>Ga0116229_10014598_pt1 | contig 10884 bp, 8 predicted proteins | sample S1TSphgellanicum_3_FD_87313 | JGI IMG/M metagenome (GOLD analysis project Ga0116229, IMG submission 87313) | Host-associated microbial communities from peat moss isolated from Minnesota, USA - S1T2_Fc - Sphagnum magellanicum MG | ecosystem: Host-associated > Plants > Peat moss > Unclassified...
CGTGTGCTGCTGGTGCTGGGCCGGCAGATCCTGCTGATTCCGCCCGCACATCGGGGCCTGAAGCGGCTGCAGGACAAGCTGTTCCTGTTGATGATGCGCCTGGCCGGTTCAGCCACCGAATATTATCGTCTGCCGCCCGGCCGCGTCGTCGAACTTGGCAGCCAGGTCCAGTTGTAAGGCCTCGTAGCGTCCAACCGCGAAGGCGGTCGTGGCGGTAGCGGGTGCGGCCTCGCATGACGGGGCGGATGGGTCAACGTCAGAGGCTCCTGGTAATTCACACGGTTGCGCCGTTGGCCGGAATCCGGGTTTTTTTGCCAGTGCCGGGCGGCGGGCAGAACAGGCGGGTAAAATCTGACGGCGTCGTTGCCCCGGTGAAGCGGGCGAAGGCGGTTTCGGAAATCTCTGCCGGGCCGGCGGCTTGCAGGTCGCCGATGGCGGTCAGGATTTCAGCGGCGGTGGCGGGGAACGGGAATACCGCGCCGATGCTGCTGGCGCGCACGCGGTCCGCCGGGGCGCCGATGTCAGGGACCAGGGGGATAAGGCCATGTGTCACAGCCTCGGTTAAGGTGTAGGAAAACGTTTCCGGCCAGCCATGCAGGAACAATGCAATGCCGGGATGGAAATTTTGCAGCAGCGCCGGCAGTTCGGCCGGGGCGAATTTGCCGGTGATTGAGACATTGCCGATTTTCAGCAAAGCGGAGTCGATATCCGTGTAGCCGATGATGTGAAACCGCAACTCCGGATGGGTGAGACGGGCCAGGCGCGCAATGTCCAGCAGCAGCGCGGAACCCTTGTGCTGGCCGATCGCGCCGAGCAGTGCGATGTCATTCCCCACAATGCGCGCCGGCGCCGGCGGGCCGCCGCGGTGCAGATGCGGCAGCACCACGGGTGCCACATCCGGGAAGGCGAGGGCAAGATGGCGCGCCGTATCCCGCGAGGGGGCGATGACATGCCGGCAGGCGGTGAGAAACGCGTGAAAGAGGGTCCGGTGCGCCGCCGGGTCAAGTTCGATGAGTGCGGATGCCTCATGCGCGCCGCCGAGGGCGACGCAGCGTCCGCAGGTTTCTGCTCCCGCCACGCCGCAGAAGCGGCCGGTGGGGTCCAGCAAATTCACGCGCGGACAGGCGGCGTAAAAATCGTGCATGAAGGCGACGGCGTGGCGGCTGGCCGCAAATGCGGTGAGGCGGGCGATGAAGGCCGCGCCATAGCCGAGCAGTTGATGGACCACGACAAGCCTTACGCCCGCATCGGCGAGGAGGTTGAAGAGCGGGTCCGTCTCATCTTGCTGGAAGATCGCGCGGAGTTTGAAATCCGGCGCATTCAGTTCCATCATGCCGTCTTCCCGCGCGATCAGGCGTAGAATTTCAGCACCGTAGCCGGCGGTTTCTTCTATGTCGGCGATTGCTTTCGGGGTACCGCCGCCGAGCCAGGTTTGCACGATCAGGGCGAAGCGCCTGCCGGCGGCGGCGGCGCGGCGCAGGCGGAATGAATCCAGCGCCCAGCGGGCGGTGCGCAGCGGGTCTGCTGCCTCGAACGCCATGACGAGCGGAGTGTATTCCGGATATTTGCCGTTGAGCAGGGCCATGTTCTCGCGCATGAGCGCTGCTTTTTCGGCGCCGAAAGAAATATTTTCGAGATGCTGGACCAGGGCGCCGGTGGCGGCGACGTGGCGGTAGCCAAGGTCCGCGGCGCGGAGCGAAAACTCGTTCTCTTCGCCATAGCCGCGGCCAAAAGCTTCGTCGAACCCGCCGAGGCGGTTGAGCAGCTCGCGCTTGATGTACATGCAGAAGCCGTGGCCGGTTGGCACGTCGATAACGGCGCCGGCGTTTGCAAGGGCGGCGGCGGCGAGTTCCTCCCAGGCCGTGTCTTCAAGCTCCGTGACAAGGTCTGGGTGCGGATAGGAAAAGATGGTGGCGTTGTTGGAGAGAGCGGTGGCGGTGCCGATGCCTGGCGAGGCATGGGCGGCGCGCCATAATTCCGTCAGCACACCGGGGAAGAGAATGGTGTCGGAATTCAGGAGCACGACATCGCCATCGCGCAGGAAGCCAAAACCGCGATTGACGGTGCGGACAAAGCCCTGGTTGCTGTCATTGCTGATGACGGCGCCGTTCGGCAGGTTGGCAAACGCCGCCAGCATTGCCGCCATCTCCGGTTCCGGAGACGCATCGTTCAGGAGGAGAAGAAAATCGGTTTCCGGGTTGCGGACGCGCAGCACGCTTTCGATACAGCTTCGGGTGATCGCGATGTTTTTGTAGATGGGAATCAATATGCCCAGACGGCGGCTGGCGTCGGCCGTGGGGCGGGCAAGCGGGAGATGGGTATAATCCGGTCCGGACCTTGCGGATTCGGTAAACCGGGCGAAGGCGGCGCGCAGGATGGATATTTCGGGGGGGTCAAGGGCCGTGTCAAACAATTGTGCCGCGGCTCCGCGGGCACTGGCGATGAATGCGGGGCGGTGGCCGGCGATGAAGGGGCCGCCGAACAATTCCACATCGGTGCCAGCGAGGCGGAGAGAAATTTCGCTTAAGCTTGCCGTGTTTTCATGGGGTTTTTCAAAGGTGATATCGAAGCCGGTATCGAAATTATCGGGAAACAGTTCGCGCAAATCCTCGCGCCGGTTCCGGCACACGGTTCGGCCGATCTGCTTGCCGTCACGGAAGACGGCGATTTCGAAACGGCGGTGCGGAACATCCGGAGAGATGAGCCAGCCGGCGCAGCTTCTGGGGGTTAAAATGTCCAGATAGCCGCGGAGTCTGGCGGCGGCGCGGGTGGTGGCGAAAACCACATTGCCGGCCCTTGCCTGAATTTCGACCTCATCCCTTCCGAAGCAGGATGCCGGCAGGTCCGCGCTGAAGTGGCTGGGGGAAAACATCGGGTCGCCATCAGGCGCGGGATGGCTCTGGATGGTGCCGAATTCTTTGCCGTAAGGGCCCAGGAGGGTTACCAAAGGTGCCGACGCGGCGCGGCCGCGTTCATAGACGGCGCCTTTGACCACGCCTTGCGAGACGTCCAGGCAGCCATCGTAGAGGCCGGATTCAAACCGGATTGGCGAACCGGGAAGCTCCAGATCACCGACGAAGACGCCTAGCTGCGTCGGCTGGCTGAGTTCCGGAATCGGGACGCGGAAGGAAAAATTGGTTCTGCCGAAGCCGAGCGTGGAAAGATCCGGCCTTGGGATATGGGCCTTGCCGGAGGCGAGGATTTTGCCATCGGCGGTGACGAGGCGGATTTTACAGGGGCTGGTGTCAGGCTGTTTGATGGCCCAGCCGGTGACGTATCGGCCCTCCGGCCCGTCAACATGGCCGATGATCGTCATCTGGTGCGCGGCGCTTGCTTATTCATTGGCGGGCCGGCGGGTGAGCAGGGACCAGCCTTTGGATGGCAGCCGTCCTTCACGAAAGCCGTAACGGTTGAAGTGATCCTGGCAGGATTCCACGTTGCCGCGGGTAATCGCCGTTTTGACATCGGGATATTCGGTTTGATACCAGGAATCGTCGACAACAATGCGATATGGCCAGCGATCTTCGAAGAATCCCGCAATGATGTAATGCGCGCGGGCGGAGGCGAGTTGCCCGGAATTCACGGCCAGTTCTACATCAGCATTGGTTTTCAGATACCACGCCTCGTCCACGTCCACCAAACTTAGCGCCACTTTGAGTAGAGATTTCAGGCGATCTTCCGGAATCTCAATGAGCCGGCGTTGCGGCGTGGAACCGGCGCCGCAAAGATATGAATACGAAAGGAAGCCTGACAATTCATCCGGCGAGCCGGCCGGAATCACGGCGCGCGGCCAGGAATCGTTTGACGGCAGATCGGAGATTTTGACCAGCACCAATTCGGATATTCCTCACGCTCGTGTTTTTGGCGGCCGTGATGCAATGATGCATTTTAGCATTGCATATCCGACATGATAAATGCAACAGGATTTGTAACGGGATATCGCAGCCGACGCGCCATGTCGTAGAGACGCGGGTAAATGGCGATGGTTACATTTTTGTTTCAGGAAAGTCCGAGCGGCATGGTTTTCGCGGCTTTCCCGGTGGCATGGATCGTTTGGCGCTATGTCTGGTCGATTGCCGAAGGGTGGCGCGCCAGCGGCGTGACTTTTATTTGCATGAAGGGAAAGAGCGGCAGGGCGGAGAGCAGGGCATGCAGCTCGTCATTGCCCGCGACGTCGAAAATGCTGATATTGGCGTAGCGGCCGGTGATGCGCCAGAGATGCAGCCATTTGCCTTCGTGCTGCAATTTTTGAGAGAACTTTTTTTCCGCCGCCTTCAATTCTTCGAATTTTGCCTGGTCGGCATCATGCGGCACCACGACATCCATTTCCACGCAATACAGCATTTTTCTACCCTCTTGCGAAGTGTTTGAGTTTGTCTTCATCCAGTGTCAGCCCAAGGCCAGGGCCAGCCGGCAGATGCACCTCAAAATTCTCGTAGTGCAAGGGGGTTTCGGCCAGGTCGTCCACCAGGATTTGCGGGCCGAAATGTTCGCAGCCCCAGACTAGCGTGGGCAGTGTTGCAAAGACCTGCAGATGTGCGGCGGCGCCGATGGAACTTTCCAGCAGGCAGCCGCCGTACAGGCCGATGCCGGCGGCCTGGGCGATGGCGGCGACGTTTTTCAGTGCGAGCACGCCGCCATGTTTTACGAGTTTCAGGGAAACCGCATCGGCTGCGTTCGCCTGTGCCACCGCCATCATATCGTGGGGCGAAAACACGCATTCATCTGCAAGCAGGGGCGGCCCGCCGGCCGTTTGCCGCAGCCGCGCCAAAGCGGAGATATTCCAGGCCGGCACGGGCTGTTCGACCAATGCAATGCCGATATCGCGTAGCCGCGGCAGGAATTTTCTTGCCGTCGTTTCATCCCAGGCTTGGTTGATGTCGGCGATCAGCTCGGCTCGATCTCCCAACGCACGGGAAATCAGGCGCAAGCGCGCCATGTCCTGTTCCGGGGTCTGCGCGCCGATTTTGATTTTGAAGGTGCGGTGCAGACGGAGCGAAAGTTTTTGTTCGGCCTCCTCAATTTCCTGCGCGGGATCGCCGGAGGCGAGAGTCCAGAGCACGGGGATGCTGGTTCGCATGGCGCCACCGAGCAGGGCGGAAATGGGCAGGCCGAGGGTCTTGCCCACCGCGTCGAACATCGCGGTTTCAATCGCGGCTTTCGCGGCGTAATTGCGCCTGGCCGCCGCTTCCATCGCCAAGCCGGCGGCCACGAATAGATCAGCTTGGCTGCCGGCCAGCGCCGGCGCCAGATAGGTGTCGATATTCGCCTTGATGGCTTCGACACTTTCTTCCGCCCAGCGTGGCCCGCCCAGCGTCGCCGCCTCGCCGATGCCCTCCACGCCGTTTTCCAGACGCAGCCGCACGATCACGTAATTCTGCGCGGTGACGGCTGTGTTGGAGAGCTTGTGGCGGCGGATTGTCGGCACGTCGACAATCGTCGCGGTGATCGCGGCGATCGACATATCCCGCTTCAGGCCGGCCGCCACGTTCAACGGGGCATCGGGCATGATGAAATCAGGCGGCGTGGGCGCGTTCCACGGCCGCGGCGGGAAGATCGGCGGCTTCCTTGTGCAGGGTGAAATCAAAGGTGATGGTCGCGAATGGTTCATTTAGCCCGCGCGCGATGATTTCCGCCGCATCGGTGTGGTGGGTGATGGCGGGGATGAGTTCATCTCGCGTTGCGAAGGCGAAATCGTCGTGCAGATATTCATCGCCATCAATGTTGATCTGCGTTGTGAGTTTGCGGTAGCCGGGGGCCGAAACAAAGAAATGGACATGTGCCGGGCGCTTGCCGTGGCGGCCGATGGCGGCGAGCAACTCGTTGGTCGGGCCGTCCGGCGGCACGCCATAGCCCTTCGGCAACATGCTGCGGAATTTGTACTTGCCGTCCGCATCCGTTTCAATCCGGCGGCGCAGGTTGAACGGGGTCTGCGAGGGGTCGAAATGCGAATACCAGCCGGCGGTATTGGCGTGCCAGACGTCCACGATTGCTCCGGGGACTGGGTTGCCGTGGGCATCCTTCACCTGGCCGTCCATGAACAGTACCTCGCCGGTTTCCGGGTCCTGGTCCAGCCGCGCCTCGCCCTTGGAAAGCGGCGCGCCTTCGATGTACAGCGGCCCTTCGATGGTCCGGGGCGTGCCGCCGGTGAGGCCGGCTTCGCGCTCTTCCTGGTCCATGCGCAGATCGAGAAAATGCTCGATGCCGAGGCCAGGAACCAGCAACCCCATCTCATGGCTTTGTCCGACTTTCTCTAGATACGAAGCCGCCGCCCAGAATTCGGTCGGGCTGACATCGAAATCCTCGATGGTGCGCATCAAATCAGTCACGACGCGTTCGATGATTTTCTTCAGCCTATGGTCACCCTCGGAACTCTCGAATCCGGCGACTTTGTTGATCAGCGTCTTCACTTGCGCGGTGTGCAGCAATTTTTCTCTCATGGCATTCCTCCGTTTGATTTTGTCCCTGGATAATTTGCCTATACCGCGGCTTCGGGGCTTCCGTCCAAGACCAAATTAGTTAAATATCATACCCAGGAGGTATGATGGAGCTGCGGCATTTGAAGTATTTTGTCGCGGTCGCGCGCGCGCAGAATTTCACGCGAGCCGCCGAAAGCCTCCACATCGCCCAGCCGCCGCTGACCCGGCAGATTCAGGATTTTGAGGCTGAGCTTGGGTTGCAACTGATTCGCCGCGGCACGCGGCCGGTGCAGCTGACCGAGGCCGGACGGGTGCTGTTCGAGCAGGCGGTGCAGATTCTTGAGCGCACCGAAGAGTTGCGGGTGACGGCAAACCGGCTTCGCCATGCGCAAAGCTATCGGTTCAGCATCGGCTTTGTCGGCTCGGCGCTTTATGGTGATCTGCCGGCGCTGATAAGGCGGTTTCGCGCCGCGCGCCCGCATGTGGATGTCTCGCTCTTGGAGATGACCACGCTCGAACAACTGGCGGCGCTGAAGGAAGGCAGGATCGATGCCGGCTTCGGCCGGATTCTGTTCGAGGACGCGGCGATTCACCGACAGCTGCTGCGCAACGAGCCGCTGGTTGCGGCGGTGTCCGGCGGTCACCGCATTCTAGCCGCACCCGGTCCCGTGGCTCTGGCCGATCTGGCGCGCGAAACATTGATCATCTACCCGAAGGCGCCGCGGCCGAGCTACGCCGACCAGGTCTTGTCAATCTTCCGGGATCGCGGCTTGAAGCCCGTCGCCGTCCATGAAGTGCGCGAGCTGCAAACGGCACTCGGCCTGGTGGCGGCGGAAACCGGCGTTTGCCTGGTCCCTGTCTCCGTCACGCGCCTGCGGCGCGATAATGTTGAATACCGCGAACTTGACGATCCGACGGCGATTAGCCCGAATATCATGAGTTGCCGGAAAAACGATTCTTCTCCCGATCTGGCCTGCATTCTCGAGCTGTTGCGCGACATTTACGCCGAGCAGACTATCGCCTTCGGCCGGTGACTTAGCCGCCCGGCAGATTTAAGACCGGCGAGGCCGCGGCTGGCCGCAGCGTGATCGTGCTGGCGGCGGGCGGGCTGGCGGGAAGGGTGATGTTTTGACCATCGCGCCAGCGGCCGAGAAAATCCGCGGCGTGCCGGCTGAATAAATCGCCGGATTGCCCCGGAGCGATCACGAACTCGCTGGCGTCCAAATCCGACAAATCGAACACCGCCCGGAACTCGGGGCCATGGATGGCGGTGAAATCGGTCTCACTCGGATCGATTAAATAGAACCCGGCGGCATCGATGGTGTTTCCATCGCCAGAGACCGCGATCGTGAATCGGCCGAAGCGCCCGATGACGGGCAGCGATCCCAGGATCGGATGGGCGAAGCTGGCCCGATGCGCCGCCGACCAGCGCCAGGCCGACGGATCGGGCCCATACGCCGCCGCGAGTGCGGCAAACGCGGCTTCAAGCGACGCATGCAAAGCCTGGTCACAATTGCCGGCACACCACATGGCCAGTTGCGCCGGTGCCGCGCCCGGACCGAGTAGCGAGGCCAGAAAATCATCGATCAAAGGGGCGGATTGCGGGTCGATTCCATTCCGCCGCAGGATCTCGACGACAAAGGCGCGCATCCACGCGTTGAAAATCAGTGGTTGCGGCATATTCGCCGCCATCGCGCCTGACCAGTTTTTCAGCAATGCCAAGGCTGGCCCTGCCGGGTCGGAGGCCGGGACGGCAATGGCAAGCAGCCGCGGCAAAATGGCTTGGACGAACAGGCTGGTTGTATCCAGCTGCATGATGGCAAAACTGTTGGGCGTTTGTAGCTGGCCGCCGGCGAGCAGCGCTTTGATCCGCCGGGCGCGCCAGTCGCCATAGGTGTCTCGCGCGATGAAGACAGGAAAATCCGGCCCCACCGTCGGGTTGTTCGCGTTGATGAGTTCGCCGGAAGGCGGGTCGATTGCGCGCGGCAGTGCCGTGCTGCCAACCATGCCGGTCCAGTCATGCGCGCCATCGGCGCCGTCCACGGGAAACGTGCCGTCGCCGGCTTTGCGAAGCGGAACGCGGCCGGTGGTGTAGAAGCCGATATGGCCCGCATCTGCGACCAGCAGGTTCTGCACCGGGCTCGTGATCTCCTGAGCCGGCTCGGCGGCCGCCGCGACTGAACCGGCGCGGTTGAGCGCCAGCAGTCCGTCAGCATCCGTATCGTTCGGGGCCAGGTTGGCCATTTCGACCGCTAGCAGGTTTTTCCCATCGCTGGTTTCACCGATCACCGGCCCATGGCGGGTTTCCCGGATCACCAATGTCACCGGCCGATGGAACAAAATTTTTATGATTTCGGTGCGGCGCAAAAACGGTTCCGGGCCGGAAGGCGTCTGGTAGGTTTTGCCGTCCGGGCTAGGGTGTTCGATGAAAACGTCCTGCACCGCGGCGCCGGCATCCGTGAATGTCCAGGCGATGCGGCCGTTATGGCCGATGATCATGAACGGCACCCCGGGCGCGGTGGCGCCGGCGAGCGTTCCGGACGGCGTGTCGATGCGCGCCAGATACCACAGGCTTGGAAACCCAAAGCCGAGATGCGGGTCGCCGGCCAGAAGCGGATGCCCGGAAGCGGTGCGGCTTCCCGCAACGGCCCATTCGTTGGAAGCCTGCGCCGGCTGGGTGAACGGCTCGGGAAAATAGCGGACCCAGCCGAGTGCTGCCTGGGCGGCGCCGGCCAGCGCCGGCGACACCGGTGCGGCGAGAGACGCGGTTTCCGGAACGGCATTGTTTTCCGGCGGCCACAGCGCCATGATCTTGTTGATCGGCAATGTCTGGCTGAGCGCCAGGCGATCCAGTTGCAGGCGAAAATTGCCGGACAGCCAAAGGCCGAGAACTTTCCCCCACAGCAGACTATCGGTGACGGTCCAGGGCGCTGGGGGACCAAAGACCAGAAACTCAGGTGCCGCGAGCCGGCCGCGTTGGGCGATATAGGCGTTCACGCCGTCCGCATAGGCTTGCAGCATGGCGCGCGCGCCTGGGGAGAGGCTGGCGATGTCACCCTGCGCGGATTGCCGCAGTCCGAGCCGGCGCATTTCTTCATCACTGCCGAACGTGATCGGCCCCAGAATTTCCGAAAGCGTGCCGGAGGCGGCGCGCCGCATCAGATCCATTTCAAACAGCCGGTCGCGCGCATGGAGATAGCCAAGCGCCTCGGCCGCGTCGGTATTGGAAGCGGCGCGGATGAACGGAATGCCGTTCCGGTCGAACGTAATCGTGACCGGCGCCGAGAGGCCAGGCAGCGTGAAGGTTCCGGAGGAAGCGGGCAGCGTGAGGTAGAGCAGCAGAGCGCCGGCGATGGCCGCCAGTGCCGCCAGAGCTAACACCCCGGCCAGGAAGCGGCGAAACCAGGCGAACCGTCGTCTTTGGGGAATAACAACGCTCCAAATTCGAAATTTTTTTCTCAGGCAATACCAAGGCTTCCCATAACAGACAAATTGGTCGCCGATAATATTGGCCGGTTTAGCGAGGTGCGTGATGGCTACGTTTCTGTTCGTCGTCTCGAAGCTGCTTTGGTTCCTGGCGGCGCCGAGCATGATTTTGCTGCTTCTTGCCTGGGCAGGGCTGCTATTGCTTCGGCGGCATCGCCAATTAGGTGTGCTTTGCCTCTTCATCTCCATCGGTTCGTTCACACTCATTGCCTTTCTGCCGATCGGCGTCTGGATGCTGGCGCCGCTGGAAAACCGCTTTCCGGCGCTGACAACGCTGCCCGCGAATGTCACCGGCATCATCGTGCTCGGCGGCGCCGTGGATCCCGATATTTCAGAGGCGCGCGGCATACCCACGCTGAATGGCGACGCCGAGCGGATGACAGCCCTTGTCTTTCTCGCTCGGCAATATCCGAATGCGAAACTTGCCTTCACCGGCGGTAACGGCGCGCTCGTTCACGGCTCGATGGCCGAGGCTGATGTCGCCCGCCAACTCTTCACGGAACTTGGTGTCAGCCAGAATCGCGTCGTCTATGAAAGCCAATCACGCAACACCTATGAGAACGCCGTTCTGCTGAAAGCGCTTCTCAAGCCGCAACCGGGCCAGCTCTGGCTGCTTGTCACCTCGGCCTGGCACATGCCACGCTCCGTCGGCCTTTTCCGCCGCGCCGGATGGCCGGTGTTACCTTATCCCGTGGCCTACGAAACCGCCCCGGACCTGGTGACGGCGATCCATGGGAGCTTCCCTGAGCGGCTGGAAATGGTCGACCGCGCGGCGCATGAATGGATTGGCCTCACCGCCTACTGGCTGCTCGGCCGCACGAGCGCCCTTTTCCCAAAGCGGGCCAAAATATCGATGTAATACCAACCCCGGGAGAGGCTGACTCTCTGGGGATTCCCAAAAAGTCGGAACTCTGATTCGGTGTCCCGATATTGCGATTCGGGAGGGGGAGTTGGGGCATGGGCACGGCAGTTAAGGTTA
>Ga0116229_10014600_pt1 | contig 10884 bp, 5 predicted proteins | sample S1TSphgellanicum_3_FD_87313 | JGI IMG/M metagenome (GOLD analysis project Ga0116229, IMG submission 87313) | Host-associated microbial communities from peat moss isolated from Minnesota, USA - S1T2_Fc - Sphagnum magellanicum MG | ecosystem: Host-associated > Plants > Peat moss > Unclassified...
CAAAAATTTCTAAAAAAAGGAAGGGGATAAAGATATTATTTTTTTTTACAAAAAAAAAAAAAAAAAAGGAATTTATTTTTTGTAATTTCTAAATACAATTCAACTAATTTTGCTAATTTTCATAGAAATTTTCCAATTTTTTATATCACAAAATTGAAAAAAAAAATCCCAACAAGTTTGGGGGGGTGGGAAGGTACTTTCAAATCTCCAAATTAAAAAATTCTCCTTGAGTTGAATTTGGAAGTTAATATTCCAACCAACCCAAAAATTCAAGTTCCCCCACAAAGAAATTTTCACCCCAATATTTATAATTTAGAAACCTTTTTATTGAGTTCCATGGTGATTTACTTATTATTGCCCCTAAAACAAGATGATAATTAATTAATTAAAGTCTCTCAAGCATGAGCAAGAGCTGGTGCACCTACCTAATAGCTAGTAGGCCTACCTATAAGTGTCCCTCAAAACATGGTACAAGTTGCAAGTCTACAAATATTAAGTGTGAACACCCAAGTTGGGCAAGTTGTTCACATGTGCTTTCAACCAACCATACTTGAAAAGATGCATGATCATCATCCAAATCTAGGATGATCACATCACTCAAATCAAATCAAATCCAAAAAAAAAAATTGTTAATTTTATTATATTGTTTTATTTGGTATTTTGGCCAACAATATAGAATTTGGCAACAAAGAGTGAATATTTTTTATCACTTTGAGTGTAAAACCCAGTCCAAAAAGCCTACTTTTTTGGTGATTTGTTTTTTTTAAATCCCCCCCCCCAAAAAAGCCTGTATTTGATATTTGAAGCTCCCAACCCAAAAAATCTTTTTTTTTTTGAGGAAATTTTGTGTCAAAAAATTAAACTATGCGTGTGATTGAGAATAGATTTTTTGATTGCAAGATTCCTTTCTTATTTCAAAAAGTTTGCCAGATTTGAAGGGAAAAAATCTTCAAATCGTCATGTCACAAGAACATAGTAGGTTCCCCTAACTTTTGTTACTTCCATCTCCAACTACATAGCCAGATTTGGCTAAGAACTCATGAGGATTGTCACTTGGAATGAATTTCACAATTTAAATAGTGTGAAACAAGGTTGGAAATTTTATTTTTATTTTTTTCCAATCTTGTGTTATCAAAATTTTGGCAATTTTTCTTCCATTAATATAGAAAATTTAATCAAATTTATAATAGGGGGGAAAAAAAAGTTCCCAACTTTTTGGTGAAAAAACAACAAAATTTGTCCCAAACAAAACCATTATGGATGGAGGTGCTCTAAGTAGTAGTACTAAACTTGAAGCATGAAGCTTCAACTAATAAATTTCATGCAAGTTGTTTGTGGGTTCAAATGAAATTATAACATTAGATGTGAATTGGATGTTAGCAACCACCACCACCACCACCACTAGTAGTTGAAAGTTGATGGCGATTGTTGTATCACCCCCATCCATCATCCCAAATTGTGTTAACTAGCTAACGGATTTCCAAATCCTTGCACAAACTTTTGAACAAGTGCATTATTGTGGAGGTATCCCACTTCTTTTGTCCATTAATCTGACTAGAAGAGAATAGCCTTTCACCATCTTAACTTATGTTTGAGTTGAACATCAAAGGAGTTGTTCACAACTGAAAACGTTGCATGAATTTATCATCTTGTACTTCTTCAAAGCCCTTGTCACAAATGTGTATGGCAGAATGTGTTTCACTTTGGCAACATTTTAGTGGAAACAAGAGATTCTAATTTCTCATGGGGAAACAACTTCGATATCATTATCTTAAAGGTTTTTTATTTTTTCCTCTTTAAAAAAATATTTTAATTTTGAATTGTCTGCAAAATTGCATAATGTCGTTCTCTAGCAATTGGTCCTTAGATGCGTCGAATTTATAGATCACGTTTCCAAATGATTACGAACAAAAACTCTCTTATTCAATTCAATCACTTTTTCTATTGATGATTGAACATATTGGCACCTACATATAAACATTCCTATATTAATATTTATGTAATTTTAATTATTAATCTTATTAATTTTTAATAAAAAATTCATGACATTGAAAAATGCTAATAAATACGGCTATCCATTCAACATAAAGTAATTTATAATTTATAAATCTACGAAAGTACTGGAATAAATTGGGTTATGCAATTGAAGCTACCGATTAGAGCTTTGTCAATATCATGAAGTACATTAGCTTTTTTGCTACCTTCAAGTTTGATTATCATCTTAAACTCTCATTTGTTTTCGGTGATAAACAAAACCTTGTTTTGCAATTGGATGCATGTGACAAGTTTGTGAAAGTGATTAGTAGTGAGTACGCAAATTAATCACGGGTTCAAATTCAATTGCACAAGTGATTTCAACATTTTAAGTTCTGATTTCATTTGAAATGGGCAGATTAGCAAAATGTAAAGCACTCCAAGAAATTTCTTAATGTAGGGAGGAGGGTACCTTATATGGATGAATGTCTCTCTTCTTTCATCCTTCCTAGGAAAGAAAAGGGGCATTATTTCTAATCCTTAGGAATGGGAGGGACCTTACACTTATCATTTTAGACAAGAAGTTTTTTTTTTTAATAATTCCTTCACCCTAGCACTCTATCCTACACATTTTTCCCTTTCAAAAAAGTTAATATGGTGCTTTAAACCAAAATTTAAATCATGAAGTTCTCGAATTTCACACTACTTTATTTTAGCCCGTATTTTGCAAATTAAAACATTGGTGCAAAAATGATTTTTTTTCCTTTGGTTTACAACAAGGCTTTGTGTTGTGCCTGGCCAACTAGGTACTCTTCTCACGGAGCATTGCCCGTAGGGATGGACTCTTCCCATGAATCTCTTTTCAAATCACGTTGCACCTTGCCTACAAGACTCTTCCAATGGGATCTCTTGTTTTTTCTTCTCAAAGAAAGGAAAGGAAAGAAAAGGTCCACTCATCCAAGGTGGCACATAGTTGCACAATAAGGCAACAAAGTGGCCTTTTAAAAAAAATTTAAAAACTCAAATCATTCAACATGAATGTGAAATGGACCACCATTTTGGCTTATTGCAAAAGATCTTCCACTTTACGCATATTTGGGGCATGTCTTGAGTGCAAAAAAAAAGAGAGACAACCCATTGGGGGAAGAAAAAAGACATTAAATTAAACCATAAACCCTAAACCATAATATGAGGTGCAAGAATAACAAGTTCTTGTACAAATTTTCATTAACAAAATAGATGGGTATCATGGCAAAATACACAATGAAGAGCCTTTTTGGCAAACATAATGCTCATGGAGACGGGCGATTATGTTTTTTGTAAAGCCCATTGTCGTTGGCTTTTTACACCAGGTAAGGCACTCTCCAGGTATACAAAAAAAAGCACACACGGGTATTTACATCATACTACATGACTCCTCGGAAACTTGGTTCGTTTGTTTGTGGGAATTTTCAATGGTTATATTATTTCGACATTTCCTTGGGAAACAAGATGATGCTCAGGAGGGGATATCTAAGGCACCCAGTGAGAGCTGACAATAATGTCTTTTGGGTGTGTGCAACTACTGACCATGAAGGATTCATGGACCGACCACCAGCCTGAATGAGCTTTCAGCCTTTGTAAAGTTTGTCATGAATGGGTCAGAAATTTTCTTCTTCCTCTTACAAATTTTCAACTACAGATCATCAACTTAAAGTGCCTCTCTCTCTCTCTCTCTCTCTCTCTCTCTCTCTTGACAAGGTAAAGATAGATTTATTTTTCTAATTTTTTTCTTCTTTTTTCACAAGGTAAATATAGATTTTTTTTTCTATTTTTTTTCTTCTTTTTTGACAAGGTAAAGATAGATTTATTTTTCCAATTAATTTTCTCTTTTTTGACAAGGTAAAGATAGATTAATATTTCCAATTAATTTTCTCTTTTTTGACAAGGTAAAGATAGATTTGTTTTTCCAATTAATTTTCTCTTTTTTGACAAGGTAAAGATAGATTTATTTTTCCAATTAATTTTCTCTTTTTTCACAAGGTAAAGATAGATTTATTTTTCTAATTTTTTTCTTCTTTTTTGACAAGGTAAAGATAGATGTATTTTTCCAATTAGTTTTCTCTTTTTTTGACAAGGTAAAGATAGATTTATTTTTTCCAATTAATTTTCTCTTTTTTCACAAGGTAAAGATAGATTTATTTTTCCAATTAATTTTCTCTTTTTTGACAACATAAAGATAGGATTATTTTCTAATTTAATTTTCTCTTTGTTGACAAGGTAAAGATGGATTTCTTTTTATCTTTTTTCTTTTTTTCTCATTGTCATCAACCAGTTTAAAGATAGATTTTTTTTTCCAAAAAGAAATTCATTGTCCTTTGAATGCTACTACCATCACCCACCAAAACCCAAACTGCTACTTTAGACAAACACCACTTCATACGTATTATTACATGAACATGGAAACACTTTACTATTGAAACAAAAACGAATGAAAGTTGGTGATGAAAGTATGAAAATCTTACTATGAAAAACAAGCGAAAAAAAATTAAATTGAATTAAATTAAATTAATTGCAGATTTTTTTTTATTTTTTAAAAAATTTAACTTTGTAGGTCCCAAGAAAGCCATCCGACAAGAGGATATGGGTAGACTGCATAATCTATTAATTGGTTTTTCTCTTTGTTCACAAGTTGCCAAAAACCCCATCCTAAAACCCATAAAAGTGTGTGCCGATAGTTCTTCTCACATATGCTCTGAACTTGTTAGGAATGCAATAGCTGACCATAATGGATAACATGGGCATGCACGTAGTGGGCGGCCGTCCTACATAACTTAACATGTTCTCTCCTCTCCTTTACGTGAAAGCTTGTTTGGATTTTAGCACTTTCAAATTCCATCGTACTTGAGTGAGGCCGCCTAATGAACACGCCGCCCACTCAAACCCTAATTGGTGGAAAATTATGTGAAGAGCAAAGACCTAGTATTCACCTAGGGCCAAGTGATACAAAAAGGTCCCCAAGTCCTAACCTAAAAACTATGGACCATACCACAATTGGACCACCCATGTGTTTCAATGTTTAGAAAGCTTGTTAATTTGAAATAGACTATCGATTATTAAACACGTAATTGAACCACCCAAAAATGTTTCAATGTTTGGAAGACTTGTTAATTTCAAATAGACCATCAATTATTATGCCACGTAATTGGACCACCCAAATGCTTCAATGTTTGGAAGACTTGTTAATTTAAAATAGACCATCAATAATTAATTATGCATGTAATTGGACCACCATGGAAAAATGTTTCAATGTTTGGAAGACTTGTTAATTTCAAATAGGACCATCAAAATAGACTATCAATTACAAATGCCAAGAGCCAAATGAAGTGGAGGCCAAATACAAAGTTGTTCTTTGAGGGAAAGCAAGCCACCCAAGTCTTTCAAGTAGGCCCCCCCCATCTATGACTTTCTAAGCATGTGCATCAAGTGTCTCTCTACTCGAGTTGTATAATAATGGGATGCTAAAACCGTATTTGATATGAAGCCGTGTTGGGCGGTTATTTGAATTTTTTTAATAACCTTTGGTTTCGAACCCTAAACCCTAAACCCACGACGGAGGCAAAGACCTTGTTATCCTTTTTTTCAAACACGCCTTTCTAGAAGGTTCTTTGACCAGTTCATAGACTTTTCGAGAACCATGGTCATATATAGGAATCGGTTCTTAGGCTTTTGAGAACCATGGTTATACATTTCAGAGAACCACCCTGATAATCATGGCTGGTGCCATTTATAATACCCGCTCAACATTGCTTCATGCCAATGTTGGGCGGGTATCAAAAAGCCCCCCCCATCACCTGGGCATTTTGGCCTAAAACTTTCAGGGTATCACATTGCATGATACCCTGAATGAAAACCGGATTGTGAAAACTGGATTGGGAACAAACTGAGACCCGGATGAGGTCTGACCCATTACCTGGGTCAGGGTCTTAGATGTGAGGGGGGGAGCATCCAAAATAGGGTTAATATGGACTTTGGAGTATAGAAGCATTGCATTTCAACATGTACCTTCTGTAAACCCCAAAAAAAATTATAAAAGAGACCTTTCTCTTCCTCACTCCTCCTCTTCATTTTATTTTGGCATTTTATTATGTTGATTGCTTGGAGTTGTGTTTGAAATGTTAGCTTAGTTTTGAGGGAATTGATTTTTTTTAATTTTCCTTTTACTACTAATGAAGATAAATCTCAAAAAGTTGCATGCTCATAGAAAATATTGGAAATTGCATGGAAAAAATTCTTTGTGTTAGGGTTTTTCATTGTGTTAATGACAATGTAAAAAGTTGATATTGAAAATACTCAATAAATGCATTGTATATTTTGTTATCAAAATCCTATATTTAAAATAAATTCAAGCGAAAAAAAGAGTACTTTCTTATTACAAGATAAATATAATAAATTATCTTTAAAAACATGTGGATGCAAAGCACATTATTATTGCAAAAAGGTTGAAGAAGAAGTGAATAGTGTGCTAAAAATAACTAAAAAAACATAACCATCAAAGAAAAGACCAAATTTGTCTAGAAGGGCAATTTTTAAACTTTTTTCTGTAAAAGATTTTTTCGAAAAGGAGGATGTGTTATAAAAAGAGTTTGTAACGGACCTTGGTCTTTTGATTATCAAGAACAACTTACCAATTCAATTTGTAAAATATATATGGTTGAAATGGTTAACTTTATGTTTATGTCCAAAATTAAATTTCCCTTTTAGAAGGTAGTTTTCACAAAAGATATTGCCAAGGTTAATCAAGAAAACAAGTCAAATGCATGTTCTTCCTCCATTGGCAAAATGTCATTCTACAATAACTAGCTTATACCTATGGACATCTAAAGGAGCTTATCATGTGTTTGCATTAGTTATTAATTTTTGGGCAATGACTGGTAGCCAAAACATGTTACAATTGGTTTATTTGAAGCAATAGAAACTATAGGTCAAGCTTTAGCCAAAAATTTGACAGAGTTGTTAAAGAAATATGGTTTAAGGAAAAAATAATTGTTTATGTCAAAGATGAAGGTTCTAATATCAATGTAATGACTATTACATTTAAATTAGTTGTAAGTTGTGAATCTCTTAACTTAGAAGAATACTTCTAGGGCACTTGCTTTGGACATGTTTTTTCAAAGGCATACAAATGTGGCATTGCAAAGGAAAAAATCTACAACAATTTGAAGTGTGTTTTCATTAAATCTACTCAAGCAAATTTGAAAAAGTGCATCACTTGGCTTAAGTAGTCTAGAAAGGGCAAACAAGAATGGAATAAAATGTTTGTTGAAATTAAAAATCAACCTAAAAAGTTGAACATTCTAATGAAAACCAAGTAATATTTTAATTTGTAGTATTCTTTTATGTGTTTATAGTTTTTGAACTTTTGAATTGGACAAGATAATTAAACATTTTATTATTGGTTGTTTTGCAAATTTACTAATAAGATCATTATGTTTCAAGAAGTTTTAAAATTTTGTTCTGCCATTATGTTTTGATACAACAAATAGAGTACTGTGAGAATCATTAGTTGAATGCCTCCACCTTTAACTTGGTAGATTTCTTACATACTTGTGGAATTTTTTTTTCTTATGTTCTTAACCAATCCCATGGACATTGGCTTCTTAATGATGTTTTACATTCTACCATTTCTATGAATTTGAAACTAAAGGAAGGAAATCAAGTTGTTCCTTCATTTGAAAGCTTTATGGATGGTGATTTAATTATTATTGATGAATTATCTTTGTTGGTTATAACATTAAAACAGGGGTAATTAATGTTCTAAATTTATTCTTTTCATTTTTATAAAAATATGACAATAGGAAAACCCATAATATGGTCTTTTTAATGTTAAACCCTAGGATTAAAAACCTTCATATAGTATCTTCATTTGCTAAAAGGTAACAAATTGTTGCTATTGTTAATGAATATGATAAAAAATCCTTATGTCTTATGTTGATTAAATGTCATGAACATTTGCATCATTTTGTAAAGTAAGATATAAATTTTGTTGACCAAAATATTTTTTATCAAGATTGTAGTTTAAGTATTTTTGAACAAATTACAAGAACAAATTGATGCGCCCCCAAATTCCTTGAAAGACTCAAATGCAAGTCTCAAAATGGAGACATCTAAAAAATAAAATATGTTGTTTCACTTGCAACATTTCGAGGGGGTAAAAAGGGCATGCTCGAACTTCAGGATGCGGATTAAGACAAATGACAAGCAAGTCAATTATTCATATTGATTTGCACAAACCAGATAACAAGTTGGTTAATGAATAGTTGGAACATTTTTGGTGCATGGACTCGCCATGGGCATACATGGATTCAAAAGACTTACCATAACCCGAACTTGGGGAAGCCACCACATTTCCTCTTATAATATTCTATGTGATTTGCCACAAAGGCTACACCCAAATGGCATTTTTCCTAGGACTCCAAATTGAGAATCCCGAAATTTATGAAATTGAGATTCCCATCACTTTGGATGCAATATTTTTTTTTGCAAACCTCTGATTGAGGTGAAATTTAAAGCAAAGTTGTAAGCCTCGTGAAGATCTTTCGAATGACATGTGGCAGGACCCTTACACACACGTAAACCAAGGTGATTCTTGACTTTTAATCGTCGAGGGTTAAATTGACACTTTGACCCCTAACCTTTCTTTCGGCCATAACTTGTGTTATAAGTATTCAAATGCATAATGCAACCCCATTTTAAACATTTAAGTCTTCAGAGCTTTCTAATAGTATAAGGAAGTTTTCAATCCTATGAGTTTTGACTCTTCAAATCATTCTTTGAAAATTCAGGAGTCCATTCCAACTCCTGAAGTGGGAATCCACTTGAAAGTGTGGGTTCATTTCACATTCTCCCACACTTTCGAGAGTGTGAATGTGACTCCCCGATTAAACTCCTAACCCGCAGCTTTTTATGTTTTTGCCTTAGTTGTGAGCCTAAGCTCAAGGTCGTGACACAAATGAATTAACAAAAAAGTTTATCAGAAGGGAGTTGCCAATTTTCAAAACGTATCAATTGGATGTTAAGGACATCATATGTCCTTTTCAATGATGGCAAAAACATGAAACAATGTTTCCTCTAATTGGATTTGTAGCCCAACAAATTTTGGGCATTATTAAAATTTTAATTGATTTTTTTATTTCTTTGGTTGGAAAATCTACTAATCTTAAAAAATGTTGTTTGCAAATTGAAAATTTAAAGAAGTTGATATTTATTACCAAAATTGGTTTAGTGATCCTAGAATAGGATGTAAATCTCCATCTAACTTAATAGAATTCCTTAAAAAAGATATAAATTTTAAAAAGGAGTTAAAAGAATTTGAAGGTGAGTTTGAAAGGGATGAAGTTGTTGAAGTGTAAAAGTTCAAGAAATCATTTTTTGATTTTTTAAAAAAAAATGTTTGTAACAGTGCCTTGTATTTTTTTCACTATTAAGAAAAAAAAATCAATGATTTTTTATTTTAATTTGTTGGATTAAAAAAAAAGTAATGCTCGGTTTGTGAAAACCACCAAGGCATACTCAATTACTTTCAAATTTTTGAAAACTGCCATTGTGAGACCCAGCTTAAATTTTATTTAAAGACTATTGATACCCTTGTCCAGCAGATAAATTTTAGGGGGAAAAAAAGTGAAACCTTTAGACCCTTTGTAAATTATTTTGTGAAACCCGGATCTGGCGGGTATCATAAAAAATTGATACCCACCCAACACTGCTTCACATCAGTGCTGGGAGTGTTTGGTGGGTATTTGGTGTGTCAATAACCATCAGTTAGGGGGTTGCTTTTGTTCAAATCAGAGAACCACCAGCTCCACATATTTGGCCCAAAAAAAAAAAAAAAAAACCAGAATCAATGGACCAGATATTCCAGTTATTTCACAAGCCCACAAAATTGTGAGGTTTCATGAAAGAACCCTCGGTTTTCTGGACAGTTATTTTTGTATTTTTGAGACAAAACATAAGATGCTTCCCATGCACTCCAATGAATCATACCTTGTTAAGGTAGCAAGCATCCAAAGAAATTATTTCACCCATCTCCTTGCATGACTTGCTTCGTGTTACTGGTGATGGCTTTAGGTCCAACGTTTCATGTTTTCTCCTCTTAAGGGCTCCCCCATTGTGCATTCTGCACTTTCGAGTTTGATCTTTTGTTTGGACTTCAGTTTCTTCTCTTGTGTCCTTGCCCGGTGTTTTTCCTTTAATTATTTACTTATTTAATAATTTAATTATTTATAGTGGTGCTTTTATGAATGATGCTATATGCATGGTAATAAGACTTGTAACAAAAGAAACAAATTATCATGAAAGAATTTGTCACAAGTACCAAGGACATCTACCTGATGATATCAAGCTTGCGATTTAGTGAAGATATTGCTGGCAAGCAGAGTATTATGAAAGGCTGTCATGTAGTGTAAGAGTTTGTCGAACAACAACAATACACTCGACTCCCCCTCTCCACCATGTCAGAATGATCATGGGTGGTCAGTTGGTGAATGTTTTGTTTACAACAACAAGGTGGTGCCTTTTGCAGGTATTGTTAGCTAATAATATACATAACATGTGTATAATTTCATAACCTTTATATATTTTATTATTATTATTAATATTATTATTAGTTATTTTTAAATTTTTAAATTTTTTTTAGTCCTTCCTTCCTTCCTTCCTTCAATCCATTATCAACAAACAACAAACACCTTTCAGGAGCCAGCTATGAACTACATGCAGAATGAATTAATGAGGTCAACCTAAACCTGACAATGAGGACCCAATGAACAAAGTATTAGTTTAAAATTCTCTCTTTCAAGCAACCAAAGGGATCCTCCTCATAGATTTGTCATTTCTGTGGTGGGTGTGGAGGGGAGGAGGAGGAGGAGGGGAGAG
>Ga0116229_10014601_pt1 | contig 10884 bp, 11 predicted proteins | sample S1TSphgellanicum_3_FD_87313 | JGI IMG/M metagenome (GOLD analysis project Ga0116229, IMG submission 87313) | Host-associated microbial communities from peat moss isolated from Minnesota, USA - S1T2_Fc - Sphagnum magellanicum MG | ecosystem: Host-associated > Plants > Peat moss > Unclassified...
CCACACCCCACACCCCACACCCCACACCCCACACCCCACACCCCACACCCCGTTCTTCGTCAATCAAGCTGCCCAATAAATAGGGGCAGGTTCCTTCCCCGCCCCCACTGTTCCCAATACACTCCGCCCAACTGCTGCTGCTACGGGCTTTAAGCTATGAACTAAATCCACCATATCTTCCAAAGACAGTGCTTGACGTGCGTCAGAAACAGATTTTTCTGGTTCTGGGTGACACTCAATAATCAACCCATCTGCGCCACAGGCAATAGCAGCCTTAGCCATAGGTGCTATCAGTTCTCGCTTGCCTACTGCATGGGAAGGATCTACAATCACTGGTAAGTGAGTGATCTGCTTGAGCGCTGCGACTGCTGCTAAATCCAGCACATTGCGTGTGTAATTATCGAAGCTGCGGATGCCCCTTTCGCACATCACTACATCAGGATTTCCGTGGCTTAAGATATATTCTGCTGCCATCACGAATTCTTCTATTGTTGCCGCTAATCCACGTTTTAGGAGTATCGGCTTACCTGCTTGCCCTAAAGCTTTGAGTAAATCGAAGTTCTGCATATTGCGGCTACCAACTTGAAGCATATCAGCATGAGCAGCAACCAATTCTATTTGTGAAATTGACATGACTTCAGTAACGACTGGAATACCGTAACGCGATCGCACCCCTGCCAAAATTTCCAGTCCTTCCTCTCCCATTCCCTGGAAGGCGTAAGGAGAGGTGCGGGGTTTGTAGACACCGCCACGCAAAGCTTGAATAGGCGCAGCAGATAGCTTTTGGGCAACTATCTCCATTTGTTCGGTGCTTTCAACAGTACAAGGTCCACCGATAATTATCAGTTCTGTACCACCACAAGCAACTTTGTTAGAGATATTAACAATTGTCTGATGGTGAGGATGAGATTTGGCGGTTAGCTTGGCATTAATCATGGTTAAAAGAATTGTTGGTTGTTAGTTGTTAGTTGTTGGTTGTTGGTTGTTGGTTGTTGGTTGTTGGTTGTTGGTTGTTGGTTGTTAAAAATAACCACTAACTACTCACAACTCCCCAAACAACAAAAAAGCCCAGAACCTTTTATGTTCCGGGCTTTAACGATTCATCAGCATGACGTTATCTACCCGGAATTTGTTCTGGGCCAAAAGTAAAAGCCATAAAACCAGTTACTGAAATAGGTCAATACAGTCATCACGATGAAATTCTGCTCCTTAAAAACAAAAACCGCAGAGTTTGCTCTGCGGTTCACTGGGCGGTTTCCATATGGAAACTTGATTCACTCCCAGTGAACCCCCCTAAACCAAAAATAAAAATAGGAATTGGTGCTAAACATTATGTTAGGCGCTTTTCTGAAAAAATTGAATTTATTCACTTGTCTGACGAGCATAACAGACAAAACAATCTGTGTCAAGCTCTCACAACACCTAGAAAGCGGGCAATAGGCAATGGGAAGAGAAAATAGAGTATAGAGTTATTTTTGACAATGCCCCATGCCCATTGCCCCATGCCCAATATCTATGATTTGATTAAGACTACCAAGTTTAATTATGCCCAGTTCCAAAATCTTAGCCACATCTTTCCATGATCAAGGAGTTTATCCCTGCCCAGTCTGCCGTGTAGGTAAAATTACTCATATGCCCTTGATGGAGGCTATGGCTTGTAACTTCTGCCAACAGATTTTTACCATCAATATCGAACAACAGCAACTAAAGATGCCTTCTAGGCAACCTCCACTGATTTGGCGTTGGAATGGCTTTCATTGGACAGAAGCCCATCTAGAAGGTGTAGAATTTGGTTGGGGTTATGTGCTAGTAGCAGTTGCATTTATACTCTTTCCCACCGCTTTGATTGGAATAGTAGCTTACAATTTTCCACCTCATCCAGATACCCCATTATCTTGGGTGCCATATGTCTGGACAGCATTAACCTTTTTGTCGCATTTTGCAATTATTGTTTGGCTGTTGGTTGAAGTTTATCAGATTCCCCTCGGGGCTTACTGGAGAGCTATACGACGGCGTTTTGTGCGTCGCTGAATATTTGCAGCGTTTTTCAATTAAATACAATACATCAAAGAGGTAAAAAAAAACCGCAGATGCACGCAGATAAAACTGTAGTTCATCCGGATGAGAACCGCTATAATTGGCAAAGTGCTGGTATCCTGAATTGGTCGGCAAGGAAGATGAGAATCATTAAAAGGAGGACAGCCATTAAATAGAACAATACTCAGTGCTGTCATGAAGTAGCCTGATATTGTTGATACATTGTTTGAGCAATTGAGGCGTAGGTCTTAAGTGGTAACTTACTGAGAAATCTCGTATTTTAGGTGAAATTGCACTTCGAGCAGCAAGAAAAGAATTAAGCCATAAACGGCTGCATCACTCATAATAAAATTGATTATCTATCAAAATTCTTATGAGTGAGATGGAGTGGTACTATAGAGTGTTGGAATTGCAGCCTGGGGCAACACTTGAGGAAGTGAACCAGGCTTACAAAGATTTGGCTTTCGTCTGGCATCCTGATCGTATCCCAAAAGACAATCTCCGCTTACAAGAAAAAGCGCAAAAAAAGCTACAGGAAATTAATGAAGCTTGTGAAAGATTGCGCTCTTTAACAGCTAAGTATAAAAATACGCCTACAGAAAATCCACCCCAAAAAACCTATCAATCACCAAAGCAAAACTCAGACCTCAGCGGTCAAGACTTTAGTCGAGCCAACTTGAAGGGTAGAGATTTATCTAGCAGAAACTTAAGTTACGCCAACTTGAGTGGTGCTAATCTGAGTGACACTTTTATGCACAAAGTTAATCTCAGAGGTGCAAACTTGTCTGAAGCTAATTTGTTTAGGGCAAACCTTCTTTTATCTGACCTTAGAGAAGCGAATTTACGCTTTACTAACTTAATTGGGGCAGATCTGAGTGGAGCCGACTTGCGGGGAGCAGACTTGACAGGGGCGCGTATTCGCTCTGGCGATCGCTTGCTTGTTAAACTGATAGGAGCTAAGTTGGCAGGAGCAATCATGCCTGATGGCGCAATTTATGAGTAGATCAGCAGATGAACGTTGCAATTATTGGTTGTGGTTATGTCGGTCAAGAGGTTGCTCAATATTGGCAACAAAAGAGGTCTTTTGTGGTTACGGTCACCACAACCACTCCTGAACGTGTTCCCGCACTGCAAGCAATCGCACAAAGAGTGGCAGTAGTACAAGGCAACGACTCTGAAGGGCTAAAATCGGTATTGAAAAATCAAGATGTTGTCCTGTTGAGTGTTGGTGCTAAGGGTGTTAATTTTTATGAAGAAGCCTATCTGCACACTGCTCAAACTATAGTTTCCGTCTTAAAGCAGATGCCGAGTGTACAACAACTCATATATACAGGGAGTTATTCTGTTTATGGTGACAGAAACGGGGCATGGGTGGATGAAGAATCTCCCGTTGCGCCTGCCAACCCTTCTGGGGAAATTATGAGTGAGACTGAACAAGTTTTACTATCAGCTAAGAGTGAAAATCTCCGTGTTTGTATCCTGCGATTGGGGGGAATATATGGTCCAAGCCGTGAATTGGTAAAGATCTTTGGTCGATATGCCGGAACTACCCGACCTGGTAAGGGCGAGGATACAACGAATTGGATTCACCTGGATGATATTGTTAGTGCTATAGAGTTTGCCCGTGATCACAGACTACAAGGCATTTATAACTTAGTCGATGATGCACATCTGACAAGTCGAGAATTACTTGGGCAGATTTTTGAAAAACACAATTTGCCTCAAGTCACATGGGATTCTACTCAAAAAAGTACCCGCCCATATAATGCTAAAGTATCGAATCAAAAGATCAAAGATGCGGGCTACAAGTTGATTTATCCACAAATGATTTTTTAAATAATATTAATTATGCAGCCATCATTAGAATCGGTGCATTCTGCTATCACTAACGTAGCTTACGGTCAAACAACATCTCCCACCCAGTTTTACACTTGGAAAAATTATCGCTGCGCCTACGAAGTTCATAACCCAATCAATTCAACACCTGAAGGCATTCCCCTGCTGTTAATTCATCCAATTGGTGTTGGGTTATCGCGGCGATTTTGGCAGAGATTTTACCACGAATGGTATAAACAAGGACGCCGTAATCCCATTTATAATCCTGATTTACTGGGATGCGGTGAGAGTGATATGCCTCATGTAGCTTACACTCCTGGTGATTGGGCAGAACAGTTACAACACTTTTTACAAACAGTGGTGCGACAACCTGTGATGATAGTGGTGCAGGGTGCTTTATTAGCCGTTGCTATAGAATTAATTCAAAAGGAACCAAATTTAATCGCCCGACTTGTACTAGCTAGTCCTCCGGCGTGGGCTATAACTACGAAAACAACACCAGAATCACAGCAAAAACTGATCTGGAATCTTTTAGATTCACCTTTTGGTAATGCTTTTTATCGCTATGCCCGACGCGATAAGTTTTTGCATGATTTTTCGACTCGTCAACTGTTTGACAAGAACGATGCTGTGGATGCTGAATGGTTGAGTACCTTGCGCAAAGGTGCAGAAAATACCGCCAGTCGCCATGCAGTCTTTTCTTTTTTAGCTGGTTTTTGGCGCAAGGATTATAGAAGTGCGATCGCCTCTATCAAGCAACCAACACTAGTAGTTTTGGGTGAGACAGCATCAAGTATTAGTCAAGTGGGTAAACAAGAAACACCGGATGAACGCTTGGCTGATTACCTCGCGTATTTACCTCAAGGTCGTGGAATTAAAATTTCGGGTCGTAATGTTTTACCATATGAATCAACCGCCAAGTTTGTTGAGGCGATCAGTATTAACTGAACGATTGGTGATGAAAAGGAATACATACCATGACTCAAGTCTTACCAAAAAGTAACTGGTAACCTTTGAAGAGGATAATGATGCCTTGAAACTTCGTGGCTTACGCCATCTCGTTTCAACTATTTTTATCTTTTTTCATAAATAAATTTAGGGGTGCTACTCCCAGTATTCGGGGCTAATTTTTTCCTGTTAAGAGTTAAGAGTTCCCGCCCCAAAGAGGTTTGGTAAAACAGATATAGCACATTGCAAGTAAGTGAGGTACAAGGCTGATGTCTAAAAGCCAGACAGAAAGAGATTTTTACTCCTGACTCCTGAATTCTGCTATAACCGAGACAAAACACTTCAAGCCAGCCAATCCAGTAATTGAACAGCTTTTCTAAGTAGTGCATAAGCCGTGCTTTTTTGCAAGAGTAGCAATCACTTTAAGTAATGATCGTGATCGCAGCCTATATAACAGATCCAAATATAAAGTTTGACTTAGTTTGTTAAAAAGTTAGATGGCTACTGTTGCCAGGACAGGGAGCACAAGTAATCGCTGTGTTTCAAGACTTGATGCACAGATTGCGAAGGTGGTATTTAATCAGTGAGAGGTGAGATATGAATAAAAAATTGACACTCAAGCGAATCAGTATCAACTTAGCTATAGATGAAGCCAAGATGCTGGAACAGTATTGTAACTACACAGGGAAAGCGGCAACGGATGTGGTTCGGGAACTCATTCAGAAGTTACCGTAACAGGGCACTACTGCATCTATCAACGACGTTGTTTATGCAAGCTGCAAGCAAGAACATTTTTGCAAAAACTCAGTCGCCTTGCGTTTTGCATCTGGGTTATTAATATGTGCTGGCGTCGGTCGGATAATGCCACTAAAAAGGTCATCCAATCCATAGGGGGTAAAAAATTGCCATTGGCCTTGAGTGTCTAAGCGGACACCAACAGCAGTGGCAGTGTGTAGCCAATGTGTAATCCCATCCTCTGTACTGACGTAAGTTCTCTGACCGGAACGCCAACGAGTAAAACTGGCTTGATTTTTGACATCAAATTTGTAGTTAGGAAATTGTTCTGTGAGGGTTGCCTTCGCCAGTAGTTCTTGCGAACGATCGCCTTGTGCGTCAAAGAATGCAATGTCAAAATCATTAATGACTAACCCACACTCCTTGCCAAAGATCGAATGCCAAACTGTATTTCTCACCGCACCTCCTGCTAGCCACCAGTTGGACAGGCTAACTTGAGCAATGGCAGGTAGTACAGTGCCAATCGGTGAACTGGCTAGGAGTGTTTGTAAGTGATGAGTGGGACTATCAGTAAAGTTAAAATTCATCGAAAGTCCTGCGAAAATAATTATTCAGAGGGAGCAGGGAGATCTTAGCAGGGAATCCCACGACACCCATGCGTGGGATTGGAACTTATAGGCACGAATGTTTCTCGCTTAAGAGCGCCAGAAGCGCAACACATCTTTTTTTTAGTGAGCTTTAGACCCACAACGCGCATTTTTTCTGGTTCTTTATTCCCTGCTAGAAAGCTCCCTTCTTTTGTATTTCGTCGTGACGCTCGTTCGCACTTACGCGTGGGGTAATCATTACGAATTACGGATTGTCAATGCTTAAGTCTTATAATTTATAAATTTGTAATAACTATTTACATATTTTTCAGGATTCTATTTCAGTTTGTTACTATTTGCTTATCCCTAATGGCTAGTCCTTTAGACTGATCTCCTATGGAAAACATTTGGGATAAACACAAATGCATTCAGTAAATATGTACCACGATTTCGTCGTTGCTGTCTCTTTTGTGGCTTGTATTGCTGGTTTGTTGTTACTCTGGGACTGCAAACAACAAACATGTGAAGCCGAAGAGACAGAGCAAATTCTTTTTAGAATGAGTTTTTCTTACTGGTTAGTTTACTGCGTTGCCTTTGGCATCGAGAAGATACTGCCGCCAGACTGGCATATTATACTGATGAGTTTGAAGATAACTACTGCTTTGTCATATTTCTTAACATTTTCTTGCGTCCTCAGCCTGCCCCTGCATAAGTTAGCAGTGCATCGTGTTCAAGAATAGTCCATAGTCTAATGACCAATAATCACTTTTTCATTGCGATCGCGATCAATGCTTCAAATTGCTCTCGGTCTAAATGGGTCAGGATGAACACCTCCTGCACAGTTTTTCCTTCACGTGCAATTACCTTAAAGCCACCCCGAATCGGTACGGATATGCGTAACTGTAACACTGGGCAGTGACCTTTCACTCGCCCTATTTCTCCTGGTGTAACAGTTTGAATTCCATCCTGCTGCACCAGACGTGCTAAAACTGGGATGAGGTTACGAATGTGGGTTGAGTGGTTCCAAACAAGTCTGCCATCAGTATTTTTAGCCATTATGGTTAAGCTGCCTCTAAAGGAGCCATCGTGAGACCCGCTCGACGCAGCTGCTGGTGGTACAATTCTGCTGGTTCTTGAGGGCCGACCCAGACAATCGCTTGACCTTCGTAATGTACTTGATTGGTGAGATCCCAAGCGTGATCGCTTGTCATCCCCGGAATGTACTTCATCAAACATTCAGCTACGTGCTGAAATGTATTAAAATCGTCATTCAAAACAATCACTTTATAATTCGGATATGGCTTCTGGGTGACTTGTTTAGACTGTTCAGGAGCTACAGTTGGTGCCGTCGCCATTCCGTAAACATCTGCTGAAAGTCTCGTAAACATAAGGAATTAACCAATAGAGTTTAGCAAAACAACACTACAAGTTACTAGTTTAGTCTATTGTTAGTGGTTAGTGGGTTACTTATTTGCATGAAACACATTTCTTGTAAGATGAACCGGACAGTCCATCCCTGTAGGAGGACTGCCGCTAGGGTCAAGGGCAGGGCTGGCGTAAATTGCAATCTTGTACTTAGTACTGCATTTCATAAATTCGCATCATGAAAAAAGGCTTGTAGTTGCGCTTTAGCGCTAAAGCGCAACTACGAACATAACGCGATGAATTTATCCAATTTTGTACTTAGGTAATTGAACCAAAACTTTTTATTTCCAACCTTCCCAGTTTTCGTTAAAAATCGAGGTATCGGGGAAGGCTGTGGGATTGCCATTTGTCTCTAGGAGTCGTTTGATGGCTTCAAGTCGTGGTTCTGGGTTGGGCAAATCATCTACCAGTTGGTAGGGTGCGACCCCATGTTTTAGCGCAAAAGCTGCTATAGTTCCGGCTGCTGCACCAGCAGACCATTCAAAAGAGTGTACTCGATAAGCAGCAGCAGCAATGTGGCTGGTAGCAATGCTTTTGCCGCCGACTAGTAAATTGTCGATTTTTTGAGGAATCATCGCCCTCAACGCAATTTGGAAGGGATAGGCTTGTCCCGCGCCACGCTTTTCACCCTCACGTGCTGTGTTACCAGGTGCTTCTGGAGGGCTGTTGGTCATACAGGGATGGAAGTCTATGGCGTAGTGACCAATGCCTATAGCATCGGGGAATATGGTAGAACGAGTACGCCGTGCCACATTGTCTGGACTTTTCTGACCTGAGATGACGGATGTTGCTTCCAAACCTGCCAATGCAGCTTTGAGGCGGCGATATTCATCTGGTGAGAGTGTCTTGCGATAATACTCATCATTATAGTCGCGGCGAGAAATATCAATTTCCCAGATACCAAAGCCTTCAGGGGCTCCCCAACTGGGGCGTCCAATGATGCGCCGTGCTTCCCGCATGTAAGGATATTTCGACAAGCCATGCACTGTCCCCATGGGGGAATTTAGCCCAGATAAAAGGCGGATATTCGGTTGCGGTTGCTTTACACCATCTCCCAGTTGGGAATCTGTAGTCCCAGCGAACAGCCAGTAAAAGAAACCCAAGGCATTTTCTTCGGCTTTGCGTAGGCTTTCTACCCGCAGTCCGCCCATCCAGCCTCCAGGATTTAACTGCCCGGTAGCTTCAAGTTGTTGGCGGGTGTAAATTAGGTTATCTTCGGCGGTTCCTGGGCGGTAGTCATTGCCCCAAGTCCAGTTTTGCATGGAGATGTCCCCTGGGACAGGAGCAGTAAACTTGAGACCGCCGAATTCCATTGGTTTTCCTTGTCGGGGGTTCCATATCCGACGGTAGGTGAAAACCAAGGGAAAGCTTGCTAGTCTCTTCAATTCATAGCTGTAATACGGGGCATACTGTGGATAGAATGACGGTGCTGTATACTTTTGCGGCTCCTTAGTAGCCTCCATTGCAAAGGTGTAAGTAAAGCCTTGAGTACAGTAGGGATCGTTGTTGGGACTGGAAGCCGAAGGCTCTAGATAGGAAATTCCATCAATACCAAGGCGGTAGGGGACATCAGCAAGAGCAATAATTTCCCCAGTTTCACTGGCGTCTACAACATACCATTTAGGAGCGTTGCTATCTGATGTTTCTTGAGCTTGTTTCGGGACGAAGCTGATAATAGTTTTGGTAAACTGAGCAGAGTTTTGATAGCTATAGGTGTCTTCGATGGTCTGAGATAATGGAGACGTGTTAAGAGATGGTGCACCTTGGGCTGGTTGATGCTGGATCGCGATCGCACTATTAATGAGTTTGCCATCGGCACTTTTTTCCAATTCCTTAATGACCGTGTTCGGGAACCATTCCAACTTACCTTTGCCAAGACTTGCAGCATTTTTAAGCATATTCGTCAAGATTTCATGCCCATCGCGAGGCAGAAAGCAAGATTCGCTTACCCAACAGTTACCAGGATTAAGCTTGCCGTACTTGCGCTGAATGCGCTGGCGTAAATCTAGGTAACCACGAGAGTAGAATAAACGCGATCGCTGGGTTGGTCGTTCATCTAGTGCAGATGTCCCCTCTGAAGAAATTTGTCCCCCCAACCAGTCGGTAATTTCCGTCAGGCAAACCGTTCGTCCTGCAAGTAAAGCTTCGTAAGCAGTGGCGACACCAGAAAGTCCACCACCTATGACAAGGATGTCACAATTGACCGTTTTGTCCGCAGTTCTTGGTGGTGCAGCAAGAACAGACAAAGGTGTGAGAAAAGTTGAGATGAGAAAGAGACTAATCAGCGATGTCTTCTGATGACAAGCTACTACATGTTTACGCTTCATACTTTCGCAAAATTCCGTTCAACTCCTAGTTTTACCCCCCTCTGTTCACCCGATAGAGGAACATAGAGGGGTGACAAAATCAGGGTAGTACGCTCTGCGCACTACCCCACCTAATAGGTGCCATTAAGTAGGCGTATACACATGACCAACCGTGATTTTCCGGTTGTCAGTTACTCTATCACCACTTTTAGACGCTAACAGCCTGAAAATGTTCAGATCAAGCTTTTTTATCTTTTTGTGCTATCAAGACTTTCAGCTACATATGATCTGGATTCAATTTATCTCCTATGGCTCAACAGCAGCGTAACCGTTCAGAGGGTGTGCCTGCGGCTTACCCGTCGGCAATCAAGCTGTAACTATTTGACGATAAGAAGCCCACGGGCACGAAGCGAAGGTTAAAAATAGGGAATCCGGTTTGATTCTTGATTCCTGTTACGAGACACTACTTGGGTGTATAAGTCTACTTTTAGACTTATACACTGACCAAAAATAAAATGTCCATTTAATCAAGTTACAGGTGTGATCTGAGTGGAGCAAATGATTAGTTTGTCCCTATAGTTTGTTTTCCAACTACAAGTCTCATAAGGGACTTCCAGAAAATAAAATATACAAAAGCTCTACATAAGAATAATAATCGTTCTCACGTTGAGGGGAGGGTGGGGAAGGGTAAGCCGACGGCTTACCCTTCCCCACCCTCCTTTTTTGTAGTAAATTCAAGAATGGTTCGATTTTGAGGTGTTTGAGGTGTTTAAAGTGTTCATAGAATTAACTGAGGCGTTAAAAGAGTTATTAAGGGAAACTGCACGTCAATTAAAGGGAAGAGCAAAGCGTAAATTTATGGCACAAACAGTCCAAAAATTAGGGAGGAAAGGTATCAGACTGGCGGAATTAGAATTAGGATGGAACCGCATAACTGTTAATAAAGGAATTAAAGAATTAACAACGGGAATTACTTGTGTAGATAACTATTCAGGACGAGGAAGAAAAAA
>Ga0116229_10014602_pt1 | contig 10882 bp, 11 predicted proteins | sample S1TSphgellanicum_3_FD_87313 | JGI IMG/M metagenome (GOLD analysis project Ga0116229, IMG submission 87313) | Host-associated microbial communities from peat moss isolated from Minnesota, USA - S1T2_Fc - Sphagnum magellanicum MG | ecosystem: Host-associated > Plants > Peat moss > Unclassified...
CAGACTCGCAAACGTGGTCAGCAGCTTGATCGTCGAGGCGGGGCTGCGCGGCGTATCGACGTTTTGGCCGATGACGGGCCGTCCCGACTCCGCATCGATGACCACGAAGCTGACGGACGCCGCCGGCAGATGCGCCGCCGCCAGCAGACGCGCAATTTCCGGCGGGCCGGCCGGCGACGGGGAAGAGGCCGCAGCCGACAGCGTTGCCGGCGGCGTGGGAGCCGCTTCGGCCGGCGGCGGCATCGCGGCGGCCACGCCGACCGCGGGAAGATCAGCCAGGATCGTGCAAATCAGCGCCAAGGTCCTGGACGTCAGCGCCAAGGTCCTGGACGGCAATTAATTCTTCTCCAGCTTGATCTTGCGCCAGGCTCCGGAATACCAGCGCAGAAGAATCATCACGCCGAGGCAGAAGATATAGGCCAGTGCGGCGAGCCATCCGCCCACCGCGCCCAGCCCGAGCTGCGGCAGCCAGTGCACCCAACCGGCGCCCGGTGCGAACGACAGCACGTGTGCCAGCGGTATGAAAAGTCCCCACGACAAGCCGATCACCATGACCGCCGGGACGAGCGCATCCGCGGCGCCGCGCAGACAGGCGCTGCCGCTGATATTCAAGCCGTCGAACAATTGATACCCCGCGGCAATCCACAGAAACAGGCAGCCCTTTGCGACCACGGCGTCGGCCAAAGGATCCTGGCGATTCGTAAACAGCGGCAGGACCCAGGGCCCGCTCGCCGCGAGCAGCACGCCGATGAGGCCCATGTAGAGGACCGCGATCACAATGATACTGTTACCGAGCGTAAAGGCCCAATCGCGATTGCCGTATCCGATCGCCTGGCCCACGAGCGTGGTGCCGGCCATGGCGATGCCGACCGCCGGCATGTAGCAAAACGCCGTGAGCACCATGACGAGTTGGGTCGCGGCGGCCTCCACGGTGCCGAGACGAACCTGCATCAGTTGAAATAGAGCAAACCCCAGAATGTCCGCGGCATACATCAACCCCATCGGAAACCCCAGTTTGAACTGACGCCACAACGCCGGGTATTTGAGCCGCGCCGTCAAATGGGAGGAGTAGTCCGCCCGCGTCTGCGGTGCCAGGAACCGCGCCAGTGCCGCGGCCAATCCCAGGAGCAGCGATGCGCCTGTCGCCCAGGCCGAGCCGGCGATGCCGAAACCCAGTTCGAAGATGAAGACTTGATTCAACACCGCGTTGATCACGGCGACGCTGAGCGTGATTTGCAGGGTCACCAAGGGACGGCCGACGCCGTTGAAGAAGCCCAGCACCGACCATAATGCGACACCCAAGGGTGCGGTCAACATGCGCGGAAACCAATACTGGAGCGCAAGCTGCAGGGTGTCCGCCGGTATTCCAAAGGGCGCAAACAGCGTCGTCCCCGACACGGCGAGGACCGAGAACAGCGGCACGGTCAGAAGGGATCCCCAGAGGGCGGTCCAAACCGCCTGCGAAGCGCGTGCGTAGCGGCGTCCGCCGAAGGCCTGGGACACCGACGTCTGCACCGAGAGACCCAAGCCGCCGAAAAGCAGCACGAAGACCAAGATCGGCCAGTACACTGCCGCGATGCCGGCTGTTGCCGCGGGCGATATGCGCCCGATGAACCAAGCGTCGGTTACATTGAGGACCGCCTGCACGGCACTGTTCAGCATGAATGGAAAGGCGAGGGCGGCCACGGCACCGTAATCGAGCCGTGGCCGGCCGGTCGAACTCAAGGCTTGTCCCGGAAGAAGTTTTTCGATCACGGCCATGGAATCAGATGCCAACACGCCAGCCAGCCAGGGTAACCCGGGCGCAGGGGCGAATGAAAGCAGCGCGGTGACGCGGCAAACGTTGTCCGGGCCGCTCGTGGCGCTGGATTTGGGTGGCGGTCGCTGGCGCTTCACGAATTCTCGGGTACCGGCGGAGGAACTCTTCTTGAGCGGTGTGCGCGAGTTGAGCGGCGTGCGCGAGCCGCACGCGCTGCCCGCAGCGGCTGCGGATCTCGCGCAGTGCTCGGAACTGGGGATCGAATGGGCTGCGGACGGTGCAGGCGTGCTCTTGACGCTTCGTTGCGGCTCGCAGACGTTTGCGTTTGCGGCGTCCGCCGCCTTGTTGCACGAGCCCCGGCTGCGGCTTTACGACACGCTGCCGTTACCGGGATACACCCCGGACGCCCAGCGCTTTTGGCGCCGCGTCTTCCGTCTCGTGCGGTTACCCGGCGGCCGTTTTTTCTTGACGTGGTTGGCGCGGCGCACGCGCGGCCCCTGAGTGTGACGCCGGTCACACGCATAAACTGCGACTCTCGTCAAAGCCCTCAAGGGCGCTTTGTCGCACATTTCGGCGTGGGATCAACAGCGTCGATCATGTCAGGACGGCCGTAGTGCTCGATATTACACCCCCCGCCATCGAGCGGCCGCCGCAGGTCGAGGCGTCCTTCGAGCCGTACGGCCGGCTGCTGCGGATGTTGATGCCGAGTTTGCGCGGTGTCGCTGTTCACGACGGCTTTTCGAATCTGATCTGGTCCTCCGAAGATTGGGAACAGTCCGCCGACCACCTCATCGCCGCGGCGATCGCCAACGCCTTGTCGGATCCGGCGGAATATCCGGCGATCATGCAGACTCTGGATGCCGACCGCACGGTGTACTCGTTTGCGGTGCGCGGGGAACAAATCGAGCTCCTCGGTGTGGTGACGCTGGCGGTCAACCTGGTCGGGTCGCAGCGCGAAGCGCGCCCGATCCAATATGTGCGTCAATTGGTGCAGCCGGTGCTCGAATGCCTGAGGCGGGAGCTCGCCCTGCGCTCGACGCTGGGCTCGCGCGAACGGGATCTCGGGGTCCGTGAGCGTGACCTCGCGTTGATGCTGCAGATGGCGTCGAAGAAGGCGGTGGCGGCCAGCGACGCCGACGAATTCGACCTGATCCTGAAGACCGGGCTCGAACACATGAATTGCGCCCTGGCCGCCCTGTGGGTCCCGGACAAGAACATCTCCCTGTTCCTGACCCGTAGCGGGCAACCCATGGCGGCGGAAACCTTGCGGCGCGCCGAACAGCACTTGATGGTCTGGATGCAGTTGCAGCAGCGCACGATCATCATCAACCGGATTGCCAAGATCGCGAGCCTGGCCGGGGCACCGTACAAGATTCTGGCCTGCCCGATCCGTCATCCTTCCGAGCGGGTCATGGGCGTGCTCGCCCTGTTCAATCCCCCGAGCGCACAGGACTTCGACGTGCACCAAACCCGGATCGCCGAGTTGCTCGCGAAGCGCGCGACCCTCGTGATTCAGTCGCATTACGATCTGTCCACCGGCCTGATGACGCGCCACGCCTTCGAACAGCAGGCGAAAATCTTATTCGCATCGAAAGCACCGTTGGCGGCGCACAGCATTCTGTATCTCGACATCGATCGTCTGCACGTGATCAACGAAACCTTCGGCATGCACGTCGGTGACGACGTGATCGTCCGGGTGGCCGAGTGTCTGGCGAAAGCGCTGCCGTCGAGCGCCTTGTCCGCGCGCATCTCGGGAGACCGCCTCGCGGCGCTCGTCCCGAACATGAACCTGGAACAGGCGACCGCCGTTGCCGAACAGGTTCGCGCGGCGGCAGCGGCCATCATGCCGCGTGTGGGCAACGGCTCCTTCGACATCTCCGTGAGCATCGGAGTCGCCCCGATCGGCCGTTCCGACAGCCCGCTCGCCCATGCGCTCGCCACCGCCGAGATCGCGTGCAAGGCCGCCAAGGACCGTGGCCGCAATCGAACCGAGACCTTCCAGGATTCCGACCCCAGCATCATTCGCCGCCACACCGACATCATGGTGGTCGGCCAGATTCGCGATGCAATCAGCGCCGACAAATTCATCCTCCACGCGCAGCCCATCCTGCCTCTGCGGGGGAATTTTGGCCGGCCGCGCTTCGAACTGCTGCTGCGAATGGTCGGCGACCGCAACGAGATCATCCCGCCGGGAAAGTTCCTGCCCGCCGCCGACCGCTACCAGTTGATGCCATCCATCGATCGTTGGGTGGTGCGCCGCTCCTGTGAGCTGCTCGGCGCGCACAGCGCCGCGGTCGGCGAGGAAATTGCGCGCTTCGCGGTCAACCTGTCGGGCCAGTCGTTGCAGGACGATTCGTTTCTGGATTTCGTCGTTGAGCAGATCAAGGCCTGCGGCGTTGCGCCGGGCGTGCTCTGTTTCGAACTCACGGAAACCGCCACCGTCGGCAATCTCGCCAAGGCGCAGCTGTTCATCCGCAAGCTGCAGGATCTCGGCTGCCAGTTCGCTCTCGACGATTTCGGCACCGGCGTGAGTTCGCTCGCGTATCTGAAGGATCTTTCCGTCAACTACCTCAAGATCGACGGCAGCTTCGTGCGCGACGTGCTCGACAATCCGCGCTCCGAGTCCATGATCAAGGCCATCTCGCAGCTGGCCAAGGTCATGTGCATGGAAACGATCGCGGAATATGTCGAATCGGACGCGCTGCGCGCCCGCGTGGCCGATCTCGGCGTCGACTACGGCCAGGGATTTGCCATGGGCAAAGCCCAGCGTCTCGAGGATCTGCTGCACGAACTGGCGATTTACGAAGCCACGGTCAGCGATCGGGCACCCGGGAGCGAAACCGCCGGCCCGGCTATCGCGGTGCAATAATCTGGTAAATCGCAGGGAAAGACTTAGTGTCATTCCGTGAACGACGCTATACGATAGCTGACGTCAAATGCCGGTCACCAGTGTTGCAAAGCCGCATGCGGTTCTGCAGACTCGACTCTCCATCAGGGCCACCAAGCGCAGTATGAATATCACGTCATCGCCGTCCGCACAGGCATTGAACGACTCGATTACGGTCACCTCGGAACTGCCCGTGGAGCAGCGCGCCGCCCTCGAGGGGCTGCTGTTCTTCAATGCGAACCAACACCGCGTGCGCCTCGGAATCCAGCAATCCATCGAGACTTATGGCGTGCCGGAGATTTACGAGGAACATGGGCTGTTGCGGATCAGGGTCGGCGACATCCCCGACGTGCAAAGCCTGTTTGCCGTTTCCGAACAGGGCCGCCCGCTCGGCGTGGCCGTCTTCGTTCGATTCGCGCCCGAACGGTTCGTGGTGCTTCACCTCGGGGTCGAGCCGCGGGACATTGCCGGCGTCGACGTCAACGCGCCGGTGTTGCTCAAACTGATGCACGAAATTCGCGCGGCGGCGCGCCGCACGCACGGCGTGCAGCGCATAGAACTCGTCTATAACGATCGTCCCGCCATGCGGTTGCACCTCTGACCTACGCGGCGGTTCATGGGTGTGAACGCCACGTATTCAGCGATCTGAAGTCGGTACTCGCCTGCGCATCTCCGGCCCGTTCCGGCGATGAATTGGCAGGGATTGCGGCGCCGAGCCACGCCCGCCGTGTGGCGGCGCGCTACGTGCTCGCGGATCTGCCGCTCCGGACCTTCCTGAGCGAATCGGTGATTCCCTACGAAGCCGACGAGGTGACGCGCCTCATCGCCGATACGCACGACGCGGCCGCGTTCGGACTCGTCAGCCACTTGACGGTCGGAGATTTCCGCGACTGGCTGCTGTCGTACGCAGCGGACGCGCCCACCCTCGAGTCCCTCGCTCCCGGGATCACGCCCGAGATGGCTGCCGCCGTCTGCAAACTCATGCGCAATCAGGATCTGATCGCGGTCGCCTCGAAGTGCCGCGTGGTGACGGCGTTTCGCAGCACCATCGGGCTGCCGGCGCGCCTCGCGAGTCGATTGCAGCCCAATCATCCCACCGACGACCCCGACGGGATCGCCGGTTCCATACTCGACGGACTTCTCTACGGAATCGGCGACGCCGTGATCGGCGTGAACCCTGCCACGGACAATCTCGGCACCACGATTTCGCTGCTGCAGCTCCTCGACGCCGTGCGCTCGCGTTATGAGATACCGACGCAATCCTGCGTCCTGGCCCACCTCACGACGACTTTGCGCGCGATCGAACAGGGTGCGCCGGTCGACCTGGTCTTCCAGTCGGTGGCCGGAACCGAAGCGGCCAATGCCGGTTTCGGCATCACGCTGGCGCTGCTCGCCGAAGGCCGGGCGGCGGCCGAGTCGCTCGGGCGCGGCACGGTCGGCAGCAACGTCATGTACTTCGAAACCGGCCAGGGCAGCGCGCTCTCCGCCGATGCGCATCACGGCGTCGATCAGCAAACCTTGGAGGCGCGCGCCTATGGCGTCGCACGGCGTTTTGCGCCGCTGCTCGTCAACAGCGTGGTCGGATTCATCGGGCCCGAGTATCTCTACGACGCGAAGCAGATCATACGTGCCGGGCTCGAGGACCACTTTTGCGGCAAGCTGCTGGGACTGCCGATGGGCTGCGACGTCTGTTATACCAATCACGCGGAAGCGGATCAGGACGACATGGACACCCTGATGCTGCTGCTCGGCGTCGCGGGCGCCAACTTCTTGATTGCGGTGCCGGGTGCCGACGATGTCATGCTCAATTACCAGAGCCTGTCGTTTCATGACGTCCTCGGGCTGCGTCACTTGCTGAATCTTCAGCCGGCGCCGGAATTCGTAGACTGGCTCATGCGCATGGACATGATCGATGCCAGGGGCCGCATCGCGCCGCCCGCGGTGTCGAATGCGCTGGTTCAGCGCCTCCTGACCTGAGGAGCACCGCTGCCGATGGGACAACAGCACGGCGAAGAGTCCCTGTGGCGCAAGTTCCGCAGTCTGACGCGCGCCCGCATCGGCTTGGGAAGGGTGGGCGATGCGCTGCCGACCACACGCTTGCTCGAGTTCCAATACGCTCATGCGAAGGCGCGGGATGCGGTCTTCGCGCGGGCGGATTTCGCGGCGCTGCAGGCGCAATTGCAGCCGCGTGCCGCGCTCACCGTGCGCTCCGCCGCGACGGATCGGGTTGTTTATCTGCGCAGACCCGACCTCGGGCGGCGCCTGGACCCGCAAAGCGCCGCGATCCTGCCGCCCGGACCCTGTGATGCGGTCTTCGTGCTTGCCGACGGCTTGTCGGCGGCGGCGCTCGAGGCCCATGCCGTGCCGTTGCTGCGGGCCGTTACCGCGCGCCTGAGCGATTGGCGCATCGGCCCGGTGATTCTGGCGGAGCAGGCCCGGGTCGCCCTCGGCGATGAAATCGGCATGCGGATGGGTGCGCAATTCGCCGTGGTGCTGATCGGCGAGCGGCCGGGCTTGACCGTCCCCGACAGCCTCGGTGTCTACCTGACTCATGCGCCGCGCGCCGGCGTCCGCGACTCGCAGCGCAACTGCATCTCGAATATCCACGCCGAGGGCTTGGGTTACGCATCCGCCGCCGACAAATTGGCGTGGCTCATGACGCAAGCCCGACGCCTGCAACTGACCGGCATCGCGCTCAAGGAGGATGCACCGGTGCAAAATACGGCTTCGTTGGATCAACCCGACCATCAACTGCCTGGAGACTCGCATGGCCCGTCCTAATTTCATCGAATTGCCGACGACGGACATCAAGAAGGCCAAGGCCTTTTATGAGGCCGTCTTTGGCTGGAGCCTCGCGGAATTCGGTCCGACCTACGCCTGCACGATGACCGGCGACGTGGATATCGGACTGCAAGCCGATGCGGCGGAAGCGAGCCAATCGCCGCTTGCCGTCATCTGCGTCGACGACCTCGAGGCCGTGCTTGCCGCGGTGATCAAAGCCGGGGCCTCCATCGTGAGACCCATCTTCGCGTTTCCCGGTGGGCGGCGTTTTCAGTTTCGAGATCCCAGCGGCAACGAACTCGCGGTGATGAGTCCCACCGAAGCTCGGGAATCCTGACGGAACCCAAAGGTCTTGGCGCCTCCCCCCGATCGGCGGCTATTGGGCGCGCAACTGCATGCCGACGGCAAGCGGCGCTGCGTGTGGTGCGGCACCGATCCCCTGTATGTCGCCTATCACGATAAGGAATGGGGTGTGCCTCAGCATGATGATCGGGAACTGTTCGAGATGCTCTGTCTGGAGGGGGCACAGGCCGGACTGAGCTGGCTGACAGTACTGCGCAAACGGGAGGCATACCGCGAGGCATTCGACTTTTTCGATGCGGAAAAAATGGCCCGTTACGGCGCGGCAAAACGGGCGAGTCTGCTAAGAAACGCGGGGATCATCCGCAATCGGCTCAAGGTGGCCGCTTTCATCGATAACGCCAAGGCGTTTCTCGCGTTGCGCGAGAGCGGCGAGTCCTTTGACCGATACCTCTGGCAGTTTACGAACGGCCGCGTCGTTCGGCGGCGGCCGCTGCACTGGGGCGCGCTGCCAACGTCGACGCCGCAAAGCGACGCCATGAGCAAGAGCTTGAAGGAACACGGCTTTCGTTTCGTCGGCACCACGATTTGCCATGCCTTCATGCAGGCGGTCGGAATGGTCGATGAGCATCAACGCCATTGTTTTGCGGCGAAGCGCAATCCTCGTCAAGCTGCGTCAGGTCTTGGGAGCCGTTTGGGCCGTTTGGCCGAATAGTATCCGCCGTGACTCCTCGCTGATTTCCTTCGGCGTGTTGAAGGTGTTGCCTTTGTCATAGGCCTTCACCGTGGAAGGACGCGCCTTTACCGCCTCGAACCAACGCTGCAAATGCGGAAAGTCGCTCAAGTTCTGACCTTGTGCCTCGTACGGAACGATCCACGGGTAGGTCGCCATGTCGGCGATGGAGTACGTACCCGCAATATAGTCCCGGTTCTCGAGCCGCCTGTTGAGCACGCCGTAGAGACGGTTGGTTTCGTTGACGTAGCGCGTCACGGCGTACGGAATCTTCTCGGGTGCGTAGCGCGAAAAATGATGGTTCTGACCGGCCATGGGACCCAGGCCGCCCACCTGCCAGAAGAGCCACTCCATCGCCGCAACCTTGCCGCGGATTTCCTTCGGCAGGCACAGGCTCGTTTTTTCGGCGAGATACAGGAGGATCGCGCCCGATTCGAACAAGGAGATGGGCGCGCCGCCGTCCAAGGGTGCGTGATCGATGATCGCCGGCATCCGGTTGTTCGGCGCGATCTTGAGAAATTCCGGCTTGAATTGCTCGCCCTTGCTGATGTCGACCGGAAAGATCGTGTACGGCATGGCCGTCTCTTCGAGGAACATCGTGATCTTGTGACCGTTCGGGGTGGGCCAATAATAAAGGTCAATCATTCCTGCTCCTCATGGCGGCGGGGGAGTCACCCCTCGTTCCCGCAGTATCGCAATGACCACGTCTTCCTCGCGGCGCGAGGTCCGCATCCGGGCGAGCCGCCAGCGCGCCTCGGCATTCGCCCGCCACGGCAGCAACGACGTGTCGAACTTGCTTGCCGTGGTCAGTTGCCACTCCAGCACATGGCGCCGGTCGCCGAGCGCGCGGGCTTCCTTGCTATCCGCGGGCACCATCCGCTTTTCCATGCTGAAGCCGATCATTTGGGCGATGATCGTGTCGCCCTGCTGCGCGCTCCTGGCGATTCTGAGGCAATTGTCACGCCGCTCCGTTCGCGCCGCGGATTCCCGGCATGCCTCGACCAGGGTGGCCAACGGCGGGATCATCTCGGCGCCGGCGATTCCCGATGTCTGCGCGAGTCTCGCCGAATCCGACCGGGTGTACCCGCCGGGCAGACTCTTCGACACGGCCTTCAGAGAATCGGACATGAAAACGACGATGCGGTTCCAGTAAAAATCGAAGCGCTTGCACTGGGCCATTGCCTGCAGCACACGATCGGCCTCCACGCGGTCGTTGTCCTTCTGCGCGGCCGCGAGGGTCGGGAGCCAGGCGGCCGCGTTGTCGGGGTCCAGCCAGCGCATCGTGGTGGCGGCGTCGCGACTGTCGCAGCCCGGCGTGCTCGCGCACAGCCGCAGTCTGACCCAGCCGATCGCGGCGTCGTTCGGCGCGAGCGTGCTCGCGCGAATGCTGAGGTCGAGCGCGGTCGACTCGGCCTTGGGCAGATCCCCCTGGCGCATGGAGTCCTTGCCGATCATGCTGAGCGTGGCGGCGGTGGCAAGCGAGTTCGCGTCGTCCCGCCGCTCGAGCGCCGCCACGGCCGCGTGGATCCACGCCTGATATCTCGCGTTATCCGCTCCTCCACCCGTGCTCCGGGGGGTGGCCGCGCAAATGCCGGCGGCTGAAACCGTCATGAGCAATCCGATCAGCAGCACGCAACGCATTTGAAGCACGCAACCCATCTGATGAGGCGCCGTCGATCCGTCAACCGATTTTTTGGCGGTTGCCGGCCGCGGTGAGGCCGGCGGTGATTGCCAGGCGCATGGCGTCCTCGACCGAAATATCGAGAGGCGTGATGTGATCGCGCGGCAGATAGATCGTATAGCCTCCGAAGGCATAGCTCATCGGAAAGTAAACTGTAACCCAGGTGTGTCCGCCATGCGCGTTCAACACGGGCGGCACGTCCTCCCGGGTGACGAAACCGATGGCATGCAGCTCCCCGAATCGTGCGAGAACGACGCGTTGCAGATCGCGCTTCTCGCCGCTGCCGGACGGCAGCAGGCTGAGCACGTCGCGAAATCCGCCGTAAAGCGTCTTCACGAACGGAATACGGCCCAGGAGATCATCCCAGAATTTCAAAAAGATCCTGCCGGCATAGGCGTTGACCATGGCGCCGACCGCCAGCAGCAGAATGAACCCGGCGAGCAGGCCGAGTCCCGGCCAGTAGTGTTCGGGGCTCACGATTCCGACCGCGATCACGGCACGCCGCAACCACTCCTCGAGGGTGTGCACCACCCACCAGATCACATAGACGGTCAAAGCCAGAGGCAGCACGGTCACCAAGCCGCTCATGGTCAGGGTCAATATCTTGCGCATCGCCCAATCATCGCACGATCAGACGCAAGGGGGCACCGACCGCCCGGGCGGCAGCCCATTCATTCATGTTGTAATGGGCGCGGGTTCCAACACACACGCGGGTTCCGCGGTTCATGATGCAAGCCTCCG
>Ga0116229_10014603_pt1 | contig 10881 bp, 12 predicted proteins | sample S1TSphgellanicum_3_FD_87313 | JGI IMG/M metagenome (GOLD analysis project Ga0116229, IMG submission 87313) | Host-associated microbial communities from peat moss isolated from Minnesota, USA - S1T2_Fc - Sphagnum magellanicum MG | ecosystem: Host-associated > Plants > Peat moss > Unclassified...
ATAAATCCCATGTCATAGTACCATAATTTGAATGAAGAGCAGGGAGTCTATAAATTCTACATAAATTATTTATTGTTGCCATTATTTTCTTGTAAAAGTTCAACGAGTAATATACGTCGTAGAACATAGAACGGAAAACGTCGAGAACAACGTGTGAATATATATCGTACGAGAAGAAAGAAGGTTATAAGAATGTTTTTTTTCTTTCTTTCTACCAAAGTGACGATAGATAGAGAGAATAAAACGTGCTCATGTTCCCTGCGCACAAAAGAATTTGTTCTACACCAAACGAGAAGAAAACAGCACCCAATGACCCATTTTTATCATACGCATTATGGTTAAGCGATGAATACTGTCTATTTCAAGAAGATGGATCATTTGTTTATATTTCTGAACCTAGTAGGATCAATAATTCGACAAGGTAATGCAAAATACAATTCCCAAAGTTTTGATTTTAGATATTAATTCATCACTTGATATTCCAAGTTCCACAACAGTTTCTGAACAATGTAAAATTTGTGGAGCTCGCAATTTATGTTCAAATTTTGGTGTTATAACTTGTGATTCATGTAGAATATTTTTCAAAAGAAATGCCAAAAGAGATCAGGTTAGTTAAATATCAATTCTAATTTGTCTTTGTTTAAATTTCTTGTTTTTTTTTTGCAGAACAAAATTCCATGTCAATATAACGGTAATTGTGAAATAAATATAAATACTCGTCATGTATGTTCTAGTTGCCGACTTGTGAAATGCTTTGCAAACGGAATGCAATCTGATTTAATTCGATCTCATAGATCGAAAAAGAATAGAGTTGAAATAAGTGAAGAAGACAAACAACAGAAAGTAAATCATTTTGATGTTTCTGAAATGAAAGATTAATTCTTTGAATATTTTTAGTTACCAACATTAAATCTTTTACAACCGGATAATTCAACATTAACTAAAGATCAACGAATAGTTTTATCAAATGCTGTTTACAGTTATAATGAACGAAAACTTATATCAATTGCTGAACAGTTTATGAATGAATCAGATGTTTTACAATCTTTAAGAACAATTGATCTAACACTTCCGAAAAAATTTTTTATGGAAGCTTATAAAACATCACAAGAATATTTACAATCTAATGAAGATCTTTATACATTATCATTTGATGATCGTTCTGATTTTCTTCGTAATGCTGCTGAGAATGTTACTTGTTTAGGCACGATATTCTGCTGGAATTGGTCTCAGATTTATAATTATAAACCTTTCTTACAAGTAGTTGAAAAAGTTTATGGACATAGTCTCTTACCTTTAATTCAACATTTATTGAAATTTATTGATCCAGATATTGCCATAGCGAAATTAACACTTTCGTTGTTTGCTTTCTCGAATAATATTTCAATATTTTCTTCTAATATTAAAACAAAATTTACAAATACATTTGAAATATTTCGTATTCAAAATATTTATGTAGAAGTTATGTGGAGATATCTTCTTTATAAATACGGTTATTATCAATCAATTCAACGATTTATTAATCTTATTCAATGTCTTTTAGCTGCTACTGATGTTATATTTGAAGCACAAAATATTGAACAACATGTTAATGATATTGAATTACTTGTTGAACGAACCGAACTAACACTTGTCTTAGATGATATGGATCGTATGGATTACAATTAAAAAAAAAAACATTTTGTTATCTTTCTTTTTTTTGTTCAACTTACTTTGTGCCTTATGGACTTAGTTTTCTTGAAAATATCATCTATTAATAAAAAAATAACATAAATAATTCATTTTTTCTTGATTCCAAATCATAAATCATCAAGAGTTGCTTGATATCACGTCTAAATTCTGTCGATTGCAATCAATACTGTTTCTAAAATGATAAGTATATTAAACTTAGGAATGGAAAATTTTACACAGCATAAGTATCATTTATACCAAATGTTTATTTAAAAATAACTATAACTTTTCAAAATCATCTATAATAAACAACAAAGTAAAAACAAAAATTATTTACTATTAACAGTCAATGACTGTTCAGTTTGTTCAATAATAACATTAATCATATCTCTAAAAGCTTTTCTTTTATATTGTAATAATATAATATTACTAATAACAGTCGAAAGATATCTGATGAGATTTGAAAAACGAATAATTGCTTGTTTATCATCATATACATCAACTAAATATCGCCATGCTAATGAGCGATATTCTGAATTCGCTTGTTGACCTCTTGCATGTATATAAAATGGTCACGTACAAGGTTATTTGTTGTCAAGGACGGTCTCTTTACTTCTATCTATCGTTCTTTTTTCTCCGTCGCTTTACTAACATATGTTAGTAAAACGACGGAGAAAAGAGAACGATAGATCAAAGGAAAGAGACCACCCTTAACAACAAATAACCTTGTACGTGACCATTTTATATACATACGAGGGGCCAACAAGCGAATTCAGAATATCACTCATTGAACGATCATTAGAATTTAAAGAAAGAAAATCAGGATTTTTTTTCAAATAATAATTGTGCTTTAGCAAAAAGTGATGAAAAAATATCATTAACAGATCCACATTTAAATCGTAATTTAAGTGGTAAAATATTTTGTTGAAAAAGAAATCGTTCAGATAATAAAAGTCCACTATGTTCATCATACGAATTCATTAAATTTGTCACCTGCTGATGACGATCATTTCTTATTAAAGTATCGTTAGGCATTGTCGTTATCATTTTCTTCTTATGTTTTGTCTTTTTCGATGTCGGACATCGAATCAATTCCGTTTTCATTCCATTTGCAAAACATTTAGCAAGCCGACAAAAAGCACATAGACGACGATTCATAATATTTATTTCACATTTAAATTGCTCCTAAAAATAAATAAATAAATATATAAATTAATTTTAATTAACTTGTCCTATTTCAGTATTGCGTTTAAAAAACATTTTTACATGGAAAATATGTCATAGCACCAAAGTTTGAATGTATAGAGCAAAAGCTCCACAAATTTTGCATTTATGAACATTTTCTTTTGACCTTGTATTATTGTCAACCATTCAAAGTTCAATACGAAATGTCGGTAGTTTATAAAGTGCGTTGTTGATCCCTAACGTGTCAATATAATATGGAAAGAATAGAAAAGAAGAACAGAAAAAAAATTTTTTTTTTTTTTTTTTTCGAAGCAAAAAGACAGAAAGAAAATTGTCATGGGGTCGATACGACGGATAACCTTTGCGCACTACACAAGACCATGTGTTCTATTTAAATAAAGAAACGATATAAATAGAATCAAATTAGAGGTGATTATTTAATTTTTTTCTTTTATTTATTAGAATAGAATCTCTAATTAAAATCTTGATCCTTTATTTGGTAGTACCAAATGTTAGTGGAGGAAAAACTCGGATCCGGCATCTATCTTGTATCGATATTTCATCATGCCCGTTTTGAAACAAATTTTGATAAATTTTTTTTTTGTTAAGAATTTAAAATTATTTATTTCGTTTAAATGTTGATATTCTTAATCAGAAATAATAAATTACATGTTTAAAAAAAAGGACATGTTATTTAAATAATTAATTTTTGTTTTCTTCAATACGTTCAATATCATCTAAGATGAGTGCTAATTCAGTTTGTTCAATAAGTGATTCAATATCATTAACATGTTTTTCAATATTTTGTGAATCAAATACTGTATTTGTAGCAGTCAAAAGACATTGAATAAGATTAATAAATCGTCGAATTGATTGATTATAATCATATTTGTAAAGAAGATATCTCCACATAATTTCTGCATAAACATTTTGAATACGAAATATTTCAAGTGTATTCAATGGTCTTATTGTCATATCTGAAGAAAATATCGACGTATTATTTGAAAAGGCAAATAATGAAAGTGCTAATTTTGCTATGACAATATCTGGATCAATAAATTTTAATACTTGTTCAATCATTGTTATTGAATTTTCTCCATAAAAATTTATCCATACATTAACAAAAGGTTTATATTTATACATTTCAGATCGATTCCAAGTAAATACAATACCTAAACATGTAACATTTTCAGCAATATTACGAAGATAAGCCGAACGATCATCAGAAGATAATGCACAAAAATCACTGTTAGAACAAATATATGTTCCTGTTGTTTCATAAATTTTTATAAAAAATTCTTGTAAAAGAGTTATATCAATTATTTCCACTGTTTGTGATTTATCATATTCATTGATAAATTGTTGAATAATTGATAAAAGTTTTCTTTCGTCATAACAACAAATTAAATCCGATAAAAGTGTCCATTGACTTGTAGTTAATATTGAATTATCTGATTGTAGAAGATTTATTGTTGGTAACTAAAGAAAAAATTTAATTTAAATAATTATAATTAAATAAACTAACCACATGTAATTGATCTTGTTCGGTCCCTGTCCCTATAATATTAGATGTTGTTGTTACTGATTCAATAATTCTATTTTGATTTTTATTTGTTGCAGTTTTTTTTGAAAGATGACATCGAATAAGTTCTATTTGCATTCCATTTGTAAAACATTTTTCAAGTCGACAAGCAGAACATACATGCCGATTTGTCATATTAATTTCACATTGACCATTAAAATTACATGTAAAATGTCTCTAAAAGATGATCAAATAAAAAGAAAGATAACGAATAAAATTATTTATTAACTAACATGGTTTATTGTTGCATTACGTTTGAAGAACATTTTACATGGATAACATGTAATAGCACCATAATTTGAATGAAGTGCAGGTGCTCCGCAAATTTTACATTCATGTAATACTGTTTTTGATTTTGGACTAACATTTGGTGAATGCTCATCATTTGAATCTTGTTTATTATTTGACTCTTCCATTGTTTGATTGAATATCTGAAACTAAATAAAATTAGTAGTCATGCAAATAAAAAGGAAGACGTGATTTATATTTTCGAATGTAACAACAGGTTATCCAATCTTTTTTTTTTTCTTTGTCCATTCAATGCAGAACGTTAAAATGTCTATTTGACCTATGTGTTATTAAACGTCGAGTCTACATGTGAAAATCTTTTCTGTTTCTTTTATCGCGTCTTTTCTATTCTCTCTCGTAACATTCTTTTTGCACTAATCGTTCGCAAAGGCTATATAATATCGATTTTAAACGTCTAAAGATAGCGACTAAAATATATATATTATTCTATGAATGGTAGGCAAGAATCTGACGAAACATTTTTATCAATGTAAAATTTGTGATGGTTCTGCTATTCATTCAAATTATGGTGTTATATCATGCCCTCCATGTAAAATGTTCTTCAAACGAAATGCGCATATTGGACATGTTTGTTTTAATAAATCGAATTTTCTTTTTTTTTTTTAATGTTTGATTTATTTAGGAGAAATTAAAATGTGATTTTGATGGTCAATGTGAAATAAATATTATAAATCGACATATGTGTTCAGCATGTCGACTTCAAAAATGTTTTACAAGTGGAATGCAAGCTGAATTAATTCGAGGATTAAGATATAGAAAAAATTTAAAAAAACGAAAGAAAAAAATCATTAATAATCAAATACATCAGGTTAAACTTCTTGATTATTTCAAATATTTTTTTAATTGAATATTTTTAGTTACCTACATTAAATTTATTACAAGCTGATCAATCAATATTAACGATTGATCAATGGAATCTTTTTACAAATTTAATGAATTCTTATGATGAACATAGTGGACTTTTATTATCTGAACGATTTCTTTTTCAACAAAATATTTTACCATTTAAATTACGATTTAAATGTAGATCTGTTAATGATTTTCTTTCATCACTTTTTGCTCAAGCACAATTATTATTTGAAAAAAATCCTGATTTTCTTTCTTTAAATTCCAATGATCGTTCGATTCTTCTTCATCATCAAATGAAATATATTATAATAATTAGTTCATCTTTCATAGCACAACAATCACATTTATTTGATTATCCAGCTTTTCACAAAGCAATAGACACACTTTTTGGAGATATTATTATACCTACAAATAAATTACTTTGTTTTGATATTCCATTTCTCAAATTAGCACTTGCAATTATTTCTTTTTCTTCATTTGATTATGCAACTTATGAAAATATTTCAACAGGAGATCTGATAAATATGAAAAGAATTCTACAAGTTCAAGATATGTATATTGAATTAGCATGGCGATATTTAGTTTATGTATATGATGATAAACAAGCAGTTATTCGTTTTTCAAATCTCATCAGATATCTTTCAGCTATTATTAGTAATATTATATTGTTTCAAGATAAAATAAAAAATTTTAGAGATATGATTAATGTTGTTATTGAACGAACGGAACAGTCATTTACTATTAATAGTAAATAATGTTTTTTTTTTTGTTTGTTTCTTATTGTAGTTGTAGTCGCATGAACTTGAAAAGCTGTTTTTGGTTTTTCTAATAAACGTTAGATACGAATAAAACTTCTTTGATGTATTGCTAAGGTTATACAACATCTATCGTTTATTTAAAAAAGAAAAAAGATATAGTTTACATAAGACAAATAAATTAATTATTAGTAATAAATAGGTCTTTTGTCTGTTCAACAACTGTATCAATCATATTTGTATATTCTTGAATTCTATTAACTTCAACAATAGTAAAATTAATATTAAAAAGACATCGTAGAAGATTACAAAAACGTTTTACAGCTTGTTCATGAGTGTATTTATAAACCAAATATCGCCATATTAATTCAGTATAAGCATCTTGAATATGTAGAATTGTCTTAAGATCTATAAAATTAATCGGTGGTGTATTTGTATAAATTGTATAATTAGTTGTTGAAAAACCAATGATTGCAAGTATTAATTTAACAAATATAATATCAAAATCAAAAGTAACAGTTATGGGTTTAATAGTTAACATAACATCTGGTGTAAAAATAATTTCAGCAGATTTATAAAACAATGGATCATCAAGTAAATGAGCTTGATGTAATACAAATGTTCCACCAATACATCCTGTATGTTTAACAGTATTTCGAAGTAAAATTGAACGATCATGTGAACATAAGGAAAGATAATCATCATTTTTTTCAAATATTCGTTGAACTCTAATCATATTAAATGTAATAAATTCACCAACCGGCTCCAGTTTATAACGCAACTTGGCAGGAAGAGCATTTTGTTCTGACATAAAACGATTAGCCATTAAAAGTCCACTATGTTCATCATAACAATGAATTAAATTTGAAAGAGAAATCCATTGATTGTTACTCAATTTTGATTGATCTGATCGTAACAGACTTAATGTAGGTAACTAGAAATCAAACAAACACAAAACAGATTTATAGAATACTTGATACAGAACTTTGTTTCTATATAGTTCAAAAAACGACTTGAAAATCTCACATGCAACCACTAATAATTATGACATCGTTAATAGGTACTTCCCTCGAGAAAGAAAATCGTTAAGATAATTCATAAGCACGTAAAAGATTTATTCTTAAAATAATCTTCTAATTAATTTAGATTTTCTTGAAGATGACAAGTTTGATAAATATGTCAAACTTTCATCTTCGAACGTAAAAATTTATACCTGTGATACCTGATTGTATTCGGTTGTTTTTATTGTTTTTATTTTTTTATTTTTTCTTGTTCTTGAACCACGAATAAGTTCTATTTGCATTCCACTTGCAAAACATTTAACAAGTCGACAAAAAGAACATGTACGACGATTATTAATATTTATTTCACAATGACCATCAAATTCACATAGAAAATGTTCCTAAAAAACAAATCATTGATTAAAATAAAAATTATAGACATTTATTTTAATTAACCTGTCCTAATTGCGCATTTCTTTTAAAAAACATTTTACATGATGAACATGAAATAATTCCAAAATGAAGAAACAAAGCAGGTGCTCCACAAATTTTATATTGACGAGAAATAATGCTTGACTTTTCCATTATACTTACTGAATTATTAATGAATATATCGTTGTTTATATCTTTGATCATTGAAGTTTTAAAGAGGCACGTCCTATTGTCGTTAAATACACTGAAATATGAGAAAGTTTTTAATAAGATAGTATGAACAGTGGATGCTCAAAGAGAAAATAACGAAGAGAAAAAGAATCTTTTTCTTTCTGTAGAGAAAAGAAAGAAAAAAAGAAAATTTCCACGTGTGATCCTAATTCTTTATTCCAGGGGATAATCACGCATTCTGCATAAAATGGAAAAGAAACAAATTTAACATAATGATTCTTAGAATATAAAAGAGAAAGTTTAAAAGCTTTTCATTTAATTATGGAGTAGCTATTTGATATGTTCATCATTCATTTTCCTCTGTAAATAAAGGAAGAAATGAGGGGTTCACAATCAGAAGAAGTTATTCTCATCTAAATGAATTTCCTTGAGCAACTGGCTGGTTCACTTGATGACATGTTCTGATCGTTCCATCGTGTCATCTAGGTGCTTTTTCTATTCTGTTTCTAATGACAAACAGAAAGAAAAGAACAGTATTCGTTACCAATTGCTCATATAATGGGATTAAATAAAGTGTTTCAAATCGATCAGAACTTTTTTTTACAGCCACTATTATTTATTCTCCCTTTTTGTTGGTTACATTTGTTATTTTCTTTAAAAAAAAATGACTGCAGTTCCAAAAGTTGGTGATATTGATGATGAAAGTAATATTTTAACAACAAGAATAAAATTAACAAAAAATGAATATAATGCAACGGTGCGCAATAAACTTGAATCAAATCGTCTTAATGTAATTAAAAGACAGCTTGAAAGTCAAAGTGATTTAAATGCATGTAAAATTCGAACATCAATGCATGATATTAGAAAATGGTTAGATAATAATCGACAAGTTGTTTGTAATATTGATGAATTTTTTATGAATAGAAAAGTAAGAATTCTCAGAGAAATTTCATAAAATAAAAATTTTTATTTAGGTTCAATCAGCTGCAGGTAATTATGCCGCTCGTTTACCTGGTATTCGTTCAAGTCTTTCTCGTTCTAATGATAATCAATCTCGTCGTGCTAAATCTGTTTCAACATTATCTCGTCCATATACTGCACCACTTCAAACATTATATGAACAAGAAAATGATATAGAAAGTGAGGATGAAATAATTCCAATTTCTATTTCACGATTAGCATCAAGCAAACATTCAGTTGATCGTGCATCTTCTGTTATATCATCTTCCGTTCTTTCTCAACATGCTGATTCAAATATTGCTAATGATGATGCAAAAACATCCATTACTCCTTCAACTAATCATCGAATAACATGGCCAGTTAAAATAAAAGTATTTGCTTTACAAGATGAAGATGAAACTAGAAAACAATATTTAGCTTGGCGTGCTGAACAACGTAAAACTAAAATAAGACGTTCATCAAAAACATTTTATGATATTGATCTTGAAAAAAAATATCAAGAATCAATTCGACGACGAGAAGAAATTGAAGCATATTTAACACCAGAATTAATTGAAGAACATAAAATGGATGATCCAATATTTGCTAAACGTTATCGACAATTAAAATTAGCTGTACGATCTGGTAAAATTCCATCATATGATCCAAATGATTGTGAAATAAATGTAACTATGACAAAATCAAAAATTGAACGTGCAAAATCAGCACTTATGACAGCTAAACAATCAAAAATGAAAACATATTATCGAAATCAACAAAATATTACTGATTCAAATTTATCTAAACGTATTGAAACTTTTTTAAAACGTATTGCAAAACTTAAAGAAGAAAATGAACATGAATTTTAACAAATAAATACAAAAAAAGAAAAGAATCATTCATGTCGTTTTAAACCAGGTTACAATTTCAGCGAATAGATCAGCTGGAAGTTTATTCACATTATATATCGAAAGTAAATCAAGACTTGATACTTCCGATAATAGACTAGATACTTGACCACGTGGTATAATACGATAATAAACAGGAGTTAAACCTCTATCATCTGCATCAGGTGATAATGGTGGTAAATATAAACATGAAGAAAAACTATATTGTTTTAATTTATTGAAATAACCTTCAAAAAAAAAGAATAAGAATTCAATTTTATTAATTAAATATTTTAACAAACCTTGAAGGATTTGATAAATCACTTGAATAACTCGTTCATCAAAATTTTCTGCCAATACTATTATATCATACTCTTTTCGTGATGTCTAAAAAACAAGAATATAACACATGTTTGTCATTTTCCTTTATCGATTAAGAGGAAAAAAAAATAATTACTGAAAGATATTATCTTTTTTTTCTTTCTTCTCTTCTTCTTCGTCTTATACAACATATCGAGACAACGGGAAAAAGAAGAGACGACGGATAGACGAGACACGACAATGTATTGTTGAATAGATATAGATATATATATGCCTATCGGCAAGAGGTGAAAGTGATACTAGACGAACTACGATTTTATTTAAACAAAAATGACCGAAAATGAAAAACAAAACGACAATACTATATCGTTATTAATTACACAAATTCAAGAACAATTAGTATGTATTAATATTCTATCTAAGAGAATAGTTTAGATAAGTATTAATTTTATTTGACATTATAGAAAAACAATCAGACATATGTTTGTCTATCTATTTGTTAGATTGATTATTCACATGCGCGTGTCAAATAGAAGGAGATAGAAATCGTTTGTCAAAGACATATTCGAATAGAATTTTAATATTCTTTAGAAACATATTCGTCAAGATGATATTGAATTAACTGAACAATTAACAAATCTTTATAGTGATCTTTGTTATATTCGTCAAACACTTATTAATACTCAATCAAATTCAAATTTAAATACAACAAGTCTTATTGAATCTTCAACATCAAATCGTTATCATTCAAAACAACGTTCAGATAGTGAACCAAATAT
>Ga0116229_10014605_pt1 | contig 10881 bp, 6 predicted proteins | sample S1TSphgellanicum_3_FD_87313 | JGI IMG/M metagenome (GOLD analysis project Ga0116229, IMG submission 87313) | Host-associated microbial communities from peat moss isolated from Minnesota, USA - S1T2_Fc - Sphagnum magellanicum MG | ecosystem: Host-associated > Plants > Peat moss > Unclassified...
AGGTGTAGATTTGGTTGAGGATGTGAGATGGAAATTGTGAATGGGGGACAATGGCCCAATATTAAGAAAGACATTATTTCTACACCACCTATTCTTCAATTCATCATTTTAATGTATGAATCAAGAGATGCAGTACTTAGGGTGGGGATATCTGGATTTCGCATGTTACAATTTCAAAGAGTCACCATGTTTGATTCTTTATTCCAGGCATGGAAGAATTGAGGCTGGAGACAGAATCATTAGGGTTAAATGCACAAGTTGTCAATCTGAATTGCTTTGTTGGAGAGCTAGTAATGTAAGTTCTTTGGTTTGTTTTCAATCCAAATGATACTGAACACTATGTGTGTTTTTGTGATGCAGTTGATGCAGGTCAAGTTTGTCCCAATTCCAGTAATATGTGACTACACATCGAAAACCATGGTTTTCAGCTTTGTTTCCCTCTTGAGACTGATCAAATCAGGTTCCTAACTGAACTCCAAGTACTGTAAGATCTTTCCAGTTTGTATTCAAGAGTATTCAATCCAAATGCACACAAACATATTTCCTCTTCAAACTTTTCCGCAATCCACTGAGCATGCCACAAAATTTATATGAGGATGCCATAGATTTGAGCATTGTTTCATAGGATGAACTTGTGACCTTTTTTGGAAGGAGAGATTCTAATGGGTCGAAGGTCAAAACATATGATACTTTGGGAGTAGAAGATTGTTCTAAAATTTCAAAGTTGTATGAAACATTGTATGCTCACCCACTTGATAATGGTGATTATTTGGCATATATTTTTGAAGGGGTGGGTGGTAGAGAGGGAAAGGGCATTCTATTAATTGGGTTTTGTATTTTTTTGACAATAACTAGAAGTAGATGAAAGAGCCAGAAGGCCACCATTTGGCAGAAGTAAAGGCATTAGTTAGGGGTCTTTTTCTTCAAGGCATAGTGATGATAATATTGATGATAATTGTGCTTGAATGTTTTAAAGTAAGGACTTTTTTCCAAACAATTAGTTAAGGTTAAGAGGCTTCTTAACAGTGTTGAAAAGGAGAATGCAAATTTCATTTTTTGGTACATTCACAAACTTAGGAGCCATTGGACGTGTAACCATTGCTTAGGTTTATTACATTAAAATCATGTAAAAATAGAAAGTTTTATGATTTTTTTTTTCCCCCCATCCAAATGTTGGTACTGTAGTTTGTTAGCAAGCCCCCAAAAAATTGAATGATTTCAATGACTTTGAGTTGGCAGTAAGGACTTTCGCAGTGTTGTATCCAGTTCTTTTACTCTTTAATGTGTGCTTAATTAAGCAAGGGAATATAATATTATAATACAAAATTGGGAAGTTTATTTTTTACACAAATACTAAACATTTCTCATCACAAAAGCACTATCTTTGCATGAACATATATTGAAGATATTTTACAAGGCATCCGATGAATAATACATGGATTTAAAAACATTTTTAATTATCTCAATGCTAAACACTCATGGATTATCTTTCAATACATGATTTACATGTGGAACATGATAATTTGATACATAAAAATTATTAGTTTTTGTAAGTATAGTGTACAAAAGCTCATTAGTTCACATACTAATGGCTATGGATGGCAAATGATGGAAGGGTATGGATGAATTACTATTGGCTCACTATACATCTAGTTCATCAACAATTAAGGCACATGTGCATTATGGATCGATTGACATCTAGACCTTTAGAATGGGCGTGTGTGGACTTGGGATTTTGAAAGGTTGTGTTGCATGTTTCAGCATCTTCTTGAAGGTTCCTTGGCAATGTCAAAGTTTTGAGTGTAGTATGTCATTGGCAATGGCTGATTTGTAATGTTTTTCAACTTGTTTGCCATAAACATGAAGAAACATTTGATTCAAAGAGAGATTGATCATGTAAATAATGTTGTTTGGGAAACTTTGAAGTGTACATGCATAGCTACTGAATCATTAAAGGATGATTCTAACTGTGAAGAATTCTACACTCCTAAAAGTCTTTGATAGTTAGGTTCCACAAAAAGTGAACTTGAGAGTGCATCATCAAGTTGGCCAATACCAAGTTGGTGAAGGTGACCACGTACCTACTCCTATTCATGTAGAATGCACATTGGAGTTACATGAAAACATTGTAATTGAAATATTGAATCTTGCAACTACTCCACTTGCCCTTGTTTACATGGTGCATGAAGTTCAACTTTCAACTTCTAATGGTGCTAACGTTCTTGATTGAATGCATTTTCCTTAAGTTTCCAAGGAATACACTCACGTAACTTCGGCATCCAAGCACCTATAGAAGTTTTTGGGGAGGTTTGTGTCATCAATAAAAATATTTTTAATCTAAGAGATTTTATTTTGTTTTATGTTTTTTTGGCTAGGTGGAAATTTGAATGTTGTGTGTTTCTAGGTTTCATGTTTGTGAGATGGAGAATTTCAACAACTAGGAGGAGCTGAACTCAATAGAACCTATGGGGGTTGTCATAGTGGATGTTGGACACAACAAAGGAGCCTACTACAAGTGGTACAAGAGAAAATATAAAAAGAAGACACATGCAAGAAGGTGCAACATTGTTGAGATTGTAAAAGAGCTTAAGCACAAGTCAAATAACAAATCGAAATTAAAGTTGTTGAGGTTATGTGTGTTATTGAAGGTGGTGCCACAAAGTCCACTGATGTAGGGTGTTTGCACAGTATGGTGACCTTATATGGATGTCATGATGGCAATTTTTCTTGTATTCCTTAAATACAATAAAATAAATAAAATAAAATTCATTGAAATAATTTAAAAAAAAACTCATTTATTTAAAACTATCATAATCAACCTTCCAAAAATGAAAAAATCAAATCAAAATCGTGGACAGCCAATAAGTAATGGACTTTTGAATTTTGCCCACACTTTTTGTCACACTTGCAAAACTCATGGATATGGATTTTTATTTTACAATGTGTTAATCTTATGTGTTTGAAAATTTGGAATATTGGATGAATTATGTTTAAGAAATTGAAGATTCATTGAATGAATAGAATGTGATTTTAATTTATTATGTTATGGACTTTTTAAAATCCCAAAAATTGTAATTATTTAAAAAGTTTTTTTTAAAGCATTTAAAAAAAATTATTTAAAAAAATTCTTTTGTTATATTTTTTATATGTCTTATAACATCATGATTTGAAGTTAGAAATGGAAAAAAATGTTACTTTCAATATTATCTAAATATTCATATTTTAAGCCAGTTTTCAACTACATTGGAAAAGGAATTTGAAAAAGGACTCTAATTTGCCAAAATTGTGACACCTCAATGTGCTTTCGCCTTGCATATGGTATATAGGTCTAGAAGGTAAGTGTAGAGATCTTTAGAAATATAGCGATTTACGTTGCAACAAAAGTGATAGGGTATGACCAAGATTTTCAGTATCTTGTTTTTGAGAAGTTTTTAGGGCATTCAATTTTGAAGGTTATATTATCTTTATACTTGATTGATACCTTTATTGTTAAACAAAACCATGTGAGATAGTGGGTAATCTGAGAAAAGGATTAACCATTCATTTAACTAAGGTGAAAACATGGTAAAATATGTTAATGAAGGATATTTGATTTTTTTGTGAAAAGTATCCATAAATTAACCCTTAATACATTGAATTCATGAATAGTTTTTATTTTAATGATCAACAAGAGGATTTTTTTTGACTTCATTGAATAACATTAAAAAATTACATGTTTTAATATGCATTTAAATACATTTAAAAAAATACAAATACAGGAAAGTATGTGTCCCACTTTTGAACAAGTAAATGAAAATATGATGAAAGTTCAATTATAATTGAGTTTTTTATACTTTCAAATAGATGAAGCACTAATATATATCAATGAGTTTTTAATTTTTCATATTATAATCATAATCTACTAAAGTTTTCATATAAAATTATGTTTGAAGTTTAAAAACTTGGCTAGTTTAGAACATAATTTTCATCCATTTTTTGATTTAAAAATTCCTCACACTTTGTGTGTTGCTAATAATAAATTCAATGAAGTGCACCATTGCTTCATAATGAAAGTTTAAAAAGTTTTGAATAGGTTTTTATATGTTTATGCCATAAATGTGATTGTGACTACATAGTGGATATTTTTTTGGCATACTTTACCATGCTTTCACCCATTGGAAAACATCTATCCAACCTTGTGTTAGCATAAGATATTATCTATATATTGGCATCTTCACAATTAATGAGCAATGGGCATTGCTAAAATTTTGGGTGTTGATAGGTGAACCATTAGGAAAAGCACACAAATGTGCACACTTTTAGATATGTAGAATCATGCTTCTTGGTTGCACAATAGGAAGGAAAAACATGGAAACTCTCTTTTTGAGTTTACCAATAATCTTGTGATCAACTAGTGGAATGAAAAAACAACAATTCTTCCTAACTATAAAGATGTTATCAAGAGGAGGAGTAGAATAAAATTTTATGAATCACATGCAACTCAGTATCTACATGTTTCACAAGAACTCATTCTTCCTTTTTGTTTTTTGCATCTTTCAATAGTTGTTCATTCATGGCTTTTGAATTTTTGATGATGCAATTTTTCTATGGTTTGATTGATAAGTAATGGAGTTTATTTCATTACATTTAATGGAACTTTGTTGCTAATGGACAAAATCAACATATTCAAAGTGGTTGTCCAAAGGTAAAAACATTGTTCATTTTTTTATGTGCTTTTGAAATGTTGTCAAAGTTGCTATGGTGGAGATCTGGGGTTCTTGAATGCTTATAATTCCATTCTAAAGACCATAAGGTTGAATCAAAGTAAATCCTCTCCTTTTTTTCATTAGAGTCATGAATTTAAATTGCAGTATGAAAAGTGATGTAAGTGGTTCATTAGTGCTAATTATCTTAAATGTGCTTGTCCACTACTTGTGTTATACTAGGTCTTTGGTTTCATTACTTTTCTTTATTTATCCAAAGCAATGTCCTCCTTTATGTCATGAATGTGTGTTTACAATGCTTAATGTGTGTTACTTAATTAGTGTTAATTACATGGTTAATTGATTATAATGATTTTCTGTTTAACAAAAGATTCCTTGATGTTAGTTCAATGTTTCCTTACAATGTGTAATTGTGCTTAGCAGATTATTAACCAGTCCCAGACTTCAACAAAAATTAATCTATTGATTTTGGGGACCTCAAGTACTACTTTTCATGTGCTTAAATGTTTGCAATGTGTTTTGTAATGCTTAATGTGGTGTATCCTTTGGGTATTAATCATAATGATTGTGAGTATTGTTTTTTTATATGCTTTAGGTCCATATTGATGTATGATATCAAAATAACATGGTGTATTAACATAATTGAACTAGTGATTGTAGTTGGAGTTTTTTTACTGCATTCAAGTCAAAATATTTAGATGTAGAAGTTGCATTCACAAAATTCCATGCTTTTAAACCTTGGTGGGTGTGTTGTTAACAACTTGGAATACATGTTGTTGTAGTTACCACCAAGAAGTTGAACTTTTTGTAATGTTGACCCAACAAACTAATGTGTCACAATTGACACTGATGTGATGACCAATGCAAAAATGGCACATCATGTCAGTTTTAACAATTCGAATTTACATTGAATTTGCAAATAATTCCCTTTACATGATAGGGAAGGATGTAAGTGCTTACTTGGTGAAAAATGAAACAATTGTATGTAGCAAAATAATGTTGGAGAAGTAGGATGGCAAAATGTAATGCTCATAAGAAGGTGATTAGCCCATTGTAGCATCGGACATCGGTCTCCACACCGATGAAGTTATTAGGACAACCAAAGATCTAGAGGGGGATGGCAAGGTGTGTCATTGTGGTGCCCATAATGTATTATGGGTGTAATGGCTTACATGTGTCTTGACATTCCCCACTATTTGTAGTATCCAAAATGAACCAAAAAAAAAAACAATATGTATTGGAACAAGTGATGTAGCCCCATACATGATAAGTATGCCATCTAGTAGAAACCCATTTACATCCATCATGTTTGTTTTTGGACGTTAAATTAAACACTTTATATTGGATGTCATATAGTAGTTCCAAAATGTGTATTACATAGACAAATATCAATTCATCATTGTGAACTTTAGATTGCATAAACTTACAATAAACAAATATACTATGTTGTTTGACAATTAATGGTTAGGTCCTTGGAACACAGATCTTAAATTTTTGAACTTGCAACATGAAGAGATGATCATTTAACAAAAAATGGAAGCCACCAAGCTTACACAATTGGGAATAAAAAATAGAGAGTGCTCACACATAATCTCCCAATCCTCCCTAAAAACCACAAGCATATGAGCTTTTCATATTGCAAGTAAGTACATCGTCTCAAAGGTGGAGGGTATCACAAATTTGAAAAGTGTTGTTATGGTAAAACATTCAACAATGATTTTATAATCACCCAAATCACATGTGAATTCTATTTGTCTTAGTTTTAATTTAGCAGGGTGTTTTCTTCAATATTAAACTAGACCACCACTTTACAATGTGAAAGGACACTATGGTATAAACAATTTTAGGGAAAACTAGGACTACATATAATATAGAAAGTAGTAACATATAAGATTTCACTCATTTTGATTTTTTTAGAAATCACATGTGGTTAATTTGAACTTGAAACATAAAATAAATTATTAAACCCATCAATACACAATTGATTGGTAGTTGTATCATTGTTAGAAAATACACCAATAATTTTATAAACATTGATTTAGAACCCCTATTTTATAGCATATCACCATTTTTTATTAATTTTGAAAATCCATTCTTTTGATTTATAATAGTAAAAACAACACTTAGCCCATGTACATTTTCAATGGAAGAAAATTTTACAATTATAAAAGATCAAAATTTTCATCATTATAACATTATAATGTACTAACAAATGTTTAAAAAAATTGATATGAACTTCACAACTTGAAAAGAAATTGAGAATTTTAATGAAAAAGATTCTTCTTCATAGTTGGGTTTTTTACATGTGCGAAATTTCATGGATAAATTACCACTACATCTAATCCTTTGTAGTTTTTTTGTATAATTGTAGCATTGTGACAGGCTTGTTGCAAAGTGAAAATGTACTCCAATCACTAATTAATTTGTTCATATTTGTTCCAATTTCATGATACAATGATATATTGGGATGAAAACCACTATTAATTGAAATTTTTATTTACAAAATGTTTTCCAAACATCCACCATGATATATCAAACTTCCATAGGTATTGAAAACTGTCAAATTGTGATAGTTTTTTGTCTACACCATAATGTGTTTTCACCTTACAATAAAAAAAGTATGGCTTTGATTTATGCTAATTGAATTTTTTTTAATATTGACTGTTGGTAGGTAATGGTGAATTACTTGATGATGTCAAAATACATGGGCCACATGACATCTATTCCAATGTTGTAACTTTGAGTAGAAGGCATCAAACTATGTACACATCAAGACCAACAATAGGGAGAATGAGATCTCCTATTCCATGTATATAGTATCATGTGAGGTTGGGTTTCATGTCATTGCATGGACAATTGCAAATCGATAGAGATGGTTTATTCGCTCTTCAACAAACAAAATAGCACAAACATTTGATGATGTCATTTCAAAGACATGTTGGCAATACAATGTGTGAATAGCAATGTATCCAAAATACCTTGAATTGTGAAATGTATGGTGGTTACAATATTGGATAAACTAAGAAGATCATGCACCTACAAGTCCATAGTTGTGTCAGTTGATTATATAGCTATAACCAACTATTGTGGTAATGCCATTTTTTCTCAAGTTGCTTTTGTGGCAATGTAATTTTTGTTAAACTACTTTTGCTTGTTACTTTAACATACCCACTTTTTTGTTGAATTGCTTTTGCTTACTGCCTTGCTAGTTGATTATATAATTGTAACCAATTGTTGTGGTAATTTGCCATTTTGTCTCAAATTGTTTACATGGCAATGCAATTTTTAAAAAAACTACTATTGCTTACTACTTTAATATTCCCACTTCTTTGTTGAATTACTTTTGGTTATTATGTTAATATATCCATTGTTCACCACACAAAGCATGCCACCCAACAATCATGGAGCACAAGCTAGGTTTGAGCCTAGTTTTTTGGACATCTTAGAATATTCCCAAATCCATCCTATCATTGAGTATTCTACAAGAAACTAAAGTTTTGCAATGTTGTAGCCTTTAGCATATAGGATGGTACGTTGATGGTGGTTGGATGAGTTCCCTTTTATATCTTCATTTTAAATCATCACAATAAGAAGAGTTGTAACACTTGATCAAACCACCAATCTTGAAAGGATACATTCACACCTTATGTAATGTAAAAGTGGTAGATTGTTGATTTGGTTGGAGCATTCCTTGTGAAGGCCATTATTTGCCCACATAAATAATTTTGCTCATTTTTTGCTCATTCTTTTGGCTTGCAAAAATTATGGTATGTTTGATGTCTACTTGGGTTAGACCCTAACTTTGTTTAAAGTTTAGATTGATGTTTGATCATTTGCATACCTATTGCCCATTGCTTGCTTTTAGGCAATTGATATTTGAATTCTCTAGTTTCTTCTCTCATTTGATCAATTGTTTGCATGACATTTGTTAGGATACTTAGGCTAGAAGCATCTAATTAATGAAATTGCCAATAAATTGTTTAATTTAGGGTTAAATGTTTCATGGGGTTGTGCATGTTTTGACAAGTGCATCATGTCCATGGATTCATGGATTGGGCATTCTAGTTGTGTCTTTGAAGGAGAAGGCTCAACAACTTTGGAGGTCGAAACGAGTTGCCACCATGCCCATGTAAAGATATAGTAGGAAAGAAGGGTATTTTTGTAAGGTTGCATCTAGGGAATGGGTCAAGGATAATGTTCAACACAACAAAGACATATCTATAGACGTATTGGATAGAGAAAGGGGTCCTTATTATGGAGACCACCAACTTGTTTGATGAGGTTATTTAGAAAATGTCACATGAAATTTTCAATGGGATAGGATATAATGTGGGGGATTATGTTGTTGCGAAAGCTGATGACATGGAAGAACATCCATTAAATAGGTTGGGATAGTGGATGTGGAAGGCAAAGATCACATCCATTTTCATGCATAAATTCATCGAGCATCATGACCTATTCTTTCGAGCCAAAATTTTTCAACAAATTTCAAACGTTGGAAGCCTATTTATAGTTGCACATTCTAGCATATCGCACATGTGACTGATCAAGCAAACCCCACATACATGTTCGGTGATGACATTCAACCAATTGATATTCACAAGTTTATGGTACATCCTATTCCATGTAGGAGCAATGCAATCATTACCTTTGAGCTCACACATTTGTTAGCTTCAAGGGGCTATCCACATTTCTTAAAGTGGGTGATTTGATCTTATTGAAACATTGTAGGGTTGGGAGCCTTCACATGGCTAGTATCTGGGAGTAGTTAGGAAGGTGACATTCTCTACTCATCTATGCCTAGAAGGTGATGCTGATAATAGTATGGATGAAAAGTAGCTTAAGTGGGTTGTTTTACAAAATGGAAGTATTTTTTTCATCCCCCTAAGTTGTGACTATTTTTGGGATGAACAATAAAGATGGGTCATTTTTTTTTTCTCTTATAAGGTTTTAATTTGAAAACCTCTTTGTATGTTCATAGAGCATGGTTGTTGGAACTTAATTTTGTTAGCTGTTGGAACAAAATGGAAGTTTCCCCCCCCCCTTTAATTGTGACTATTTCTAAGATGAAGAGTAAAGATGGGTCATTATTGTTTGAGTTGTCTTATAATGCCAATTTGTGAGAATTTATGGATCATAAAGGCTTATTTCAAGGACTTTTATAAAGGGTTTTGCTTCAAGATTTGTGTGTTGGGGATTGTGGGCTAGGTCATGGTAAAGATTATGTTATGACCATGTGTAATGCATGGGTGCATGTGTTTGTTTGCTTTTGTGAGTTCTATAAGTTCAATTCCACTATGTAAATTGTTGTTCAAAAGACTTAAATTTCAGCACGTGGGCAAAAGTTCAAAAAACCTTCAGGTGCATTCACAATAAAAAGAGCCAGTTGGCCCAAGGTGTAGGTCCTTTTTAAAGACTTTGTTTTTTCAAGTTTGAAACATGGCTTCTATTTTTGGATAGAGCCCATTATAGGATGATGATGCCAACTTCAAAAGTTTAATTGACATGTGTTTTCATGAATTTTCAAACAATATGTAATTAAATTGATTTTTTTAATGATAAAATTTCAAGTAAATCAAATGTGTAGATTTGAAACAAAAATAAACATGTCAATATTTTTAAAAAAAAAGTGTTTCAAACCTTCAATGATACATTATACCTTGAGTTTATCAAACATACCTTTCTTTAACATCATTCCCAATGGAGTAGAACATATTTACAAAAAAAACAAGTTATCTTATATAACACATTCAATATTCATGAAATTGTAACCTTGCTTTTTCTTATATTAAAAAAAAAGAATTCTTTGAAGAAGTTCTTCAAATTATGTAGTTTTAATGATCAAAAACACATTTAAACACTAAAAAAGGACTATTGTGGATAATTAAAATAAAACATATATTCAAAATTTTAATGATACTATGACCTCATAATCATCAATATATTATCATCCACAAATTTTCAAAATTAATGGTTTGATTTTACATAAAATAAAGGATGTTCAAAATTTTAACACCTAGTCCACATTGAATTGTCCACTTTATGACTAATGAAACATATCAAAATTGCACAAAATTCATTATGATGAAAATTCATAAGTGTATATAAACATTTTGAAAGTGATTTCATTAAATTACACTCCATACAACTCATGTAATCATTTTTCAAAATCATGGGG
>Ga0116229_10014606_pt1 | contig 10881 bp, 11 predicted proteins | sample S1TSphgellanicum_3_FD_87313 | JGI IMG/M metagenome (GOLD analysis project Ga0116229, IMG submission 87313) | Host-associated microbial communities from peat moss isolated from Minnesota, USA - S1T2_Fc - Sphagnum magellanicum MG | ecosystem: Host-associated > Plants > Peat moss > Unclassified...
GACGCCTTCGCCTTCGGCTTGCGCCTTCATCCGCTCATAGACCAGGCGCTCATGGGCCGCGTGCTGATCGACGATCACCAAACCGTCGCGGGTCTGGGCGATGATGTAGGTCTCGTGCAATTGAGCCCGCGCGGCGCCTAAGGGGCTGTCGCGGAGATCAATCCCTTCGGCCGAGTCCGGTTGAGCGGCGGGCGCCGAAGCGAAGGCCGGCCCGTCTTCCGCCAGCTCGACCCGCGCGGTGGTCTGGGCGAGGCCGGGCAACACCGGCGCCGCGACGGTCCCGCGCCAGAGGCCGCTTCCGCTCCAGCCCGCCGCTGAGGGCGGGGGCGTATAGGCGGGGCGGTCGCCCAAGGCTCCCATCCGGAACCCGGCCAAGGCCTCGCCAGCCACGGTCGTCGCCGCCCTGTGACCCGCGCCGGCCAGGCTGTGCCGCAGCGCGCCGACGATCAGGCCACGCACCAGGCTGGAGTCGCGAAAGCGCACCTCCGCCTTGGCCGGGTGGACGTTGACATCGACCAGATGCGGCTCGATCTGCACATAGAGCACCGCAACGGGGTGGCGGTCCCGCGCCAGGAAGTCGGCGTAGGCGGCCCGCAGCGCGCCGGCCAGCAGGCGGTCGCGCACCGGTCGATCGTTGACGAACAGGAACTGATGGCCGGCATTGCCGCGGGAAAAGGTCGGCAGGCCGGCGAAGCCGAACAGTCGCACGCCCTCGCGCGCCTGGTCGATCTCCAGCGCGTTGTCCTGGAACTCGTGGCCGAGCACCGCGGCGAGGCGGGCGAGGCGCCCGGCCGGTCCTTCAGCTTCGGGCGCGAGGCGCAGCGTCTTGCGCCCATCCAGGTCCAACGCGAATCCGACCGTGGGGTGAGCCATGGCCTGGCGGCGGAGTTCATCGCCGATCGCCATCGCCTCGGACCGTTCGGACTTCATGAACTTCAGCCGGGCGGGCGTGGCGTAGAACAGGTCTCGCACCTCCACCCGCGCGCCGTGGGGGCCGGGAAAGGCGCAAGGCCCGACCTCGCCGACGGCGCCGCCATTGACGCTCAGCGCATAGGCCGCCTCTTCGCCTCTAGCCCGAGACGACAGGCTCAGTCGCGCGACCGAGCCGATGGAGGGCAGGGCTTCGCCCCGGAATCCCAGGCTCGCAATGTGCAGCAGATCATACTCGCCGTCGGCGTTGGGCTTGAGTTTCGAGGTGGCGTGACGTTCGACCGCCAACGCCAGCTCGTCCGCGGTCAGGCCGCAGCCATCGTCAGCGACCAGGATGCGGCTGAGGCCGCCCTGGTCCGCCTGCACCTCGATCCGGCGCGCGCCGGCGTCAAGGGCGTTCTCCACCAGCTCCTTCACCGCACTGGCAGGCCGCTCCACCACCTCGCCGGCGGCGATGCGGTTGACGGTTTGCGGCGGCAGGCGGTGGATCGTCATGAGGGACGGGAATAACTTAAAGAGGCGACGACTCGGGCGCCGAGGCGCATAAGTTAACGCCCGCGCCTAACAAGAGCCACCGTCAGTTTGGCGCCGAACTTTCGACCGATTGGGGGAGATGCGCCATGCCCTTCGACGCGACGGATTTCGACCCTGCCCCCAAGCCGGCGCCGCCGCCCAAACGCGATGTCGCCAAGGAACGCATTCTCTGCGGCCTCGCCATGGTCGTAGCCCTTATCCTGCTCGTGCTTCCGATCTCTGCCGGCGCCTTGGTGGACATGGCCCGCTACGTCGGGGCCCCATGAGGACAGACGGTTTCGTCACGGCTCAAAGTTTCCGTGGCCTATTAACTAATCGGTTGGACTGAGACGCTAAGGTCGCCCTAGCAAGTTTCAGGCCAGGAGGGCGCCTTGGCGCTCAGTCCACGATTAGAACTCCGACAGGGTCAAAGCCTTGTCATCACGCCCCAGCTGCAGCAGGCGATCAAGCTTCTGCAGTTGTCCAACCTTGAGCTCGACTCCTTCGTCGAGGGCGAGCTCGAGCGTAATCCTCTGTTGGCCCGCGAGGATGGCGAGCCCGAACCTGATCGCCAGGCCGAAGCGGCGTCCGGCGCCCTGGAGGTGGATGCGCCTGGCGGCGCGGCGGAGGCCGATCTCGACGTCCGCCACGATGATCTTTACGCCGACGCCTCGCCGGGCGATCGCGCGACGGGCGATGCGAGACCCGATACGCCGGCCGCCGACGTGGGCGGCGCCGTGGATTGGTCCAAGGCCAACCGCGGCGGCTCATTCGAGACCGACGGCGACGACTTCGAAGCCACGCTCACCCGCGACAAGACCCTGCATGAGCATCTGCGCGATCAACTCTCCGCGCTACGCATCAGCGGCGCTGAGTACGCGATCGCTGCGACGCTGATCGATGCGGTTGATGAGGGCGGTTATCTGCGGATCGAACTGGCTGAGGTGGCCGACCGGCTGGGATGCGCCTTGGCGACGGTGGAGGCGGTCTTGACCCGTCTGCAAGGGTTCGAGCCGACAGGCGTGTTCGCACGCTCGGCGCCGGAGTGCCTGGCGCTGCAATTGAAGGAACGCAACCGCTTCGACCCCGCCATGGCGGCGCTGTTGGACAATCTGGCGCTCCTGGCGCGGCGCGACATGGCCGCCCTCAAACGGGTCTGCGGGGTCGATGACGAAGACCTGAAAGACATGATCGCCGAGCTGAAGGCGCTGACGCCCCGACCCGGCGCTGCGTTCGGCTCTGAACCGCTTCAGCCGGTGGTGCCCGATGTGTTCGTGCGCGAGGACGGCGCGGGATATTGGCGCGTGGACCTCAACAGCGACACTCTGCCGCGGCTTCTGGTCGACCAGCATTACCATGCGCGCGTGGCCGCCGTCGCCCGCAGCGATGCGGAGAAGACCTTTGTGGCGGACTGCCTCGCCCAGGCCAATTGGCTGGTGAAGAGCCTGGATCAGCGCGCCCGCACGATTTTGAAGGTCTCCTCGGAGATCGTGCGCCAACAAGACGGATTTCTGGCGTTCGGCGTGGAGCATCTGCGGCCGCTGAACCTCAAGACCGTCGCCGACGCCATCGGCATGCACGAGTCCACCGTAAGCCGCGTCACCTCCAACAAGTACGTCGCCACGCCCAGGGGTGTGTTTGAGCTGAAGTTTTTCTTCACCTCCTCGATCGCCGCCATGGATGGGGGCGAGGCCCACTCCGCAGAATCCGTGCGTCACAAGATCCGATCGCTGATCGACGGCGAGCGCGACACCGGCGAGCGGGTGCTGTCCGACGACCGGATCGTCGAGATTTTGAAGGAGACCGGCGTCGATATCGCCCGGCGCACCGTCGCAAAATACCGCGAAGCGATGCGCATTCCCTCCTCCGTTGAGCGCCGGCGCCAACTCGCGGCCGGCTGAACCTTCCGGCTTCGGATCGTGTTGAGCGTAAGCCACGGCGCGTGAACTGCAGGCTTGCGTTCGCGAACCGCAGGCATAACCTGTTTATCACCACGACGGATGCACCCATGGCTTCCACCACCCTTTCCCCCACTCTTCCCATGAACGTTCAGGTGTCCGGCCGACGGATCGACCTCGGCGAGGCCTTGCGAAGCCGCATCGCGTCTGAGCTCGTGGCGGCGATCGGCAAATATTTCGATCGCGGCGGCAGCGCCGAGGTTGTGGTGGGTCGCGATGGTCATTCCTTCTGCGTCGACATGGTCGTGATCCTGGCGTCGGGCCAGCAACTGGTCGCTCGGGGTCTTGGCGGCGACGCCCACAGCGCCTTCGATACGGCGCTCACCAAGATCGAAACCCGGATTCGCCGCTACAAGCGCCGGCTGGTGAACCACCATCATCACGGCAGCGCCGCAAGGATACCGGCGGAGACGACGCCGCTGGTGGTGCTGCGCGCCCCCGAAGATGACGATGATTTCGACGAGGACTGGGTTGGCGAGGGCGCGGCTGCGAACGGCGCGCCCGAGGCGATGATCATCGCCGAGACGGAGGCGACGGTGAAGACCCTGACCGTGTCGATGGCGGTGATGGAGCTCGATCTGACCGGCGCGCCGGTTCAGCTGTTCCGTAACGCGGCGCATGGCGGTCTGTCGGTGGTTTATCGCCGTCCGGACGGGAATATCGGCTGGATCGACCCTGAACGCACGCGATCCAGTGCATTATCCTAGGTTTTATCGCTTATACGCGCACGCGGATGTGATATGAGCCTGCAGCGCGATCGGCCTACAGTGCACCCGCGTCGCCCTTCTTGAATTTTGACGACTTGGTTTTCGGGACCTCGTTATCCATGGACATAAACGAGTGGTTGGAGCCTGGCTGTGTCGCTCATCGCCTGGGCGCAGACAGTAAGCGTCAAGCCTTGGCTGCGATCGCAGATCTGGCGGGTCCGGCCTTCTCCATACCCGCCGCTGAAATCCTTGACGCATTGTTGGCGCGGGAGGCCCAGGGCTCGACTGGCGTCGGCGCCGGCGTCGGCCTGCCGCACGCTCGACTGAGGGGGCTGGTGCGGATGCGGGCGGTGTTCCTGCGTCTGGACCAACCCGTCGATTTTGACGCCGTGGATGATCGGCCGGTCGATCTGTTGTTCGCCCTGTTTGCGCCGGAGGATGCAAACACGGAGCATCTGCGCGCTCTGGCTAGGGTGTCGCGGCTGTTACGGCAGACGGAAATCCGCCGTCAGCTGCGCCAGGCGCGCACGCCTGACGCCCTTCACGCCCTGCTGGCCCAGGAAGCGTCGGCGTCCGCGGCCTGACGCGGACGCTTTTGGCCTCTATCTTCAAAAGCTTAGAGCGCGTTGCGAAAACCGGTTCCCGCCTTTCGCAACGCGCTCTAGTGCACTGAAACAGGCGCCAGTTCATGCGCCAAGGCTGCGGCGTAGGCCGCGTCCCGATCCGCGAGCACGGCCAGCCGAACGCCGTCGGCGCCATGGAGGGCGTAAAGGGTTTGCTCGGGCAGAACAGCGACCTGCTTCTGCGCTTCAGCGGGCAGGCCCGCCAGGACCTCAGCGCCGCGAACCTCTCGGACATAAACAAGATGGGGCGCGCCGAGCGCCGCGAAAGCTTCATTCGTCAAAGAGTGCGTCGTCATCGACCGCCTCCATTTCAAGGGGATAAACGTTCATCAAGGCCCGATGGCTTCAAGGCGCACGCCGAAATCGTACGCCCGTCGCTTCGACCTTGACGCTTTAGGTGTGCAGACTCAGCCGGCCTGGATCGGGATTTGCTTGATTTGCCGAGCCGGCTGGGGCCGGACGACATCGATATGCAGCAGACCGTGCTCAAGTAGCGCCAAGTCCACCTCCATGCCTTCCGCCAAGACGAAGCTGCGCATGAATCCGCGTGCGGCGATGCCGCGATGCAGATAGGCCGCCTGGCCGCCCTCCTTACCGTCGCCGTCGCGCTTGCCCGCGACGATGAGTTGATTGTCTTCGACTAACACCTGGAGCTGATCGGGCGAAAAGCCCGCCACCGCCAGGGTGATTCTCACCCGATTATCGGCGATCTGCTCGACATTATAGGGGGGATAGGATTCCGCCGCCCCTTTCGCCGCCCGCTCGATCAAGGCGCGGGTATGCTCGAAACCGAGCAAGAAGGGGCTGTCGAACACCACGGTTCGTGTCGTCATGGCCAAGTCCTCGCTGGAAGCGACTTCGCCCGCGAAAAGATCGCCCACCCGAATCTGGCGTGTGCGTTCGCGGTCTAACCTATGTGTGGTCGATCCGGACGATTTCAATACGGTCCTCCCTTCATGGGAGAATTCGCCTGTTCGTTGAAACGTCCGTCGCGCGCCGCCCTGGCTGCATCCGAAGGCGCGGCGACACGTTTCATTAACCATAACGATGATGCGTCTCGCCATTCGGCGGCCGCAAACCTTCGAGGCTAGGCCGATGTCCAAAATTGTTTCTGCGGCGGCGGTTGCGCTGGCTGCAAGTCTTGCCGCTGAGAGTGCGTCGTCTCCCGTGTTGGCCGCGCCAACCTATGGGCGTGCGGCGCCTCGCTTCGCCGCGTCCGCGCGGTCCAACGCCGTGCGATCTGACGCCTACGCGTCTGGCCGCGGCTATGCCCGCGTCGGGACCGGCGGCGCGCGCGGCGGCTCCGGTTACAGCCGAGGCGGTCGCGGCCATGGCTATGGCTACGGCTATCGTGGCGGCGGCCGTAATGGTTATGGCTACGCCCTGGGCGCTGGCGTCGCCGGTTTCGCGCTCGGGACCGAACTGGGCGGCTATGGCTACGGTTACGGCGGCGGTTACGGCTACGGCGGCGGCTATTATGGCTCGCCTTACGCCGGGCAGGACTACGCCGACTCATCCTATTCAGACGCAGGCTATCCGCCGGACGCCGACTATGGGCCGCCAGATACACCTTACGCCGCGCCGTCCTACCCCAGTCCCTACGACCAGAGCGGCGATTATGGCGGCCAAGGCTACGTTGGCCAAACCTACCCTATGCCATCCTACGGCGGGGGCGCCTCGCCCTGCGCCAACGGACCCTGCGGCGGCTATTATTACGCCCCGCCCTCGACCTCATATCCAGCCTACCCGACCTACACGCCGCCGGCCCAGGTCTATGCCTATCGGCCGCCCTGCGGCTGCTGATCGGCCGCCGAAACCGGTCCCCAGTTTTAAGGACGCCCGCTCTAGAAGGTTCGCCGCCCGATCCGCATAGGATACGCCGTTGCATCTCGCGCCTGCCAAGAGGTCGCGTTATGAGGGGGCGCGATGACTATGGATCAGGTGATGAACACGAGAGCGCGGCCGACCCTTTATCTCGAAGATCTGGCCGTGGGCTTAAGCGTCGAGCGGGTGCGGGTGGTGCGGGAGGAAGACGTGGCGGCCTTCGCCGCAGTGACCGGCGACGACAATCCGGTGCATCTGGACGAGGCCTTCGCCGCAGGCACGATTTTTAAAGGCCGCGTGGCTCACGGAATGTTGGCGGCGGGCTATATATCGGCCTTGCTGGCGGCGGAGCTGCCGGGGCCAGGGGCGATCTACTTGTCGCAGACGCTTGATTTCAAACGCCCTATCCGGATCGGGGACGAGGTGACTGTGCGCGCGACCGTGACCGGAATCGAGGCGGCTGACGTCACGATCGCAACCGTCTGCCTCGTTCGCCGCAAGGCGGCCGTCGATGGCCAGGCCGTGGTGCGCGCGCCGCGTCGCCCCATCGATGCGGCGGCCTGAGGTGAGCGGCCTTCACATCCTCCATGGCTGGCGCAACATCGAACCCGACGCGCGCGGCGCCTCGGTTGCGCTAGGCAATTTCGATGGCGTCCATCGTGGCCATCGCCAGGTCATCGCCGCCGCCGCCAAGGCCGCCGCCGTTCTCCGAGCGCCTCTCGCCGTGATCAGTTTCGAGCCCCATCCCCGCCGTTGGTTCAATCCGGCGGCTGAGCCCTTCCGCTTGATGAACACCGATCAGCTTGGGCGCGTGCTGGAAAGCTTAGGGGTGGATCGCCTGCATGTGCTGCCCTTCGACGCCGAGATGGCGAGCTTAAGCGACGAGGCCTTCGCTCGGGACGTGCTGTGGGTGGGCCTTGGGGTGCGCCATGTCTCCGCCGGCTTCGACGTCACCTTCGGCGCCGGCCGCACCGGTTCGCCCCAGCGTCTTCAGACGTTTGGCGACAGCTTCGGCTTCGGCGTCACGATTGCGCCGCCGGTCCGCGACGACGACGGCGGCAAATGCTCCTCCAGCGCTATTCGCGACGCTTTGCGACAGGGGCGTCCGGACCATGCGGCGCGGCTGCTGGGGCGCCCGTTTGCGGTGGAAGGCGTGGTGGTGCATGGCAACCAGCTTGGCCGCACCATCGGCTTCCCCACCGCCAACATCATGCTGGAGGACTATGTGCGCCCCGCCGCGGGCATCTACGCCACGCGCACGCGGCTGGCCGATGGCCGCGAGGTTCCGGGCGTCGGCTACTTCGGCAGCCGACCGACGGTGAACGGTGTGGACGAGAAGCTCGAGGTCAACCTGTTCGACTTTGACGAGGATCTCTATGGCCAGACCCTGGAGGTCGATCTCCTGGCGCTGATCCGCGGCGACGAAAAGTTCGACAGCCTTGACGCCATGGTCGTGCAGATGAAGCAGGACTGCGCCGCGGCGAGAGCCATGCTGATGCCGGAGATTTAGGGGGCGCTAAACCCTGGGCGCCCTCCACCTCAAAGTCCAATCCTACCCCCGCAACAGCGCTTGGTACTGCTGGGGCGTGCCGCAGGAAACATGCTCATGCGGCTCCAACAGGCGGAAATGCACCCGCTTTCCGGCGGCGATCAGGTGGTTGTAGATCGGCGCGATGTAGAGCTCGCCGGCGCTCGGCCGGTCTCGTTCCTTCGCATAGGCGGCGTGGAAATCGTCGGCGCGGCGGAAGTGATAGAGGCCCGTCCCGGCCAGGTCTGAAATCACCTTCTTTTCGGCTGTCTCCAAAACGCGCGGCTCCCGTGTGGCGGGGTCGGGGCGGACAGAGGAGAGGCCTGGGTCGCTGGCGCGGATCACCTCCAGATAGCCGTCGGAGTGGGCGAACCAGTCGGCCTCGGGATAGCGGAAGCCAGGACGGAAGGTGTCGATATTGAACACGGTGATGGGTTCGTCCGCCGGGCAACCCAGGCTGTCCAGGCCCAGGATCACGGTCGTCGCCTGACCTGAGGTCGGCGCGCCGAGCGCCACAAGCGTCCCATGCCGTATGCCCAAGGCCTTGATCCGGCTTTCGACAAAGGCCGGGGCGTCCCCGTCGTCGCGCAGGATGAACAGGAAGGGCTCAGTTTCGAAATAGGCTTGGAAGCTCGCGACCGCGTGGTCGAATAGGGACCGTCCGTCCAGCATCAGCCGGTACTTGGGCGTATCATAGCCGGCCAGGTAGAAGCGCCGGCTGGCGCCGGCCATGGGGATGACAATCATGCGGCCCCCCGCTGGTCAGGCGCCACGACGAGGTGAGGGACGAACTATAAGCGATTCTTGGCCGCTTGAAGCCTCGGCGCGGCGACGAACGCCGCCCCAATCCCGCCCCGTGCAGCCCTATTCCGCCGGAACGGTCTCACGCACCGGTTTGGCCGCCTCTTCGGCCGCCTTCTTGGCTTCAAGCTCAGCCGCCTTGGCCTCGACCAGGCCGGCGATATGTTCGACCATGTCGGTATTGTCGATCTTGTGATCGACCTTGCCGGCCATATAGACCATGCCGACGCCCTTGCCCGCACCGCCGCCGGTAAAGCCGATATCGGTCATCAGCGCCTCGCCGGGGCCGTTCACCACGCAGCCGATGATCGACAGCGACAGGGGGGTGGAGATGTGAGCCAAGCGCTCTTCCAGCTTGCCGACCGTGTCGATGACGTTGAAGCCTTGGCGGGCGCACGACGGGCAGGCGATGATGTTGACGCCGCGGTGGCGCAGACCCAGCGACTTCAGGATATCGAAACCGACCTTGATCTCCTCCACCGGATCGGCGGCGAGAGAGACGCGGATGGTGTCGCCGATTCCGGCCCACAGCATGCTGCCGAGCCCGATCGCCGATTTGATCGTTCCCGACCGCAAGGGGCCGGCCTCGGTCACGCCCAGGTGAAGGGGGCAATCGATCGCTTCGGCCAACTGCTGATAGGCGGCGACCGTCAGGAAGACATCGGACGCCTTTACGCTGATCTTGAACTCGTGAAAATCCAGGTCCTGCAAGATGCGCGCGTGGAACAGGGCGGACTCGACCATGGCCTCGGGGCAGGGCTCGCCGTACTTTTCCAGGAGTTCGGGCTCCAATGATCCGGCGTTGACGCCGATGCGCATCGAGCAGCCATGGTCGCGGGCGGCCTGCACCACCTCCCTGACCCGGTCGGGTGAACCGATGTTGCCGGGATTGATGCGAAGGCAGGCCGCGCCGGCCTGGGCGGCTTCGATGCCGCGCTTGTAGTGAAAGTGGATATCGGCCACGAGCGGGACCTTGACCGCCTTGGCGATGGTCTTGAACGCCTCGGTCGACTCCTTGTCGGGGCAGGAGACGCGGACGATGTCGGCGCCAGCCTCTTCAAGCTGGCGAATCTGCGCGATCGTGGCCTGGGCGTCCGAGGTGACGGTATTCGTCATCGACTGGACCGAGATCGGGGCGTCCCCGCCGACCTCTACGGATCCCACGCGAATCTTGCGGGACTTGCGGCGATCGATCGTGCGCCAGGGGCGGACGTGGCGGTGGTCTTCGGTATTCATAGCCGGAAAGATAGGACCTTTTGAGCGATTACGCCATCATCGTCCGACGCCGGACAAGCGGCGAACGACGGTTAGGCGGCCGGGGAGGGCTTGGCCGGCGCCTGTGGGGCCGAGGCGGCGGCGGCCGCGCCGGCGACAGGCGGCGCGACCACGCCGGCCAACGGCGCGGCGGCCAGCGCCGCGACGTCGAGCGGCGTCAACGGTTCGGTCAACAGACCCTGAAATTTTCCGCCGACATAGAGGTCGAAGGCGGCGGGGTCGGAGGCGTCGGCCGTGGCGTGGGCGCCGCGCGGAACCCGGTAGGCGTCGCCGATGGCGAGTTCGCGGGCGAAATAGATCGCGCCATTGGGGCCTCTCACGATCAGGGCGGCGCGCTTCTTGGCCTGAATAATCACATCGGCGTCTTTCGCCGCCGCGCCATAGATGACGCCGTGAGCTTCAAACTGGCTAGGCGCGGTCGTCAATGGGACGGCGACCGGCGTTGAGGCCAGAGGCGACGGCGGCGTACCGGCGTCGCTCTGCGGATCGGTTTGAGGCAGACCCGGCGTCACATAGGGCGCAGGCACAGTCTGATCGGCGGGCGGCGGAGTCGGCGCGCCGAGTTTCACCGCGCCGGGCGAGGGAAGGGGCGATCGTAGCTCGGCGGCGGGAAACGCGGGTCCCGGCGCCGGCTGGTCATTTATGATGGTCCGCTGAGCGACATTCCAGAGCACTACGGCGAAAACCACCGCGCCGCCCGCCCAATAGATCAGGCGCCGAAC
>Ga0116229_10014607_pt1 | contig 10880 bp, 6 predicted proteins | sample S1TSphgellanicum_3_FD_87313 | JGI IMG/M metagenome (GOLD analysis project Ga0116229, IMG submission 87313) | Host-associated microbial communities from peat moss isolated from Minnesota, USA - S1T2_Fc - Sphagnum magellanicum MG | ecosystem: Host-associated > Plants > Peat moss > Unclassified...
TCGATGGTCAGGCCATCGATCGGCTGCAGGATCAGGCTGGCTTCAATGCCTTCATTGGTCTCATCGGCCGCATTCACGCCGACCGACTGGTTGGTCGGCAGGTCGGGTGCCGAGAGATAGATGCCGGTGCCGGCAACGTTGAAGAATTGCAGCGCCCCCTGGTAGTATTCGATATAGGCGGCGACGTCGAGGCGGGCACTCATGCTGCCGATATGGAAATCGGTTTTCGAGCCGATTTCCAGGTCGGTAAGCTTTTCCGGACCGGTCTTCTGGAAGGGGCGCAGATCGGGGCATTTATTGCCCGGGCCGGTACAGCCCGGGCCACCCACATAAGGCGGCACCACCACACCGCCGGTGGTATAGGGCGATGTGAACAGGGGTGTGTTGACGTTCACCCCACGATAGCCACGCCGGCTGGTAATATAGAAGAACTGGTGGCTGTTCAGCTTGTAATCGAAGCCGATCGTCCAGCTGGGTTCGGAGCCCTCGGCGCCCAGCACGCCGGCGCCGGTGGTGGCGGTGCCAAGCTTGGCCGCCGCCTCGCATTCATCACTGGTGGCGTAGCCGGTAACCCCGGTGATGGTGCCGCCGCAGGCATGCACCTGGTCCCAGCTATAGCGGTAGCCGATATTGAAGCTCAGCCCGTCGAGCACGAAGTCGGAAAGATTGAACGAGCTCTGGCCGTAGATGGCATAGTTGTGATCGGTCACGTCCGCGGTTACGCCGGGCGCCGGCACGCCGCCGATGGAGAAGGCGGAGAATTGCGATCCGTTGCCGCCGCCCGGGCTATCGGAATTGACAAAGCCGCCCAGGATCCAATTCACCCGGTTATTCCAGGAATGGCCGATCAGCTGCACTTCGTCGGTAAAATATTGCTGGTTTTCCGTCTGGCCAGCATTGAACAGGGTAAAAGGCAGGTTCCCTACCGGTGTCGGTAACGACAAGGTGGGCACCGCGCCGGTGTTGATGAATTCATTATCGAACACCTTGCGGTAGCTCACGATGTTCCGCACCTGCAGATCGGCGTCGAGATCGACCCTGGTATCGTTCAATATGCCCAAGGAGCGGCTGAATTCCACGCCATTGCCGATACCGTCGTCGAACGCATAATACGGGCCGGCGGCTTTCTGGATAGCGAGATAACGGGCGATCTGCGGATCGATCAACTGCGACAGGCCGGGCACCACGCCTGCATGCTGCTCGTACAGGTAATCACCCAGCGAGCCTTGCGGCGAGACCGAATAATCGAAAATGGTGGTGCTGCGTATATAGTCGGTCGGCTTCAGCAGCAGCGAAACCCGATAGCCATCCTCGTTGATGTCGGAATAGCGGGCATCGCTGTTGATCGACTTCACATAGCCATCCTGCCGCCGTATCTGGCCGGCCACGCGCAGCTCCACCTTGTCCGGCACAATGGGGATATTGACCGCGCCGCTCCAGAATTCGTGATTATAATTGCCGATCTGGCCGTCGATATAACCACTGAGCGTGTTGCTCGGCTGCTCCGGCGTAATCACCACCGCGCCGCCAAGCGCATTGCGGCCGAACAGCGTGCCTTGCGGGCCTTTCAACACCTGCACGTTGCCGATATCGAAAAACGGCACGTTGGAGGCAATGCCTGGCAGCGGCACATCGGAAAAATAGGTGACGACGGCGGGAATGCCCTGGCCCAATGGAATGCGCGAGAGGCCGCGCAGAACCACGTCATCGGTGTTCTCGCCGCCATTAGAGTTGAAGTGGAATCCCGGAACAACGTTGTTAAGTTCCTGGATATTCGTCACGTTGTGCTGTTTCAGCGTATTTGCCGTCAGCACACTCACCGATACCGGGGTTGTCTGCGCCCGCTCGGCCCGCCGGCGCGCCGTTACCACCACTTCCTCTATGCCCTTGCGCGCGGGCGGCCGCCTTGCAGCGGAATTTGTGTCGGTCTGGGCTTCGGCGGCGGTCAGGCTGCTCAGCACCATGCCCATGAAAACGGTCGAAACGAAGAGCTGTTTCGTTGTAAGCACTTGGATACCCCCTTCGGCGGCCGGTTTATCTGGCCTGATTTCATGCGTTACCGCGACCTTGCAGTACAGCGCATGTCGCTTGACGCCACGGTTAGGGGAACGATGAAACCGGCTGGCCTATCGTGAGATAGGATTTACCATAGGCGTTATACCGTGCGGCGGCACAGCTTGCCGGGCAGTTAACGGAGCACCCGGCCTGCCTGGTGGGCAAACCAGCCAGCCGGTTTTGCATTCATGCACATGCCTATCCCGCCCAGCCAGGCTATACGATGCAGCCGACATGGTTGAGCAACCCAGGCAACCATCAGCGAGGAGTGCAGCATGGCGACAGCGATCTTGCAGGTGGCCGCCACTGGGGGCACGCCTGAACCCCAAGCCGGCTACAGCGCCCTGTTCCGTCCCGGCTATGTGCACCGCGATCTCTATGTGGACGAAACGCTGTTCCGGCAGGAAATGGCCGATCTGTTCGGCCGCACCTGGCTCTATGTCGGCCATGAGAGCGAGGTGCCGGAGCCGAATGATTTCGTCACCAGGCGGCTCGGCCGGCGGCCGGTGATTTTTACCCGCACGCGAAGCGGTGAGGTCGCCGTGCTGGTGAATCGCTGCCCGCATCGCGGTGCCCTGGTCTGCCGGGCGAAGAGTGGCAATGCCGGGCTGTTCACCTGCGGCTACCATGCCTGGTCGTTCAGCAATGATGGGCGCTGCGTCGGCATCCCGATGTCGGGTGCCTATGGCGAGGCGTTTTCACGCGATGCGCATAACCTGATGCGGCCAGCAAAGGTGGATGCCTATCGCGGCTTCGTGTTTGCCGCAATGACGGATGATGTGCCCGATCTGATCACCCATCTGGCCGGCGCGCGCGCCATGCTGGACCAATGGATCGATCGCGATGAAGGCCGTGCGGTGATCGTGCGCAATGGCGACATGCAGTTCCGCACCCACGCGAACTGGAAAACCGTCTATGATAACGCCGGTGACGGTTACCACCCGCCCTTCTCGCATATCTCGATGCTCAAAGTCTTTGCCGCGCGCTACGGCGATATCGACATGCAGTACTATAAAGGCGATTTCGACGATGCGCCGCTGCTGTCCAAGGATTTGGGCAATGGCCATACCATGCTGGACCAGCGTCCTTCCATGCATAGCGAATCCGCCTGGAAGCGCCAGCATCCGCATCCCAGCAGGGAGGTGCTGGAAGCCCAGCTGGTGCGCCAGTTCGGCGAGACGCGCGCCCTGGAAATGCTGGATGCTTCCACCGGTTCCGGCATGAACCTGAATATTTTCCCGAATCTGCTGATCATCGGCAACCAGATTCAGGTGGTGGAACCGGTCAGCGTGCGCGAGACCATCGTGCATTGGTTTTCCACCACGCTGGAAGGCGTGCCCGATGCGATCAACACGATTCGCATGCGGATGCAGGAGGATTTCCCCTCTTTCGGTGAAGTGGACGACACCGCGCAGTTCGAGGCCTGCCAGGATGGGCTGGAGAATGTGCCTGAAATGGAGTGGGTGAATATCGGCCGCCATATGCAAACCCAGCGCGGCTATCAGGATGCGGATGGGTTGTGGCGGGAGCCGATCTCATCCGATCTGCATCTGCGCAGCTATTACGCGGCCTGGCTGCGAATTATGGAGCAAGGGCGCCGCGCGCGCTCGGGTGCTGCATGACCGGCGATGCGCTGGCGGCCCTCGACCTCGATCCGGCCGAAGGCGGCTATCTCGATCTCGGCTGGTATGACCGCATCGCCCAAATCGTCGGCGCCTGGCGCAGCCTGGGTGAAGTTCCGCTGGCCCGGCTGCCGGATGCGGACACCCAGGCGGCCATTCAGCGCCTGCTCTGCTACGAGGCAAGGCTGCTGGACCAGGAGCGGCTGGTGGAATGGCTTTCCCTGTTCACCCAGGATTGCGCCTACTGGATCCCAACCGATGTGGAAAACCGCGATCCGGCAAAGACGGTGGCCTGGGAATTCAACGATCGGCGGCGGCTGGAAGAGCGGGTGGAGCGGCTTGGCACGGGGCGTGCGTATTCCCAGGCGCCGGCCACCCGCATTACCCATTTGGTCACCAATGTGGAAATGCTCACCGGCGGGGCGGATCGGGTGCATGTTCTGTGCAATTTCCTGATCCAGACCAATCTGGCCGGCCGCGTCTCCCAGCGTTCCGGCTGGAACGGCTATTTGCTGCGGCAGGAGGCGGCCGGCTGGCGCATTGTGATCAAGCGGGTGAACCTGTTCGATGCCGACCTGCCGCAGGATAATAACAGTTTTACGCTCTAAGTTTTTGGGGACCGCCAGACGATGACCGAATCTGCACAACCTGCGAAAATCCAGTCTTCCCTCGGGCGCACCGATTTCGCCGCCCGCGCCGGGATAGACAGTGCCGAGCGGCGCGAAGCGGTGGCGGCCATGCAGGCGCGCATCGATGAGGCGCGGTTGCAGGTGATACGGCTGTGCTTTGTGGATACCCATGGCGTGGTAAGGGTGCGCCCGATCGAGGCGCGGCATTTTGCCCAGGCCTGCCGCAACGGCATCCCGTTCAGCGTGGTGTTTCTCGCCATGGATAGCGCGAACATGATCACCCAGAACGTGTTCGCCCGCGGCGGCGGCTTCGGCCGCGATGAAATGAGCGGCGCCGGCGATATGCTGGCCCTGCCCGATCTCGCCACCTTCCGCGTGCTGCCTTGGGCGCAAAACACCGGCTGGTTTCTGTGCGATCTGTATCTCACCACCGGTGAGCGCTGCCCGTTCGATCCGCGCTGGATCATGCAAAAAGCCTGTGGCGCGCTGGCGGAAAAAAGCCTGGATTTTGTCGGCGGTGTGGAAGTGGAATTCCATGTCTTCAAGATCGATGATGCGCGCACGGCTTTGGCCGATTGCACCCAGCCCGCCAATCCGCCCGCCGTCTCCGTGCTGCGCCACGCCTACCAATACATGTCGGAACTGGTGGTTGACGATCTGGAGCCGGTGATCCGGCCGCTGCGGGAAGCCTTGCTCGGCGTCGGGCTGCCGCTGCGCACGCTGGAGGCGGAATGGGGGCCGGGCCAGTTCGAAGTCACGCTCGATCCGCTGCTGGGCGTGGCGGCGGCCGATGCGGTGGTGCTGCTGCGCGCGGCGATCAAGCAGGTGACCAAGCGCCTTGGCCTGCTTGCCTCGTTCATGACCAAACCTGGTCTGCCCAACGTGTTCTCGGTGGGCTGGCATCTGCACCAGTCGCTCGCCTCGCGCGGGCCCGGCGGCGATGGGCTCGGCGGCAACGCCTTTGCCGCCGAAGATGCGCTGATGTCGCCCACCGGGCTGGGCTATGTCGGCGGCTTGCTGCGCCATGCCCGGCCATGCACCGCGTTTTCCAACCCAACCATCAACGGCTATAAGCGGCTGAACGCCAATCCGCTGGCGCCCAAACGGGCAGTGTGGTCCAACGACAACAAGGCGGCGATGTGCCGCCTGGTCGGCGGGGTTGGTGATCCCGCCACCCATATCGAAAACCGCTCCGGCGAACCGCTGGCCAATCCCTATCTCTATATGGGCAGCCAGATTTTCGCGGGGCTGGACGGCATGGCCAACGCGATCGACCCCGGCCCGCCGCTGGACGACCCATATGCCCAGACCAGCGTGGAATTGCTGCCGGTCAATCTGGCCGATGCGGTAACCTCGCTGTCGGAATCGGGCATGTTCCGTACCGCGCTAGGCGACGAATTCGTCAACCACTATGTCGGCCTGCGCCGTTTCGAGATCGCGCGCTACGAATCCTTCGTCACCGACTGGGAACATCGCGAGTATTTCGAGGCGTATTGATAGAGGCAGCAACCAGCCCTACCCAGCCATCCAGGTTTCGGTACTTATGACATCAGTCGGCTGATCATCTGGCCCTTGGTGGGATGCCCCCTCGCATCCCACCCTGCGGTTCTCGCACCTTGGCACGCGCATTGCTGGCTTGACTCCGCGGTAGCTTACGGCGGGGGTGTGGATGTTCAGTTGGGATTTGGTGAAAGCCTATCTGGCGCTGGTGCGCACCGGCTCGTACGAACGCGGCGCGCAGACCCTGGGGATCGACCAGACCACCATGCGGCGGCGCATCCAGCAGCTGGAAAACGAACTGGGCATGACCTTGTTCGTGAGACGCGGCAATATCCTGCAAGGCAATAGCGCCGGCAGCTTCGTGCTGGATGCGGCGCTGGAGATGGAGCGGGCGGCGATCCGCTTCCAGCACATCACCCAATCCGATGTGAACCGTGGCAGCGTGCGGGTGACGACGCTGGATATTCTGGCCGATATCCTGGCACCCGGCTTCGTGCGGTTCCGCCAGGCAAACCCGCAGGTTCTGCTGAATATCACCACCGAGCCGCATTTCGTCGATCTGGATCGCGATATGGTGGATATCGCCCTGCGCCTGGCCAGGCCACGCACCGGCGAGAACGGCTTGAAAAAAGTCGCCACCGTGCGCTTCGGCCTCTATGGCGCGCGCGCCTATCTGCAGCGCCATGCGGCGCAACCGCAAGGCACGTTGCACGACATCGTCTCGCTCTGCGCGCTCTATGCCCATGGCGACCATGATTTCGAACTCGCCGATGAACAATGGCACCGCCAGCGCGAGGCCCTGGGCGAGGCGGTGATCCGCGCCGATAGCTACACCACCATGACCACTTTGTGCGAGCAGGGCGCAGGCCTGGCGATGCTGCCCTGTTTCCTGGCCGAGACATCGGAAAATCTGCTGCGGTTCGAGCCGGCGCGGGTCGATCTGGCTGTCGATCTGTGGATCGTCATTCGCAAGGATATGGGCGGCTCGCCCAAAGTGCGGCTGCTGGTGGATTTCCTCACCGAGGAATTGCGCAAGCTCCGCCCCATTCTCAAGGGCGCGGAGAGCGCCTCCGCCAGAACCACATTGGCCGCGGCCTGCGCGTGACGCCGTTGATGCGGTTATGCCCAAGGGATTTGCTGTTTTGCGCATCGTTGCCCGGGCAATTGCCCATTAGGCTGAAGGTGACGACGGAGGCAGATCGATGCACAGAGCAACTGGACGTGGCGACACCTTGGGCGCGCTGAAGCGCCGCCGCTTCGCCGCGCAACCGTTCCGGGCTGCCTGTTTGTCGGGATGCGCGCTGCTGGCCGCCTCACCCGCCCGGGCCGATGCACCGCCCGCGCCGCCGCAGGCCACCGCCGCCCATACCGAGGAAATTGTCGTTACCGCGGAAAAGCGCAGCAACACGGTGCAGAAAACCCCGCTCAGCATCACCGCCTTGCGCGGCACCGATCTGCAGCAGGCCGGCGTTACCAGCATGACGGCGGTGGCCGAACAAGTGCCTGGCGTGTCTTTCAAGAGCGGCGGCCCTGGGCAAACCGAGTTCGAAATGCGCGGCCTGAACTCCGCCGGCGGCAACTCTCCCACTGTCGGCTTCTACCTGGACGAAATCCCGCTCACCTCCTTCGCCTTCGCCACCGCCGGCAAGGTGGTGATCGATCCTGATTTGTTCGATCTCAATCGCGTGGAAGTGCTGCGCGGCCCGCAGGGCACGCTGTACGGGTCCGGCTCGATGGGTGGCACCATCCGCCTGATCACCAACCAGCCTGATCTCGGCGAATACCATGCCGGCACGGAATTGATCGGCTCCGGCACCGAGGGCGGCGGGCTGAACGGCACCGGTAATTTCATGGTCAACCTGCCGCTGGTGAAGGATGTGGCTGCCCTGCGCGTGGTGGTCACGGATAAATGGGTCTCCGGCTGGATCGATCGTGTGGTGCTGGACCCGTTTCCGTTGCCCAATGATGGCGGACTGACACGCGGCAATGTGGCCACCGCGCCGGTCTCCAGGATCGATAACGATGTCAACACCGAACATCTGCAATCGGTGCGGAGCACCCTGCTGCTCAAGCCCACCGACGAGCTGACCATCGAGCCAATGGTGTTCGCGCAATCTCTCAGCGCGGGTGGCCAGAGCCTGGTGGATAATCCGCCAGGCAATGAGGAAGCGCATTACGAACCCTTCGATACCGCCGAACCGGTCACCGATCGCTTCCTGCTCGCTGGCCTGACGATCAAATACGATTTCGATGGCTTCCAGGTGACATCCACCACCTCGCACTGGAATCGCACCTTGAAGCAGGTGCAGGATGGTTCGGAAGTGTTGCAGGATGTGCTTGGGCTGCCATCCTACTCCGTCGCCGGCGGCGGCATCGGCTACGACCCATGGACCGAGCGCGATGAAGCCCGCCAGACCAGCGAGGAAATCCGTATCGCCTCCACCGGCACCAATCGCTTCCAGTGGCTGGCGGGGTTTTTCTACGGCGATACCTACAGCAAGACGGTGCAATATTCGGTGGATGACGCGGCGGCCAATCTGTTCGGCGTCTCCACCCTGTTTCATGAATATGTGCCGCAGAATTTCGATCAGAAGGCGGTGTTCGGCGAGGTTTCCTACCAGATCACGCCATCGCTGAAGGCCACAATCGGCCTGCGCTACTATAATTTCGACAACACCTTTGCCACCACCGAATACGGCGTGTTCGGCCCCTATGGCGACCTTACGCCGGGCGGCTCTACCTCGACGGAAAACGATAGCGGCTTCAACCCGAAATTCAATATCGCCTGGCTGCCCAGCGATAATCTCACGCTTTACGCCACCGCATCGAAAGGCTTCCGCCCCGGTGGCGGCAATGCCATCGTGCCGACCTCGCCGAGCACCGCCGAAGGCTCCGCCTGCGAGGCCGATTTCCAATCCCTGGGCCGAACCAGCGATCCGGCGGCCTATGGCCCGGATAGTGTGTGGAACTACGAAGCCGGCGAGAAGGCCCGGCTGCTCAACGGCTTGCTCACGGTCAATGCCTCGGGCTATTATGAGGATTGGAGCCGCATTCAGCGCGAAGTGACACTGAATTGCGGCTATATCTACAGCGACAATGCCGGCTCTGCCGCGGTATATGGCGCCGAGCTGGAAGTGTCGGCGCATCTGGGCGGCGGCGTCACGGTGAATGTGAATGGCGGCTACACCCACGCCACCTATACCCAGGCCTCGCTGGAAGCCGGCGTGACTTCCGGCGAGCGCCTGCCGGACGTGCCGCGTTTCACCAGCAGCCAAAGCGTGATCTGGCAATACCCGATCGATGACCGCTACCGGCTGGTGGCACGTGCCACCAACAGCTTCACCACCTCGCGCACCGACGACACGTATTATGTCGACACTTTGCCCAGCTACGACCTGGTATCGGGCCGCATCGGCCTGATTTCCTCGCAAGGCTGGTCGGGATTCCTGTTCGTGGATAACCTCACCAACAGGCATGCCCTGCTGGACGCGATCAACTCGCAAGTTCTCAACATCCCGACGTTGACGCGCGATACCACCAACCAGCCGAGAACGATCGGTGTCGATCTGTCGTTTTCGTTCTAGATGGCGGTCGGTTGAGGTTGGCCTCAGATCGCGGAACGATCACGCTCTAGCCTTTGTTTTTGCGAGCATGTTTATCGCAGTTGACGTCAACCTAGAGCGATAAAGCGGAGTTTCAAGTTTGGGAACACACGATCAGGGACGAACGGGATTATGCCGCCCATATGGATTACATCCATTTCAACCCGGTGAAGCATGGGTTGGTCAAGGAGGTGCGGGCTTGGGAATACTCGTCGTTCCGGCGATGTGTGGCGGCGGGTTTATATATGTTGGACTGGGGTGGCACGGGGGGTGATGCGATGTATGGCGGGGAGCGGGAGTGAGGTTATGGGCGTGACGGTACACAGCAGTTGAAACCTGCGGCTAGCTTGCGCTGGCGTGCTGGAGCACGCCCTACGCTTGCTCGAAACCGGACTTCCAAGCATGGTGCGCGCTTCCCGTCGAAAGGAACCGAAACTTACCGACACCCGCCCGTTTAGTCCGTGCTGCCGGCTGATAGAGCTCCCACTTCGCTCTTGGAGGGGATAACAAAACAGTCGTGTGTGGACCGATGAAGGCGGCGATCATCACCGATAAAAAATCGCACGGAAAATGGAGTGAGGGCAGGAAATTCGCGGATGTTTATAGGTGCTCTGTAGGACAGCGTTTCATCGCCAATGGCGACATTTTCCAAGAAATAAAAGTCAAGTGGAACCAACGCTCTTTGTTCTAGTCCGATCGCGTTTTTTACCGTTTTCCTGAGTACGAAAAAATCGTTTGTGAAATGGATGGCAGGGTGACCGATCTTCAAGCCATCCAACAAAATATGTACTGTCTTGATAGGATCTTCGCCTTCAGGTCCAATGAGTAGAAACGCCCAGCTTATGGACTTTGCTCTCAATCCTCTGTTTTCAACAGTGGTAAGGACAGTTGCCCATCCTATCTGCGACGCATCGACCTCTACAGAGATTCGTAAATAGGAGCTGATTTCGTCGAACCCTCGCCAGGCCAACGCTAAAAGGCCAGCTAGTCCGCCTATCAACTTCACCCCGTCCCAGAAATGCATCTTTTGCCTCCTACTGACTACTGAAGTAACTGATACGGGAAACCGCTCAATCTTGGTAGGTTGACCGGGCCAAAGAGCCGGGCAATTGCTATGCTGAGGTTATGAAGCTCTAGCATTTTGCACATTTCAGGAAGGTACGCGCAGACAACGGTTTTAATAGCGACTGTAGGGTGGGGTGCTCTTCCGCACCCCACCCCTCCGGTGACATAACAGTGGCGGTAAAATGCAATGGTAAATAAATGCCAGATTACCGGCGAAGTCGCGTCGAGGGCGGAACGTATTTCTTTACTCTCGCCTTGGCCGATCGGCATAGCGACTTGCTGGTGAGGGAAGTCGCCGCCTTACGCGCTTCTGTTTCACGCGCTCGCGCGCTGCATCCATTCAGCATCGACGCATGGGTTGTGCTGCCTGAGCACCTGCATGCGGTATGGACGTTGCCGGCGGGCGA
>Ga0116229_10014609_pt1 | contig 10877 bp, 7 predicted proteins | sample S1TSphgellanicum_3_FD_87313 | JGI IMG/M metagenome (GOLD analysis project Ga0116229, IMG submission 87313) | Host-associated microbial communities from peat moss isolated from Minnesota, USA - S1T2_Fc - Sphagnum magellanicum MG | ecosystem: Host-associated > Plants > Peat moss > Unclassified...
GACCGGACGGCCTTGTTCCTCATGGATTATCCGAACCGCTCGCGGCTGAAAATTCTGGGCCATGTCGAAATCAAGGATCTGGCGGGCGACGCGAAGCTGGCAGAGCAATTGCTGGTGCCTGGCTATAAGGCCAAGCCGGAACGGGCCATGCTGATCCATCTGACCGCGTTCGACTGGAACTGCCCGCAGCATATCACGCCCCGCTTCACCGAGGCGGAGCTGGCGCCGGCACTCGCGCCGCTCCGCCAAAGGCTGGCGGCGCTGGAGCAGGAAAACGCCGCTTTGCGCGCGCGGCTGGGTGAAACTTCCTAGCGGCCGAGCGGGACATCGCGGGCCGGCTGCGCCGCGAGCCGGTGTTCGAGCTCGGCAAGGCTCGGCAATGCGTCGAATACGCCGAGCCGGGTGGTGGCGTGGGCGCCCGCTGCGGCGCCGCGGCGGACGCATTCCGCAAGGCCGTGGCCATCGATGAAGCCTGCGGCAAAGGCCGCGATGAACGCATCGCCGGCGCCGAGCGTATCGATGGCTTCGACCGGAAAGGGCGGCTGCCGGTGCAGCCCTGACTGTTTTTGAAAGCTTAGCGCGCCCTCGGCGCCCAAGGTGACGACCAGGGCTTCGAGGCCTTTGCCGAACAGCAATGCCGCCAGTTCCGTCATCGCCGCCACGGTTTCGGCGCCCAGGCCGTACTGCGCGGCAAGGCAGCCCGCTTCGATGCGGTTGACGACCAGGATGCTGGTATTGGCGAGGATGTCAGGGCGGATTTCGCGGTAGGGCGACGGGTTGAGCAAGGTGGTGGCACCGCTCTGCCGGGCCAGCGCGAAGGCGCATTCGATCGGGTCGTCGCCGATTTCGAATTGCGCCAGGAGCAGTTTTGCGCCGCTGATCCGGGTGGCGGCCTGCCGCACCTCCGCGCCGGAAAGTTTGGCATTGGCGCCGGGATACACGGCCAGGCAGTTCTCTCCGGCGGCATCGATGAAGCCGATGCCAGCGCCGGTCGCACCCTCGAACTGCACCAGCATGTCCTGGCTCAGCTCGGCGCGGTGCAGGGCGCTTGCCGCCAGACCGGCGAACAGATCATTGCCGATGGCGAGCAATCCATCCACCCTGACGCCCAGCCGGCGCGTGCCGAAAGCGAGGTTGAAGCCTTTGCCGCCGGCCTCCAGCACGAAAGCGCTGGCGGAAAGGGATTCGCCCGGCAGCGGCAGCCGCGCCACCTTGGCCGAGCAGGCGGCGACGAAGCTGCCCATTACGAATACCGGGGCAGATTCAAACATCTATGAAACGTAATGAAAATGGACATAAAAGGGCCATAACGCCTCGTCTCGTTCCCGAAGGGCAAAGTTCGATCTGAAATGGTGAAAAAATCCGCCGCATCCGGCGATCAGACCCGATTTGACGCGCCGGGACAATCGCCTGCCGATGCATCCGAAGCAACGCCGCATATTCTGTCCTGGCTGCGGCTGCGCGATGACAGCGCCATGCCGATCTATCAGCAGCTGGAAACGCAGCTTGCCTTGTCCATCCAGGAAGGCCGGCTGCAGCCGGGCGTCACCCTGCCGGCGGAACGTTATCTTGCTGAAATGCTTGGAATCAGCCGCACCACGGTGCAACGCTGCTACAATGCATTGCGGCAGCGCCGTCTGGTCGCCGGCGCCGGGCGGCTTGGCACGATCGTGCAGCCGGATGGCGCAAAGCTCTCGCCCGGGATGGACCGGCTGCGCGGCTTTACCCAGGAGATGGCGGAGATGGGGCGCCAGCCCTCGGCCCGAATTCTCGAGCACGCCATCGTCTGCGACCGGCTGATCGCCTCGATCTTCAGCCTGCCCTCGACCTCGCGCTTTCTGAAACTGGTGCGCATTCGTTATGGCGACGAAATTCCGCTTTCCTATGAGACCGCCTGGTACAGCCTGGAAGCCGCACCGTTTCTGGAGCAGGCGGATGTTTCGAGTTCGATCTATGCCCAGCTCGCGGAGCGCCGGATGGCGCTGGTGTTCTGCGACCAGACGGTGGAGGCCACCACCCCTTCCACCTTCGAGGCCGGCCTGTTCGGCTTCACCGAACCGGTGCCGTGCCTGCTGATCAAACGCCGCAGCTATGTCCGCCGCGACCTGATGGTGGAATATGTCGAGGGCCTGTTCCGCGGCGACAGCTACACCTACCGCATCCGGCTGGATGCCTGAAACCGGGCCCGTGCGGCGCTGTATTTTTAAGAAGTTTTAAGCGCGGATTTTATGGACCGCGCGCAGTCCCGCGGCGTAGCTTGTTGCCGAAGCAGAAAGCCAGGGTAACGGCACAAATCGAATCTTGCCGGCATCGAAAAACCATCGAAGGAGCGTACCATGTCTAAACACCCGGTCGCCGGCAGCGAGCGCAAGAAGCTTCCCGGCGCTGTCCTCGAAGGGGCCGCCGATCCCGGTGAACGGCTGGAGGTCACGCTGCTGCTGCGCCACAATGCCCTTGCGGCCTTGCAGGCCAGGGTCGCGCGGCTGAGCCAAGGCGATGAGTCCCAGGCGCCGATGAGCCATAAGGAATTTGCCAGCAAGCACGGCGCGCGGGCCGATGATATCGCGGCCGTATCGCAATTCGCCAAGGCGCATCATCTGTCGGTGGTTTCGGTCAGCGCGGCGCGGCGCAGCATGGTGCTCTCCGGCGTGGTCAAGGATTTCGATGCCGCATTCGGCGTCAAACTGCAGCGTTATGACCATCCGGGCGGCGCCTATCGCGGGCGGGAGGACACGATCGGCCTGCCGGCCGAATTGAAGGATGTGGTGCTGGCCGTGCTGGGGCTGGATAACCGGCCGCAGGTGCGCCCGCATTTTCGCAAGGCAGCGGTAAAGCCGAAGCAGGCGGCGGGCATTTCCTATAAGCCGACCGATGTCGCGGCGCTTTACGGTTTTCCGGCGGCGACCGGCGCCGGGCAGACCATTGCCATCGTCGAATTCGGGGGCGGCTCGCGCAGCGCCGATATCAGCGCCTATTTCAAATCCCTCGGGCTGAAGGCGCCGAAAGTGGTCAGCCTGTCGGTCGATCATGGCAGCAATCACGCCACCGGCAGCGCCGACGGTCCGGATGGCGAGGTGATGCTGGATATCGAGGTTGCCGGCTCCGTCGCACCGGCGGCGACCCTGGCGGTCTATTACGCGCCCAATACCGATGCCGGGTTTCTGGATGCCGTCACCACCGCGATTCATGACGATACCTATAAGCCCTCGGTGCTGTCGATCAGCTGGGGCGGGCCGGAATCGAGCTGGACCGCGCAGGCGATGACGGCGCTGGACCAGGCCTTCCAGGATGCGGCAGCGCTCGGCATCACGGTCTGCATCGCCGCCGGCGATGGCGGCTCCTCCGACGGCCAGAGCAGCGGCAACCATGTCGACTTCCCCGCCTCCAGCCCGCATGTGCTGGCCTGCGGCGGCACCCGGCTGGTTGCGAAAGGCGAAGCGATTGCCAGCGAAACGGTCTGGAACGATCTGCCGAATGGGGGCGCCTCCGGCGGCGGCGTCAGCAGCTTCTTCCCGCTGCCGAGCTGGCAGCAAGGGCTGGCCGCCACCCCTGCCATAGGGGCCGCGAAAAAGCTCTCGATGCGCGGGGTGCCGGATGTGGCCGGCGATGCCGATCCGGAGACCGGTTACGCCATTCGGGTCGATGGCGATGACACGGTGTTCGGCGGGACCAGCGCGGTGGCGCCGCTCTGGGCCGGGTTGATCGCCAGGATCAACCAGCTGCGGGCCAAGCGGAAGCTGCCTTCGATCGGGTTTCTCAATCCGGTTCTCTACGCCAATCCCGCGGCGCTGAACGATATCGAACAAGGCAATAATGGCGCGTTTGCCGCAAGCGCCGGCTGGGATGCCTGCACGGGCCTGGGCTCGCCCGATGGCCAGATGCTGGCGGCGGTGCTGGTGAAGGCCGAAGGCGATAATGTGCTGGCGTCACAGGCCTTCACCGCCAAGAGCAACGCCATCATGGCCAAGGGTTACGACCTGATGGCCAAGGGCAAGGCGCTGATCGATCAGGCCAACGCCATGAAGGTTTCCGGCAATGCGATGAAGGTTTCGGGCAACGCCATGAAGGTCAAAGGCAACGCCATGAAAGTCAAAGGCAATGCCGAGACGTTGTCCGATAAGGCCATGAAGGTTTCAGGCAATGCCATGAAGGTGAAAGGCAACGCCATGAAGGTGAAAGGCAACGGGCTCGAGGCCGGCGCAGGATTGAAGACCCCCCGCGGCGCTCCGCATCAGAATACGAGACCCCACAAGGTCTCGTAAAGGCGCGCTGACAACTTGGGGCGGCGTTTCCTCCTAAGGCGCCGCCCCATTTTTTTGGGTGTCTTCCAACTGTTCATTCTCCCTTGACGCCAGCAGCGCCGCCGCGGCCTTGGCGGCGATGCTTTCCGTCCAGGCCGCACCTTCCTCGGCCAGTTGTTGCAAGGCCGCCGGTGTCAGGCCGGCCTGCAGTTTTTGGGTGAGATCGTCATGGACGCGTTGCTCGGTCGGCTCGCGCCGCTCGCCGGCGGCCTCGTAGCCTGCGTCAACGAAACCCAGCAGCCGCGCCGCTTCGGCCAGATCGCCGGCATTGGCGGCGAGCAAGGCGCATTGCTGCAGGCAGACCCGCAGGATGAAGCCGCCGACCAGGGTGACCAAAGCAAGCGCTTCGATGGCGGCGCGCTGGGCCTCGGCCGGGCGGCCCGCGATCAGCAGATAGGTGGCGATATTGACCAGCGCCCAGCCCAGGTCTTCATCCAGCCGGTCGGCGCGTAGGAAGCCGATGGCGGCGCTGACGCGCTCGACCGCGAGGTCGATTTCGCCGAGGTTGAACTCGATTTCGGCAAGGTTGATCAACGCGGTCACCTCGCTCTGCCTTGCGTTGGCGCGGCGCGCCAGGCGCAAAGCCTGATCGACGAAGCCGCGGGCGGCGGCAAACTCGGTTTCCATTGCGGCGATGACGCCGAGATTGTTGTAAATATTGAACAGGGTTTTCGGGCGCCTGGCGCCGGCCAGCAATTCCTTCGCCGCGTTCAGCTGCTGTTTCGCCTTCGCGCGTTCGCCCATGAAGCTATGCGCCACCCCGATCAAGGCGAGGGCGGCGCCGCGTTCCTCGGGCTCGCCCAGCTTCTGATACAAGGCCTCCGCCTGTTCCAAAGCGGCCAGCGCGCGCGGCCGGTCGGAACCGAACCAAAGATTTCCGATCTGGCGGTAAAGCCGGGCGCGATTTACGCTGGCAACCTCTGCCGCAGCGGTTTCCGCGGTTTCCAGGTAACGCCGCCCTTCCGCCAGCAAGGAGGATTTTTCCCATAACGGGCCGGCGGCGCCGGCCAGTGCGACGCCCAGCTCCGCATCGCCCTGCGGCCCGAAGGCCCAGTCGAGCGCGGCGCGGACGTTATCCAGCTCCGGGGCGTAGCGCGCCAGCCAGGCCGTCTCCTCGGTCGTTTCCCATTCCGCATAGGCCTGCAGCATCAGCTCAGCGTAGAACCCGGCATGCCGCGCCAGGCAAGGAAGATGCCGGCTGGGCTCGGCGCCGCCGGTGGTTGCGCCGAGTTGTTCCAGCGCGAATAGCCGCGGGGTTTCCAGCAGGCGGTATCTGGGTTCGGTCCCGGGTTCGGCGACGACCAGGGATTTGTCGACCAGCCGGCCGAGTGCGTCCAGGATGGTCCATTCGTCTTCATCGCCCTCGCGCAGAATCGCGGCGGCGGCTTGCGCCGAAAAGGTGCCGCTGAAGACGCCGAGCCGGTGAAACACCAGCCGATCGGCCGGGTCCAGCAATTCGTCGCTCCAGGCGATGGTGGCGCGCAGGGTGCGGTGGCGGCTGGCGGCGGTGGCGCGGCCGGAGGTCAGCAGGCGCAGCCGCTTGTCGAGCCGGCTGCGCAATCCCTCCAGCCCCAAGGCCGGGACCCGCGCGGCGGCCATTTCCAGCGCCAGCGGAATCCCGTCCAGGCTGCGGCAGATATCGGCGATGGCGGCGCTGTTGCCGGGATCCAGACGGAAATGCCGGTCGGCGGCTTCGGCCCGCTGCAGAAACAAGGCGACGGCGCCATAGCCGGCAATTTCCGCCGTGCCGGTCGCTTTGGCCGGCGGCAAGGCCAGCGGGGAGAGCCGATAGGCGGCTTCGGCTTCGACCCGAAGCGGCTCCTGGCTGGTGGCGATCATGGAAAGCGTCGGGCAGGTTTTGAGCAGGGCTTCCGCCAGCGGGGCGATGCCGGCCAGGCGATGCTCGCAATTATCCAGAATCAGCAGCGCGCGGCGGTTGCCGAGCGCCTGCGCCAGCGCTTCCGGCCGCGCCGCGCCTTCGATCAGGCGCAGGCCGAGGCCGGCGATCAGCGTGGCTTCGACGCGCGAGTCTTCGGTAAGCGGGGCGAAATCCGCGACCCGGATGAAGCCGGAAAAATCCCCGCGCAGCGATTCTGCGAGGGTGAGCGCCAGATGGGTTTTGCCGATGCCGCTGGGGCCGGTGATGGTGACCAGCCGGTGCCGTTCGACGCAGCGCCGAAGCTCCGCCAGTTCATGGTCGCGGCCGATCAAGGGCGGGCGGATGAATTCGGGCAATGGCGCGGCGGCGAACACCGGAGCCGCGGGCGCAAGTTCGCTGGATTCCGGCGGCGGTTCCGGCGCCGGCGCATCGCCGATGAGGCGATAGCCGCGGCCTGGAACGGTCTGTACGATGCCCTGCCGGCCGCCAAGCGCGCGGCGCAGCGCGACCATCTGCACATGCAGGTTATTTTCCTCGACCGCGAGGCCAGGCCAGACGCGGTCGATCAGCTCATGCTTGGCAAAGAGCCGGCCGGGATTGGCGGCCAGCACCGCCAGCAGGTCGAAGGCGCGGCCGCCAAGCGGCACCGGCCCCTCCGGCGCCGTCAGCGCGCGCTTGTGCCGCGACAGGCGGAACGGCCCAAAGCGCAGCTCGTCTTCAACGGCGTCCATTCGATTCTCCGGCACGCGCTTCCCTGCAGCGAGGCGCCATATTAGAGGCCGTTTTGCGAATTATTTCAATCGCGGCCGATGTTATGGAATATAACGCCGCTGCCGCGCGCGGAGGTTGAATATTCTAACGGAACGCGCCGTGCCCCCGATGCGAATGATAGGCGGCCCGGGTGATGTTGCGCAGTGACGGCGCATCGATGATGCCGACCGTGCGCCAGGTGAACAAGGCATGGCCCGGCTGCGACCCATCGACACCGCCGGGCAGGCCGGCGCCAAGCTGCTCGGCCAGCCAGGCAATGGACCCGAAGCCGCATAGGCTGACCGGGCGGTGCGCGGCGGCGCTGCGGATGAAGCCGTTGAGCGGCCAGTCATCGCTTGGCCCGAAAAGGTTCGGATGATGGGCAAACCAGAGGTTTTCGAATTGATCCGCATCGATGCCGAGTTCGACCGGCGCTTCGCGGATGGCCTGCCGCAGTTTGGCGGCATCCGTCCAGTCGATATGTTGCCGCACGCCGGCATGGCGGGGCTGGGTTTCGATGGCCGCCCGTGCCGGCATCAGGTCCAGCGCCTCGGTGATATAGGCGCCGTTCAGCCAGCCATTGGCCGAACGCCAGTCGAGCACGGTTGCCGCGGCAATGAACAGTTCCGGATTTTGGCGGGCTTGCGCAAAAGCCTGCCGGGCGGCGATGCGATCGCCGTCTTCGTTGCCCCAATAGCAGGGATCATCCGAGCGCGCGATAAAACCGCCCGCCGGCGCGGCTGCCGCATGCGGCTTGCCGCCATGGCCCGGCTCGATCGTGGATTCCAAAGCTTCAGCGCGCCGCTCGACTTCCATGGATATGCACTCCCGCCGCGGCAGGCATGTCGAAAATCGGCCGCGCCGGAACATGCGCAAAACGCCTGGGCTGCGCCAATGAAAACGCCTGAAATTTTCTGAATGCGGCAGCCGGCATGCACCGAACCGGAAGCCGCCCTTGCATCCGCCGCTGCCGCATTCCAGCTTTGCATGAAGCCGCAACGAATTTGCGGCGATGGAGGGTGAAATGACACGGGTTTTTTGCGCCATATGGTTGTTCCTGGGGATTGCCGGCGCCCAGGCACAAAGCCAGACCGCTGCCTCGCAACCTTGCTGGCACGACAAGATTTCGAACGCGAACGGCATCCAGATCAGCCTGCAATCGGGCCTGGCCTATCAGGCCTATCCTGGCTCCCAGCCGGTGTTGAGCCGGTGGTTGCCGCTGGACAGTGTGGAGGTTTGCCGGCTGGGCGGGAGCAGCGTGCGGATTACCGATCTGAGCAAGCGGCGCCAGAGCCTCAAAGCGTTGCGGATCTATCCGAGCAATAGCGGGCAGATCTGAATCGCGGCGGGTCTTATGCCAGGTGGCATAGGCATGACGGGGCGCTAACTCGTGACGGGGTCGGGCAGTTCGATCGTGTGCCAGTAATGCGACAGGGTTTCGATGGATTCGAGAAAGCTGTGGCCGGCAGCCTGTTTCAGCACATAGCCCGCGATGTTCTTGGCGTAGGCACGGATGCGGTCGGCCTGGGCTTTCGAGGTGGTGAGCACGAAGATCAGCAAAGGTTTGAGTTCCGGGTCGTTGCGGATTTCCTCGAGGAATTCGATGCCGCCCATGCGCGGCATGTTGAGGTCGAGCAGAATGACGAGCGGGACGGCCGGTTTTTTGCGCCCGTTCAGGCCGCGCAGATGATCCAGCGCATCGATGCCGTCGGAGGCCTCGATAATGGGATTGATCAGCTTGAGTTTTTTGAAGGAACGATGAATCGCCATCCGGTCGATGGTATCGTCATCGACCACCATCACCGTTACCGCTTCATTATCGTCATTCCTGTTCATCGATGACCTCCTTCCAGGTGAAGATGAAAGTTGCGCCGCGCCGCGGCGGGGCGCTTTCGATCCGAACCTGGCCGCCATGGAGCTCCACCATTTTTTTGACGATGGCGAGACCGAGCCCGGTCGATTCGACGACGTCGCGGCTGGCCAGGGTCCGGAAGATTTCGAAAATCCGGCTGTGGAATTGCGGTTTGATGCCGGGCCCGTCATCGCTGACCCGGAATTCGGCAAGGCCGTTTTCCATTTGCATGGCGACGGTGATTTTGCCGCTGTCCCGATCGTGATGCTTCGAGGCGTTGCCGATCAGGTTATCGAGCACCATGCGCAATGGCGTGAGGCGGGTGTGCAGGCGGGCGGCCGGGGTAACGCAGGTCACGGTGAAGCCGGGCGGCGGGGGCGAGATCATCAGGATGTCCTGCACCAACGCTTCGACATCGACCGTTTCGGACCGGGAAGCGAGGCGGCCGATCTGCGAATAGTCGAGCAGGCCTTCCAGCAGGCCCTGCAGCCGCGTCGTGCGGCCTTTGAGGGTTGCGAGATATTCGAGCGTTCGCGGGCTGGCGATGCAGCCGATATCCTCGGTGATCCAGTCCGCCAGATGGGTGATCGCCCGCAATGGCGCTTTCAGGTCATGCGAAGCGATATAGGCGAAGGATTCAAGGTCGCGGTTGGATCGCTCCAGTTCCTGGCGCTGCGCCTCCTTCTCGTTTTCGATCTTGCGGCGGGTGGTGATATCGATCACCGCAACCAGCACCTTGGTCTCGCCATTGGCATCGATGGGGTTGAGCGAGATTTCGAGCGGGATTTCGGTCTGGTCCCGGCGCAGGCCGAATAATTCCTGTCCTTCGCCCAGTTTCCGGAAAACCCGCCTGGCCATGAAACCCTGCCGTAACGCCGGGTGGTTGCGGCGATGCCGTTCGGGCAGGAGATTTTCCAGCGCGGTATCGACCAGTTCGTCCCTGCCATAGCCGAATAGCGCTTCGGCCTGCCGGTTCGCCAGTTCGATCTGCCCGGCCGCGCCGACCAGCAGCAAGGCGGCCGGCGAGGCGTCGACCACCATCGCGAACCGGTCCTGCTGGGCCAGCCGCTTGCGCAGCCGGGCCATGTTGAGATTGCCTTCGACCCGCGCCACCAGTTCGCGGGCGCCGAACGGCTTGACCAGATAATCATCGGCGCCGGCATCCAACCCCTCCACATTCGCCGCCTCGCCGGCGCGGGCGGAGAGCATGATGACCGGCAAATGGCTCAGCCGTGGGTTGGCGCGAATGTCCTTCAGCAATTCGAAGCCATCGCGCCGGGGCATCATCACATCGGTCAGGATCAGATCCGGCAAAGGCGTCTGGCCAAGCGCGTCGAGTGCCGCCTGCCCGTCGGCGGTGGCCTGCACGTCGAACCCCTGCTCGGCGAGGATGCGCGTGATATAGGCGCGCATATCGGCATTGTCTTCGGCGAGCAGGATGCTGGCCAGCGGCGCGGCAGCTGCCGGCTTGGCGCCGGGCCCGGCCGGCGCCGGCGCCTCCGGCGCGGTGAGCCAGAGCGAAGCCTCATCGACAAAGCCGCGGGCGCGCAGGGTTGGGGGCCTGCGTGGGGCTTGGCCGAGGCCGGCGCGCGCCGGTGCTGCCTGCTGCAAGGGGATCTGGACGCGGAAGCTGGAGCCGGCGCCGATCTCGCTCTCCACCGCGACGCTGCCGCCATGCAATTGGGCGAGCTCCTGCACCAAAGCCAGGCCGATGCCGCTGCCTTCATGCGAACGCCCCGCGGCACCGGTAACCCGGGTGAAGCGGTTGAAGATGTTCGGCAAATCCTTGGCCGGGATGCCGGTGCCGGTGTCGCGCACCGTGAGTTCGATCCGATCTTCCGGCAGCCGCCGCAGCGTCACGTTGATTTCGCCGGCGAAGGTGAATTTGAAGGCGTTGGAGATCAAATTAAGGGTGATCTTTTCCCACATCTCGCGGTCCACATAGACGGCGTTCAGGGTGGGGTCGCATTCGACGGTGAGCCGCAATCCGGCCCGCTCCGTGGCCGAACGAAATGCGGAAGCGAGCTCCGCGGTATAGGTGTCCAGCTGCAGCGGCTCGAAGTTCGCCTGCATGCGGCCCGCTTCGATGCGCGAA
>Ga0116229_10014611_pt1 | contig 10877 bp, 13 predicted proteins | sample S1TSphgellanicum_3_FD_87313 | JGI IMG/M metagenome (GOLD analysis project Ga0116229, IMG submission 87313) | Host-associated microbial communities from peat moss isolated from Minnesota, USA - S1T2_Fc - Sphagnum magellanicum MG | ecosystem: Host-associated > Plants > Peat moss > Unclassified...
CAATCATCACGAATTTACTTGGTGATGATTTACATCTATTACGTACGGAATATGAATGGAAAAAAAAAGTTCTATTTCAAAATGATGCTAATAATTACCGTCTTGTCAAATTATTTTATCAGTGTCAACCAACGCAAGATCAGGTTTGACTTACATAATATTTCATAGTGAAAAGAATTTCTTTTAAAGATTGATTCAACCAAATTGATTTGGCAAACGACTGTTCGCCAATTCAACATGGAAGAACAATTCAGACGGACATCTGCATGTCTGCCAACCACCCATGGATGGAACTCGAAAAGTCAGATCATCAATACAAATACGAACATAGACGAAATCATTGACACTTACAGAGAGCTCATTCAAAATGAAAAAAAGAGAAAGTTATTCTCTAACGAATCCATAATAAATACATCATCGAACCATGCTGATTTAGTGAAGATGATTACATTTCGGCAAAGAAACATGTCTGCACGTGCTCAACATTTAATTCGACGTCAGCGAATGAGAATTGAATCGAATGATTGTTCAACAATGTGAATTTTCTTCCTTCTTGTTTATCTTTACTAGTCTGTAGATTCATGGACACTTTCAACATTTACAATAGTGTTGTACTCTTCGATCCATATACATTTACAAATCACTTTTCTTTGTATTCTTTTCTCGTTTCAGATTGAATGAATTTGAATACAATAGACTTGAATCGAGCAGAAAAGGCTGTCTTGTCAATAATAACCGACGATCCACAACAGCAGCAACAAGAATATCAACCAAAAACATTACAATCACATAATCGTGCACGAAAGGTCTATTTACCGATATTTCCAACAATCGCTATTGGTCCAAATGATCATCTACTTTTGACCAACGTACCAGGTTTGTCTGTTACTTTTCCTTTTTCCTTGATGAGGACAAATCGTCATCGTTTAGTGTCTCAACTTGGACCACTGGAAATGACTCGTCGTCAACATGGAGCATACACTTCCGATGCTTTATTGTTGATGAACAACTACAATTTCTATGACACCAGAGGACTTGCTTTATCTCAACAGGATATTGAAGAGCTGGCGACACGCTTACGTGTAGGTCCATCCATTATTACTTTCAATGCGGAGCGACTTCGTGGACATTTCCATTCATTTGGTGTATTACACGAATCATTTCAAGAAAAAATTCTTGAAAAAACACGTATTACAGTAAAAAATGGACTACCATTCACTTCGAAACAAATGGCTCTAGCACTCGAGTTCTATTTACAAATGGATGGCAAGTCTTTCTGTATACCTATCACTTACATTTGCGTTTCTCGATTCTAGTGGATGTATTCTACATGAAAACTTGTTCGTTTCGCGGAGCTGAACCACCATCCAATTTTGAAGGTCTTTTTTGTGGGACAAATGAACCCGAAGGAAGATATACATTCACTGCATGTGGTGATCAATTATGTTCATGCTGTTATCCTATCAATCATGGAAAGAAAAGTCAACCATGGCCAGTAGTGGATTTTCATTCAAGCTCAATGCATCGATTTGTCAATGGTTATACGACCTATTTGAATTGTCCTGCCGTATGTGTGGTTTTTTTTTTTACATCCCGTATTCGATGAATTTTAAGTTCAATTTAGACATGTAATACAACGAATGTGATCTATGTCATGACATGTCCATGTGGTCATTATGATTATGTCGATTCAACAGCCGAAACATTGACTCATGCAATGGCCTGTTAGTAGCATTCTTACAGATATGTATAAATGATTGTTTCTCTTCTAATTGTATACAGATCATCGAAAGCATGGCAATCGAATTATACATGAAAAATTAACTGGTACTCGTCTATTTCGAGGTATGGAACTCGATCCCGACGAAAGAGAGTAATCATTATGAAATTCAAAAGTATTCGATTAGTTGCAATATATCTTGTTCTAGAAAAGAAATAGCCAATACAATGCGTCTCTATCAACATTCTGCTCGATGCCCGATAGCATTACGTTCCTTTCTCGATTGCAATCCCAATTATTGGTGTTTTATTCCTATACTTTGGGTAGATGCAGTCACTGAAAATATTATTCATCTTCGACGAATACCTCGACAAAGGGAACAAACTTCTGCTGCTGCTACTTCAAATACAGATCCTGAATTGTTCAACATCATTGTCATGGGTGCTATGAGCAATGATAGAGTAGCTCGTTATCTTGAACATCTACCTCTACCACCAGTAGAATATAGTTTTTCATATCGACAACGGCAACAACAACGTGCTTTTTTCCAACAATTTCTCTCATCTTCCACCCAACAATCACCCTATTCTCCAATAGATTTGTATCAAGTAGCCATTATTGCTGTCTGTAAGTAATTATCATAGAAGATCATCCTTGTGTTTACGCTTTCTTTTCCACATTGGTCGATCTATAGTGCCTGATGATTGCTCGACTCTGTTACGATATATCATTGAAACACTATTTATTACTCATGGTGAAACAAAATTAAATATGATCTGTCCGATTGGCGGCGATCCTGAAAGACGTTACGGTCGTCCCTACACTCTTCCTTGGTGTGCTAATTTGAACCATCCATCAATACCACCACCACCACCACCACCACCACCATCACAACAACAACAGCATTCCACTCAACACACGACGCAGAATTAAGAACACAATTTCATATTCATCTGTTTTTTTCTTCTTTCATTTTTACTCTCCTGTTTCAAGCATACTTCACGTTATTCTTCTCAATATTTCGTTAAAAGTACATTTGAAAAAAACACCACACCTTACTTCACATTCGTAGTGTGTCTTGCGATCAAAATAAACATCCAATCAATATCTTCAAATTCATTTGCAATGCGAAGACTTTATCTCATTTTCAATTTGTGTTTTTAGATAGTTTACTTCTCCTCAAGAGATATTTGGCCATTACGCATCCACTAAATTGAATCAATCTAAATTACACAATGCATCTCTTATTCCCAGTCGACGATTATCCTGTCATTCCAGCCCCACAACCACTCATCATCACAAAAAATCTTCGTGATTGTTGGGATGGCTACAAGTATATTCCTTGCGTGGAAATTTTCAATGCGATGCATACAACAAGTAACAATAGTACGGCGCCACCTTTGACAACAAAAATACATTCAGTATTCAATGGTATGTGTTGATGAAAATAGTAGAAACATGAAATCTGATCATAACAATTCATTTACAGATGTTCTTCCTTATTTGAAATCATTCTCAAGATTTTTTCAACAATATCAATCCATCATTTTTATCGCTTTTATCATCTTAGGTACTGGTTTAATGATTCTCATGTTATTCGTTCTGATTGTTGTTCTTATTCAAACACGACGTCAAAAAACGAATTCATTACGATCGATTCGATCGGATGGTCAGTTTTCTAATCGAGAGAATTTTCTCTTGAATTGTATCATCGTTACACTATGAGTACATTTGTTTCTTCAGATCATGCGTCTCTATTTGAATGTATGAAACGTCAAAAAGAAAAATCCAGTCATACCAATCGTGATAAAAATACGAATCATCTTCATGGAAACACCATCAAATATCATTTGAATAAAAATGACGTAGAGTCCGTAAGTTCAAACAATTCTTCGATTGAATTTATACACCAGTCGGTATCTTTCTCTACCTTCTTTTTCATTTTATACAAATAGATGCCATTCTATGACGAGTGTACTACTCTACCACCTCCAACTGCTACGACACCAACGAGATAAAACAACAACAACAGTTACTATTGCCCATCACTTCAGCATTCAAGACGTCTCGACACAAAACATTGTAGTTTTCCTATTGCTTGGCCTCATTTGTAAATACAATCAAAGAAATTTCATAGGAATTGTCTCATTTCATCGTGTTCTAATCTCTGTTTGCTCTTTTCCTTCGTTTGCTTTCATAATATCAGTTCTCATTCTCATTTCTATGCTACTTGTAGATTTTTCTGTGCTTGACTCGGCGCAAAACAACGTTCAACATATATATTCTTGCTTCATAGACTGGAAACAGGAAATAAAGGAGAAGAAATGGCTAATAACAACGAAAAAACGGTAACTGACAAAAACATCACTTTAATTGAATAATCTATTTTTCATTCGTAAAATGATTCTAGATTGCTGATGATTCATTGGATCTGTCCGATGATTTACTCTATGAGTTGGCTCAAGCGATGGATTCTAACGATGTCAATATTGATCAAAGAGAAAATGAAGAACAATGTTTATCTCAAAAACTCAGTCAGTTATCAGCTTCTGAAGCTACTGATGATCATCATCAAAATAAACGATCATTATCATCAGGAGACACATCAACCGTACCGAAAAAGATGAAGATTGATGATCAAAAAGTGACAGATAAAATACCAAACTATTTATCAATAAACCATCCAAATTTTCAACAATTGATTCAATCCATGTTATCAACAACGGCCAATTCGATCAGTATGGAAGATTTACACGAGATGACTCTATTGATACGTCAAATGATCATGATTGAGTTGCAAAAATCACTTTGGAATACTTATTTACAATCAGGTACTGGTGAATTAGCGAAAGAATATCGATTCTCAACAACTCATCAGCACCATTCTGAATTATTTGTCTGGCCCATGGAAATGAAATCGATGATGATGATGATGAGAGACAAGGAAAACGAGAGAATCGATGTGAATCAAATGGATCATACGGCTTATCTCAATTACGTGCACCGAACTCTTTATGAATTGGCTGACCGTCAAATGCAATATCAAACACAATTCGACGAGAAGAAATATATTTGGAAGAACTTTTTCACTTCAAAAATGGAAAATGCTATTCGCCAATTTATCGAACAACACGAACTCGTTTTCATACGTCTGGATTTCGAAAGCAAAATGGCTATTATCAAATTTGATTATCGTGATCGATTGCTCGAATTCGAATACCATCAATTGAAGCCAAATCAATTTCAAGTAAGATCATTTTCATCCAAATCTATGTTCTTACTACTGCTATTCTCATTATTTAGTTACATTTATTCGAAAATCTGACGCAACTGAAACAAGAAAAAGAAAAGAGTAAATATGAAGTCGAATTGTTGAAGCAACGTCTTCGCCATGGTTATCTACCAGAATCACTTCATTCCCTACAATTACCATTGCCATTCTCATCATCACTTGATAAAATTACGGATCTAAACATTCGGCAAAATTTACTTGATCGTCATACGAAAACCGTTGAACAAACAAAATTAGAAACGACGAAATTCTATATTACTAACGCTGAAGCCCAAATACAGGAATATCAATTGAAATTCGACCAGGATATCGTTCAAATGAGATCACCAAATCAACCATTAAGTCAATCTATGGTTCAGCTTCTCGAGCAACGTTTCAAAAATATTGATGAACGTCTGGAATATTTATACAAATTAAAAATACGCTTTCTTGAAGAACAAATCAATCAAAGAAAACATCACCAACCGTCATAGTCGACACAAACGGATGAACATCTGTGAATTCGAACACAAATTTTTTCGCTTTCTTTTCGTTTTTTCTTCGCTTTAGTTGTCTGAAATTCTCGAAGTACTCATTCGATTGTCTTTCATAGAACTATGTTCTTTTAGATTGATCCTTTATTCCTTTCTCAATTATTCACTATGACGACACCGACGACAACAACAACATCCTCTGTAAGTAGTGACTCTATTTTCTTTCTATTCTATTTTGATTTTTTTTTCCAATTTCACAGATGATACCAGATACAGTAGAATTCGATGATATTTTTCATGAATTCAATGAAGATCTCGATGCGGAAGCCAATGAATGGCGTTATTTGAATCATTTCTATCTTCACTTCGGAGATGAAACATTGAATCGGTCGCATCCATCACCTCAACAACAACAACAACAACAACAACAACATTCAACAGCAGCTGTAGTATCAACATTGGAAAAAGAAAACCATCGTCAACATGATGCTCATGAATATTTCTATGGTATACCGGATTATCTATCAGTATCGGATTCATCATTTCGAGTAGCATTCTTCTGTGAACTCCGCAGTTATACCAATCCAATGGATTTTCAAGATCTACAACAATTAGCGCTCTTAACACATCAAACAACCATTATCTATTTACATGAACAACTTTGGCGCTGTTTTTTACAAGCAGGTCAAGGTCAGTTAAAACAACAATTTGTACAATCAGTATTATCAAAAGATCACTCTGATATGACTGCTCTTTCATTTTGGCCTCCTCTTGTCACTGTAGTAATGAAATCCAACGGAATTCTCCAGCCAGAAATGTATATCTATTTTATTCAAAACTATCTGAATCAATTAGAAAAACAAGCTCGACTACGTCGAACACAATTCGATACGATTCTCAATCGTTTATTATCAACTGATGATGTTCGTCGTGCATTCAGTGATAAAATTGAAGATTTTCTTCGTCGTGATGAAAGTCTGAGTGCAATGCGATTCCATTATCAAAGAAGAATCGCTTTACTCGAGTATATTTTCATAGATCGAGCATATCAATTGGCATATCTTCAAGAGAAACCCACTGATTTACAAGTATGATATGCACATAGTTTATTTCATCTTCAGTTCATTTTTCTAAAGTTCGATTTTCTTTAGTTAGAGATTGCCAAACAAATCTGTTCTCTGACCTATGACAAAGAGAAAGCGGCCAAAGAAGTGAATTTATTGGTATCCGGCGATGTTTACAAGAAATTACCAAAATCATTGGATATACTAGAGATTTCGGTGCCGAAATCGATCACAACTCTTTCCGATTCAACTATTCGACAACATTTGACAAATAATTATCAAAGAATCATTCAACAAGCCAAATTTGATCTAGCGAGAGTTCTTAAAGCTGCTGCTCAAGCAAAGAAAGCAGATGCTGTAAAAATATTTGACCAAAGAATGGCCGAACTATGGAACAATCAACATCAATATCCTGAACAAGAACGATTAACTCGTAGAATGTTAACTCTCATTGAACAGCGTCAGAAGAATATCAGCCAATGTGCCGAACGGATCTATAATTTAAAAAGCGATTTTTATCATAAAGCTCCTCCAACAGCGATGGCCATTAGTCATTAGAAAACGAAACGATACCTACCATGGTTGATTCTTATAAACTAACGTATCCATCCCTTTTTCTCTCTATTGTTTCTGATCATTTTTTTTTTTTTGTACTAGAATATATCTTAGAATTACTCTCATAGTAGCATCTAGGTATTCATTTCTATAGTATTTGTTTTTTCATTTGTAGATTTCTACATTTGAAACTGATCATCATCATCATCATCATCTTCAAAACAAAATTGAATATGGATCCTGAACAACAATCTCCTGATTTTAATTCAAATTTGGCTAGAGTAATTGAAGAACTGCTCGATGATTCATTATTTAACCCACGCGTAGCAGCACGAAATGAAGGTGAGGGTATATACATAACAAAAAACATCAAGATCTAATATTTTTTCTTGACAGCTGATGTTAATGAAAGTGCTGCATCATCCATTGGTACAACACCGGATCCATTGAACACGGCCTTCATCAACGTAAATTTTTCTTTTACAAAAACATAGTTAAAAAAATAATTTTCTATTTTGCAAAATAGGAAGAGACGATCAGTGTCCATAGCCAGCATAGTCAAATCAGTTTGTCTCAACAGCAAAGTAAATCTTTTTGGAAAGCGATGTTCATCTCGATAATCATCGTCATTATTTACTACCTAGGTCAAACAACTAAAGAAACATCATCAACCATTCATCGTTTAATCGGTACAATTATTGAGCAAGAAGAACATCCAATTGTTGATTTGCGTACACCAACAAAAGCAATGCAGTCGACAGGCACAATGCCAAAAACCCCGACAATGATCTCAACAGGTACTATGCCAACAACACCGATCATGATCTCAACAGGTACTATGCCGACAACACCGACAATGATCTCAACAGGTACTATGCCGACAACACCGACAATGATCTCAACAGGTACTATGCCGACAACACCGACAATGATCTCCACAGGTACTATGCCGAAAACACCAATCATGATCTCCACAGGTACTATGCCGACAACACCAATCATGATCTCCACAGGTACTATGCCGAAAACACCAATCATGATCTCAACAGGTACTATGCCGAAAACACCAATCATGACCTCAATGGGAACCATGCCAAGAACACCAACTCCAGCATCGGCATCTGCGAACGAAACGATCGATCTGTGTTCGCCGTCTACACCCTCAACAATCGATCTTCGTTCGCCTACAGCACAAGTAATCCAATTATCATCTCCGGATACACCCACTAATACTGGTAGTTCTCACAATTCACCACGCCATTGACCACCACAATAAAAACTGTTTTATTTCTCTCATTTATTCGTATCTTACTCTATTCAACTATATTTATTCACTTCTTTTCAAATTATGATTCATTTCGTTTCTCATTATTTCTTGTAGTAGAACCATTTATTGCTTAGTGGAATTAAATTTCATTATTCATTTGTAGTCTAGCGTATCTATTTAATGTTATCATTTTCTCTCACAATTGTTGTAGATAAAACACTTACAACGACAAACTATTCATTATCATCGATACTCACATTCGTTACTAGTTCAAGCAAGTTAATCTTATATGAACATTTACAAAATGTATCTATTCCATTCTTTCTTTTAATTCTAGGCTAGGATTAGTTGTTGCTTGTATGTATTAACGACTACATTCTAAACTTTCAAATTTATATGTGAAAATTTTACATACTAGATCTTTGCCCAATAACCGTAATAATGATCTACAACAAAAAAATCATTCACTAGAGCGTTGACGAAACTTGACTTTATTTACTCCGTCAACATCCAGGCAAGAACATTCCATTTTTGTGGTAATCTGTTGCAATTGTACTCTCTACTCTATATAGACAAAAAAAAAAACTTCTAAGATAATTCATATTCTTCACCGTTTTCAGATATCAAATTCACTCATCATTATAGCAACCTTTCAATTCTCATGGCAAAACAAAATGTTAAAAGGTACTCTTAATTAGACCATACTATTGAATTTTTTTATCATTAATAGATCACCATCAAAATTGATACGAAAGATCTGCAAACAAGCAGCATTAATGCGTGCTCCATATCGTGGTATACCTTGGACAAGTCTAAATCCTCCAACAATGAAAAAATCATTATCTCAAAATCAAATTCAATCAACATTTCCTTACACCGAGCAGATTACAATTCAAACTTTCAAGACAGATATACCCAATAAATCAAAAGAAGGTAAAAAGAATTAAGAAAAATCTCATATTCTAAAATTTATTTTAAATAGAACAAAAAAATGATCAATTTTCCTGTTTCAAAGACCAATGAATTGTCGTCATCAGCAATATTTCAATCAAAGAATCAATACTCTTTCTAAACATTTTGAACATCATACGATACATATAGAAAAATAAACATCCATCGTTTCCTTTACAATTTTTTCTATTTCTGATCACTATAGCGGTAGATATACTAAATCTCTTGTATATTTATCGTAAAAACAGCAGATATCAGATTTTTTTGATAGAAATATCCTAGACAATGTTCAATCGAGATTGATCTATTCTATTCGCCTGTATCTGAGTAACCGACTATATAGTTTCGTCGAGCAAACTTCCCTCCAGAATATAGCCATTTTGAGATATATGAATCGACTTTTCCTCACCCTCTTACGTTATTTTACAGTGCCTAGTATTTTGATCATAAGATCGTCATTTCTTAATGACATTCGAAAAGTCTTTTTACCAAAATGATCAGCTGGAAAAGCTCTATAAAGTCTGATAGGAAAGCCAATTTTCTGAATTGTCGATGCATTTCAACACGAGTTGAAGCGCAACAGCCGAAACTTTCAGAAATAAAAGATCTTCATTAGATGTATAGGTGCTAAAAATTTTAGTTCTTCACATCAGAAAAAAAAGTATGAAAAATATCATTCACAATTTATCGTCAGTTATTATCAAACACCCTTTATGTTTTGAAAACAAAGGTTTTTGTAATTCATCATATGACTATCTATCTATAAGCTGAAACGTATTTCATTCTTTCTCTTTCAGATTAGTTCTACAGGACCATAGTGATTCACTGAAAAACAATCATGAGTGACACATCAAATCATTCACAACAAAATATAATTCATAGTACCTAATATTTCATTGTCCAATTTATCAAAATCGATCTTATTTATTTTTATAGACAATTATGGTCTCCTATCGCCAAATATCAATTTACAGCAAGTTACCTCGTTATCTAATGAACCAAGGACAAGTTTATCGGAGATCAACAAGAATGACGAAGAAAATAATTATAGTCAACAACTTCGAGAAACAGATATCCAAATCAAACTTGATGATTGTATGAAATGTTTCATTAACATTCCACGTTGCGAGGTAAATACTTCTTAAAAACCATTTAAAAAAATTCTAGTACTTTCCATTTTTATTTTCACTCATTTTTCTTTTTGATTTTAGGTTATTAAAAAAGAAAATGATCAAGAAGATCATTATTCAGATAGAAATACACAACTCACAATTGAACAGCAAATACGAGAACGCAAAGAAGAAGAGGAAAAACTCTCTCAAGATTATCCATTCAAACAAGTGTCAACAGCACGACACCAAGTACAAAAAGACGAAAAAGAATAATAATAATAAGAAGAAGAAGAATATTCTGAATCAAGACTTGATTTCGAAGACTACAGTTTTATGGAGACTTATCTTTACATCGATTAGCGATGTTCAAACTCATCCCAATCATCGAATTCTAATATCATACAATGTTGAATACATCTTTTTTCATTAGTTTTACTTCTCTA
>Ga0116229_10014612_pt1 | contig 10876 bp, 8 predicted proteins | sample S1TSphgellanicum_3_FD_87313 | JGI IMG/M metagenome (GOLD analysis project Ga0116229, IMG submission 87313) | Host-associated microbial communities from peat moss isolated from Minnesota, USA - S1T2_Fc - Sphagnum magellanicum MG | ecosystem: Host-associated > Plants > Peat moss > Unclassified...
ACTCCAGCTGCTTGAATGGGTCGAACAACTCTCAACCTGATGTTGACGCCAACACCCATGTTGAGTCCCGACTGCCTGAAGATTCAAACGACCACGAACTTGACCTAGATCCCGATACAGCAGAAATCGAGTTATCAACTGATCAAGGCGACAACTTAAACCAAAGAAACACAGGCAAGATGGAAGTGATTTCCGATCGGAATATTATGAACCCAAATCTTGGCGATGACAATTCTGGTGATCCAGGATCGGAGAGAACTGATGACATGAATTCTGATCATGGTCCAGGATCAACCCAATCTGTGACGACGAACTCCGAGGTAGCAGATCGGACTAAGACAGTGTGGCAAATGCTATACGTGAACCGTCTGCTCACGGTTTGTCCCCAACTTCTACCTACCCAGTTAGACGTAACGAAGGAGCTAGTGGAAACGAGCTTGGCGCAAGCTAAGGCGGACATCAAGGATCCTTCGAGATGGCTAAAGAATACGAGACAGGAGGTGTCTGATCTAGGAGAGGCGATCCATCTGCGAATAAGATTGATGAATGGAACCGAGGTAGAAGGTTTCCCATTGAGGGGTCACTTGAGCAGTCAAGCTGACCTGTCACTGTTGAGCGATGATTGCGACTGGGCCAGCAACCATCTAGCAGTGTTGCTTCTGCAGATGGATGCGGCGAAGAGATGGGAAGTATTGAGGACGTCGGCTTGCTGGTTCATTGCGTGTTTTGCTCAAGCCAACAAGGTGGAGGAGCATTGTGCAATGCTTAGGGATGGTGGCGAACTCCTCACCACACTATGGATTCTCTCTAGCGACTTGGGAGGTGGAGCACAATATTAAATTGAGTTCACATCATGTACATAGCTAATTGCAGCAGAGTAGTTCTTTGTATGTAATAAAATTGTAGCTTTGATTCAGAGCTTCGCAATCAACCAGTTCAAGCTCCAACTTCTTTGAAGAAGTGTTGGACACATAGTTATGACCATCGAATTGTTGCAAGCTGAAACAACGCCGGTTATCCGGGAGTGATCATGATTTCAAAACACTTCTAAAGCTCTACCACTCCTTTTTCCACAGGATTGCAAAGTCACACCTTGTATATCACGGTCCTGACGCGTGGAAAAACAGACCCAAAGAGTGAATTGATGCGGGATTGATGCTAACTGATGAGCTTGTTAGAGCGTTTTGCTTTCTCGTCAGATTGCACAGAGTGCCCTTTGGAGCAGTTTGCTCATTGCCACTGCTTTTGATAATTGTTGGTTTGCTTTCTGCAATCTTTATTGTAGTTTCCTAATGCCGACTAGATCGCCTACCGCATGACAGAAGTTGCGTGGCAGACATGACTACAAAAAATGCCACCTCTCTCAAATCCATGTAGAAATTTGGTAAAAAAATTCAAACTTTTGTTTTTTCGAAATTTGGCGATTTTTTCTTTCAAAAAAGGAAATATGTGATAAAATATTCTTCTTTTTTTTAAAATTGCATTTTCATGAAATTTCGCAAAGAAGAAAAAGCACAAGTTTCCCACTATTTTATTGCTATATTTCATCCTTAATGTAATCTACAAATCAGTGTGTTGTGTGGGTAACTGTACATCTTTTGCGTTTACCTAGATTCACACGACAAATATGTGTCTTTACACTGACCTTACCTGTTGTATGAATAAAATTTTACCCTTCCATTGAAGGGGGAGCTTGTAAACAAATTTCATCTACAATTGCAGGGCATTGCGTAAATGTTTTTGGCAAGGTAAGTGTATATATTATATTTCCTTAGATATTAAAGTTATCCATAAAGTAAGGAAAACACAGCACCACAACCCTGAGTTTGATTGTACACAGGTGAGATTTTTAAAAAAACTGAAAAAAAATACAATAGCATTCGATGGGGGTTGAAACTCAGAAAACCATCAATTTTGATGGTAGTGTAAACCAGCCCATCACCAATCGCTTGCCTATGACTGAACATTTTGGCAAATCTTTCTCAATTCTTCTCCATTTTGAGTGATTTAAAATGTTATAGGAGTGCCTTTGCAAGCTCTACAAATCATCTTTGAAATGCCAAGTCAAAGGAACAGCCAAAAAAGAGCAATAAAGGAAATATGGTTTTTCAAATTGCAAAATGTGTTTTTTTTCATTTTTTTTCATTTTGACCCCTCCTATTTTCAAACCTCATAACTTTCTTATTTCTTATTCATGTTAAATGATTTAAAGTGTTATAGGAACATCACCTGAAGTTCCACAAATCATCTATCAACTCTAATAGCAACAAGGCAACATACAAAAAAAAATTCGGTATCCATCAACTCTAATAGCAACAAGGCAACATACAAAAAAAAATTCGGTATCCATCAACTCTAATAGCAACAAGGCAACATACAAATTTTTTTTTCGGTATCCATCAACTCTAATAGCAACAAGGCAACATAGAAGGAATTTTTTGGGTGTTAAGGAGTTTGCATTTGTAGCATTTGGTGGTAAATTGTTTTTGAGTTCTTGAACCTTTTTGCTTTGACGGGCCATAATTTTATCAATTTTATTTCGTGTTTGACAATTTTTAATGCACTAAATGTGCCAATAGTAGGAGTTCAAGTTTTGTTGGAACACCAAAAACAATGAAGGCCTCCCATTGGATCTAGTTGCCCTGAGTGCTTAAGTGTTCGATTATCGACCGGTTTACCCTAAACTAAGTTACATATGTATTTCCTTTTTCCTTGAGCATCACCACTATTGCTACATATGTTTTCACTACTCCTACTAGTACAATTACTATAATTATTTTTGAACCTTGTGCATTAAATGTTGACTTATATTTCATATTGAGATTTAATAAAATTCCCTTACTTTGCAAATACCACTGGAAGAGGGGATAGGGGATGAAAGGAGGCCTAAAGATAAAGTGAAAACATGGTGACTTTACCAATAATTTTATTAATAATGCTTGTTTGTAATTTATATTAATTGATGAAATATTAACAAACTTTGTTCAACAAAGCACCAAGCAAAGGAGGAAAAGAAAAACAAAGAAAGAAGACCTAAATTGGAACCAAAATCGCAAAAACCCAAAGGGGGTCACAAAGGGATAGAGGAACAAATTATGTTTCAAAACCCCCACTAATCACAAGAAGCATAGAAAGAACCTAACAGATGATGAAAAACTTGAAAGAATAATAAACTTATAGAAGCAATAATGGCACACTCCAAATTAGAAGTAGCTTGTGCTTTCTACAATTCTATCAACATGTTCTACTTATAAAAGACACATAGAACCACAAGAGGAAGGCCACCAATGCCCTCTACTAACCACAACATGCTTGTACATTGATGAAAAAATTTGTTCGCTTATTAGTGTTATAAGCACCCAAAAATCTTTATTGCAAAGGGAAGAGATGTGTCTATTAGGTGGCGATCATGGTAAAACCTTTTTTTTGCTTAAATTGCCATCATTGTAGCCACCCTACGAAGTTGATATCCCCATGAGAAATGGGGAGAAAAACTTGTTGCACTAAAAGTCCTTACAAGCAATCCAAAAAGCTTAGGCCCAAAAATTTCCCAAAAATTTGCATGAAGGTTAAGTAGAAAGAGGAATGTTAACATCGAAAGATTGATAAAGGAGGGAAGCAACGAAACAAATAGGAAGGTATTTGGGTAAAAATTTGAAAGATAATCCCAAATGTAATTTAAACATCATTAAACTTTAGAATTGCCTTTGCATGGCAAACATCTTCATTTAATGCACCTTGCAAAAAGGAAGAAGAGAAAGATGTGGACCCAAATGGGAAAACCAAAACCTTTATGCCATTTGATGAGTAACAAAAATTTATGGGAGGAAAAAAACCAAAAGGCAAATTAGAATGTGACTAAGCTAAACACTTGTGAGGCTAGATCATGAGCCCCACAAAGGGCAATTAAAAAACAAAATGGTCAAAAGTAAGATGAATAATAAAAACTAGGCCAATGATGTGAACTCATGTCATTTGCAAAGGAAGGGAAAATACAAAAGGGAAAAATCCCCCTTAGAACATTGTAACGCACAAAAATGGGCTAACACAAAAAAAGGTTTGGCAAGTAGATTGCCTTCGCACATCCCCTTTAAAGAGTGGATGATTAAAAAATCTTTAGAAGGGGGTGGTGGTTGAAGTAAAAGGGAATATGTTCGGCATAAAAGGACCGAACAAAAGGGAAAAGTTGAAACAACTAGCCTCTTGTCACATGAAGCTCCTAAAATATGGTTCTATTGGAGATGGTGTTGAAAACATTTACAACATCCACATGTACCACCACCTAGTTGGGATGGATGTTTAAAACAATTCAAACACCAGGAACCACTACCTCCATGTCCCCCCCTTTGACAGTCATGCCGAATTAATGATGTGACAAGTGAATAGAGAAAACATTGCAAAATTGCACACATAAAACTTTGTTCACCAATTCATATAAGACCTCACCCATCGAAATGGGCCAAATGCCTTTGAAAGATTTAGCCAAAACCAAAAGTTTAGCAACACCAAGAACCCGAACAATGGACCTTGGAAGTTGGGATATGACCCACAACTTTATGGGAATTTAATAAAAAAGTTATGGGAATTTATTAACTCAATCCTTAGGGTCAAAAAGGTCTTGTAAGTGCTTGAAAACCATACCTTAAGGACCATTAGCTAAAAGATGAAGTGATTGAATGAAAGTTAGTTTAAAAGAATCAAAGGAAAGTTCCAAGTTTGAATCGAGTTGAAAATCCAACAAGGAGTCTTGGTAAAGATAAGACAAATTTAAAGGATGAAAGCATTTGCAAGGCACTATAGAAAAAGCTAGGGCCAAGGCAAGGGGGGCAAGAACCTTAGTGACATGAAGATACCCTCCAACACATCTTAGGGAAAAACTTTGTCTAAGCTGATGTGGCGAGGGCAAGACCAATACTAGAAGGGTGCCAATTCAAGGATGAGTGTCTACCAAGGGAGTCCAAATTGGAGAAATAGCGGTTATAAGGGCTTGTGCCCAAAGAACATTTTCCACCTAAAGTTCATCCTAATTGCCTACTAAAAAATACCATAAGTGGTCCTTAATATCCTTATGAGCAATTGCACCACCACAACAAGGGAAGAAAATACACCATTGCAAAAATAATAAAAAAATATGCCAAGCAAGCACATTAAAAGGTTCACAAGCCAAATGATCAAACGAAAGCCAAAAAAATAATTGTACCTCCCACTTCAAAGCTAAAGGGATTTGTGCACACAAATGAAGATGAGGAAGACCCAAATGGAAGGCTTTGAAGGGGTCCAAAGTTGAAACCAGAGCCCAACCTAAAGGCGAGGGAAAAAGGGCAAGAAAATATATCAAAGGGACATTGTTCACCAAATGAGAAAATAGTTTGAACTACTTGGCAATGCTTCTAATGACAAGCCACACTATGCTACAAAGAAAAAGCTCCATATCTAGAGCATGGGACATCATGTTAAGTGGGAAGCGCCATCAAAAGAAGACCCTGAAACCAAATCGTACACCTTCAATGGGTAAAAAGATGAAATAGACCAACACCTAGGAAAGGGCCATGTAAGCAAACCAAAGGCCTAAAAAAGGGACTAGCCAAGGCCTATGGTGGGGACCACAATCTAGGTTAAAAGAAACAAATTAAGATTCTAAAATCAATACAAAAATTGATATGAAAACCTAAATGCACTTTATATTAATGTGTTTTTTTGCCATTGACCCCAACTTGACATTGAAACCCATCTTCTACCCCTCCAACTTTCCAACAGCTTCCTGGATGAAACAAAAGAACACAAGGAATGATTTTGTCACCCCTTCATCAAAAACCTGAACATTAGCAAGCAAAATCTTAAGGGGCTTTTAAAGCTCCTCCATCCTTCCTTCCTATTGTTATTAAAACTAATGATGGCACCTATAGTGCACATGAATGGGGGCCCCATCCAAAATAAAAACTAACTAAATCCAAAGGTTGCCCATGTAATCTAGTTATGGCAATTCCATTATCACACCTTTTTCTATTGTTGTTGTCATCATTAGATACTTTTTCAAAATTTAATGTATGAAAGTTGCCAAGGTATTAATTTGTCATTCCATTGCATGGTTTTCTCATTATAAGAAAATGTGATTTCTTAGAAGGTCCAACTTGACAAAAATGTTCACATTGACTAAGGGGGATGGTCATTTTGACAAAATGTTCAGGCCATGAAAAACACGAGTTACTTTGATTGAAACAATTGATTACAATGACCTTTTTGACAATGAGATAAACCAAACATTTAATCAAAAGGGATAGAAGTCCATTAAGATGACCAAGGCTTGGTCAAATAAATTATATTCAATGGTTAGGGCTTACTCAAATTGGTCATTATGATTTGACATTTAATTAAATCAACCTTACTAATTTGACTATTTAACTTATAAATTTGTGTGGCTTAAGGTTTATACTTAATTTAAGTTCAAAATTAGGTTATTAAATTAGGTATAGTACTTTTAATAAGTACTTATAACATTTAATAATCCACCTACATGTTACCTTTCGCCACGTGTAGGTACTTAGGCTTAGTATTTTAAATAGCTAATATTTAATAATTAATAATTAATACTTGATAATTGAATACTAATAATCAATTAATCCATCAACTTATTAATTGATTAATTATTATTATTTATTGATTGATTTTAAATAATAATAATAAATAAATAAATAAACAACAAATAATAAGTAATAATAAATAATAAATAATTATTAGTTAATGGTAAATGATTAATAATCAATAATAAATAGTAAATCATCAGCCATTAATATTGAACAATAGTAGAAAACTCTTTTTTCAGCCATAATATTTTCAACTACATGCCATTTTCAATCACGTCTTAATTGCAAAAAAAATGTTATTTAATTAAATAATTTAGTACTATTAAGCAAGTTGAAACATTAATTTTTTGGCAAACAATTGAATTCAAATTTCAACTAAAAAAATAGTCATGGAATATTGTTGGTATCCATGGGTGCTACAATTGAATTATAGTTGAGGTTTGATTGGGAGAATGATGATATCCCAAGTTGTGCCTTTTAAGGGCATTGTGTCAACTTCATGAATCTTGTGTCCAACTATGGTCAATCACAAACATAAACATGGATGATAATGCCAATTTGAAATATGAAATGCAATTTTGTATTAAATTTTAGTTGCAACTTTGCTATGACTATTTTTCAACTATAAGGACTATTTGTAATAGTAGGTCATACACATATTAGGTATTTATTAATTATTAGTAAGTAGATACCTACCTAGTTATTTATCTAAATAGTAGTTAATAGGTACCTACTTACTAGTTACCAACATATATATGTGTGTGTGTGTTATATCATATCTCACCTAAATTAATATAACATAGGTATATATTATTATTATGTTAAAATTATAAGTTATTATCAATATTAATAATATTATCAATATTATTAGTTATTATGATAAATATTTTAATAATGATGATAATAGATTTTTTATTTGATAATAAATATTTCTATGTTTAATATTTAATGTAGTTAATAGGTGGATTAGGTTAGTATAACATAACCAATGGGTAGGGTAGACATGCTTGTCACCAAGCCCTTACCATATTTTTGAAAATTCTTTTCTTTTTGAAAAACATTTCATGACCATAAATGAACGAAACAAAACTTTACTTCTTGGAACTCCAAAAACAAAGAAACAAGAAAAGGATGAGGTTGTTACAAGAAAAGGATGAGGTTGTTCACAAAGAAAATAAAACATTTAGACCCCCTTATTTTCAAATTTCATATATTCTTCATTTCTTATTTGTTTTGAACAATTTAAAAAGCTATGGAAACATCATCTAAAGATTTACAAAACCTCTTTGATGTGCAAAGACAATAGAATGACGTCCAAAGATCTTAAGCTCTAGAATGCAAATTGATCATATGTGCCAACCCACATGCCCATGACCCCCTTCACTTGGCGAAGGCATATTTTGTTCATTCTTTCATCGATTTGAATAATTTTTATTGCATTAGATGTGCCATCTAAAGCTTTAAAAAACCTCTTTCATGTGCAAAGACAATAGAGTGACTTCCAAAGATCTTAAGTTCTAGAATGCAAACTGGTCATATGTGTCAACCTACATGCCCATGACCCCCTTCACTTCGAGAAGGCATATCTTGCTCATTCCTTTATTGATTTGAGTGATTTTTGTTGCATTCGATGTGGCATTTGAAGCTTTACAAAACCTCTTCAAAGTGCAAAGATAATAGATTAATGTCCAAAGACCTTAAGCACTAGAATGCAAATTGGTCATATGTGCCAACCCACTTGCCCATGACCCCTTTCATTTGGAGAAAGCATATCTTGTTCATTTTTTCATCAATTTGAACAATTTTTGTTGCATTCATTGTGCCATCTGAAGGGCTACACATTTTTTTTGAGCTCCAAAAACATTAGAGCAATGTACAAAGATTTATAAGTCTTTGTCTTTAAGTTATAAACATGTTTATCCTAGTAGTTGTCTAAGATGTAATCAAACTATAGATGTAATTAAAACTAACATGTAATTAAAATATTTGTCCCATATTCTTTGTCATATGTTTCAAATTTGCAAACTATAAAGTAAATGCACCAACCATTTTTATAAAATAAATGGTACTTGGAATGAGCCAATCAAAATGGTTTAACCCTGAAAACTAAACCAAAAATAAAATAGGATTATCTTAAACTAGTTTATTTAGTAAATAGGTTTTTATGGGTAGGTAGTTTAACTACCTACTTAACCAAGTTTAGGTAGGTAGGTACCTAGGCTTAATTAAATATGAGGTTTATGTTCATGTGTCAAAATCTTATTGGATGCAAGATGGATGATCTAAATTAATGTTATCTATCAATAATATTTAATTTTAAAATAATTGATCATTGCCAAATGTCATTGTTTCCTTAGTCCACATGTTAAACTATCTTGCTTTCTTAAATTGGATGATTCATATAAATTTAATTTTAATTTTAATATTGCAATACAAAATTGATGACATCATGAAATATCATTGGATGGAGTTCATCCATCCTATTTTTCAAATTGAAAATGACTTAAAACTATAATAATTGATGCCATTCAAGACTAAAATGGTTTGAAATGGCGATTAATGTGGTGTTGACACGTGGTTAATGGTTTCAACTTGAATGTTGCTTGCAACTTGTACTTGTTAACTACCATGGTTTTTAGTTGCAAATAATATTTTCCAACTAAATTTGTTGTTTTCAATTAGAAATTGTAATTGAAAAGGAGTTGTAAATATAGTTGGAAAAATGCATTTTTCACTAGTGAAATAATCAATATTAATAAATCATAGTAAATAAATTATCCATTATAGTTAGTAATGTATTATAGTACTTGAATATGTAGGATGTACGTTGAAATCATTTGTGGTAAGTTCCAGCTTCATTGAATCATGTTTTGTATGTTTGGGGTTAATTACATGCTACCATACTAATTGAAGGTTTGAAATGTAGAACCTCCAATTATACTTTGGGTCTTTGATATGCTAGCAAGCATCAAAGTGAGGTGTAGGTGTTTGTTATTTGTTACTTGTTATGATTTACTTTCATTAGGTGGCTTACTTGTAGTATTAATAGGGTTAATAATTCGATAGTTGGGGTCTAAATATTTTACCCTCAAATATTGACACGCCCTTAAACTCTTCAAAAAACCCAAAGGTGGGTCATAGAGCAAAACAATGGAAGAAGAAGAAAGTTGGGGCACATTCCCTAATTCATAGCATTTCGAATAGGAGGGCATGTTGGAATTCCAAGATGGGACTAGGACGAAGACAAATTCACAAGTGAGAGTTCAAGATGATGTCAACTTGCACAACTAAGAAAAGAAGGTGGTTAGTGTAAATTAAATGGAATTAAGTGGTGCGACTAACTTAATAGGGATAACTTTAAGCATAAGCTTTACACAACTCACAACCTTTGGGAAGAGGCACCACTCCCTTCTCTATAGTATACTCTATGCTTCTTCTTCTTAGGGATTACATCCAAACGTCACTTTTCCTTGGGATTCCAAAGTCCCAAAATTAGGACTCTTGTTGTCCCAAAACTTCAGACATTGATATCTTTCTCAAATCAAGTCTATTTTGAAAATGCAAGGGCAATATCTTATAGCCCTTTAAAAGATCTTTCCAACCATATATAGCACCCCCCATCAGACCTCATTTGACCCTTGCTTGCAAGGGATTTATGGTCAGGAGTCAAATTCCCAATTTGACTCCTGTTCTTTCTTTTGATCATAACTCATACAAATAAGGTCTAAATGAACAATGCAAGGGCACTTTAAGCATATAAGTTTCAAAACCTTTCTAATGGTGTCTTAAGGGCCCAATTTGGTGTTTGCTTACCTTTCCAACCAAGGTTCTGATCATTCGCAACTCCCATAGGAATGCAACTCCCAAGGTGAGAATGCACTTGGGAGTCATTGGGCTTCATCCTTTAGACTCTCCCCCATTTGTGAGAGTGTGTTTCACACTTAAACACACTCTTGGCCTCATGGGCCCTTGCACTTCACATTTAGTCGCAAACCCAATGTTAGGGTTGTGACAAATATATTTTTAATATATCTTTTATACTTTTTAGGGTGTTTCTTTTACTTGTGTTACTCTTACATTACTTGTTTATAATGAGTTGTGTAATAGTCTCCTAATAAAGGCAATTGTAAACATGGGTGTTTGGTATTTATTAGTAGTTCATGTTTGTTAATATATGATCATACTTGTTGCATTAAGGTTTTAGTAGATGGGGTACCTACCTTGTACTTGTCAAATACACATGTTATTTATGGGTATTTGTTTTTTAATTATGGGGTTTTGTTGGTACTTAC
>Ga0116229_10014613_pt1 | contig 10876 bp, 8 predicted proteins | sample S1TSphgellanicum_3_FD_87313 | JGI IMG/M metagenome (GOLD analysis project Ga0116229, IMG submission 87313) | Host-associated microbial communities from peat moss isolated from Minnesota, USA - S1T2_Fc - Sphagnum magellanicum MG | ecosystem: Host-associated > Plants > Peat moss > Unclassified...
AAATCAAGCCACACCCCCTCCCCCCTGAAAAATAAAAATAAAATTAAAACAACTAACCATGCCCCCTTCAATAGTAAAAAGTAATTTACAAAAGTTACAACTAGTAAAAAAATAACAAAAAATGAAAAGAAAGTCAACAAAAACAGCCTCCCACTACACTAGGTGTTTTTTGGTCAAATAGCCTTTAGCCTTCATCCTTATGAATGCAGTGGCAAGATCATATGTATAGGCAACGAACAACAGAAAAAATACCATTAGTGTGCAATTGTTGGGATATGGTGCTCTTTGAGCCACAGGGTAGGTGTGGCAAGTACATAGAGTGAGAGTCAAAAACACAATCCTACATTGGAAGTTGAGAAGAACAATAGCAAGAAATCAAAGATTTCCTAAAGAATGGCAAAGCTTGACGAACTTTGTGTGAAACAAACAAAGTTTAATGAAGGGGAGAATGATGGAGAAGGAGAGTAGAAAACCAAACACTATAAGAACTCACAATGCACCAGTGGCACTTCTAAGTTTTGTAAAAAGTGCAACAGGAGATAGAAGTGGCTGCTAGCTAGCTAGCAGCAAAAAAATGAGTACTAAAGACAATTGTGGGAGGGTTGCAATTTGTTGTTTCTGTAATCTTTCTACAGTTTTCAAGCATTGAAATCTAAGTGCAAAATCATTAGAGAAGGCCAAATGGAAGGCAAACTTCAGTTGTACTCAAAAGCTTCCTGAACTTTTATTTTTCTTTTAAAATTACACACAAAGATAGTCAATGATCGAACAAGGATTAGTAGAAGTTATGTGTGTGTGTGTGTGTGTGTGTGTGTGTGTGTGTGCAAGTTTCCTCCCCGGCTTTATGACATCACCAAAAGCCAATCCAAGAGCAACAACTTAGAAGGCTAGAAAGAAAAACACAACAAAATCGTGAACACTAGAACTTTTAGACACTTGAGGAGAGTTTTTCTTCAAGATCATGAAAGAAGGACCTGAGATAAAAGACATCTATAGAAGAAGAAAAAAAAAACCCCCATTGATCGCCACAAAAAGAAACAAGAAACAAAAACAAATCCAGGAAGCTAACAAGTTAACCCTAAACCCCTTCAACCCTAACCTTAAACCCTAAACCTTCAAAGTTCCTTGATTTTATTTTCAAAACAACGATCATAAATTTATATCTAAAATAAAATGACATATCCAAGTTTAAGTTAATCAAGATTATGTTAATTTAGCCAAGATTTAATTAATTGATTAAAACCAAGATTATATTAATTTTGTCAAATTTAGTTTATTTTAAGTTAGTTTAGCTAAGTTTAAATTAACTTAGTCAAGTTGAATTTAATTAGGCAAGTTTAGGTTAGTTTAACTAAGTTTAGTTTATTTTAGCTAATATTAAATAAATTAAACAAACCCTAAACCCCCCAATAATGAATTTGTAAAAAACAATCAACCCCCTCCCCTTTCCATCTCCTTTTAACAAATCAAAAGAAGAAAAACCTTGACCCACCCCCTCCCTAACCACTCAACAATGAAAAAAAAGTTTTAAGAAAATACTAACCCCCCTCCCCTCCACCTTCCACATGTCAAATGAAGGAGGAAAAAAGAACATTAACCTCCGCCCCCCTGCCCTTTCAACAATAAAAGAATTTTTTAATAAAAAAATCAAACCACACACCTTCCCCCCTAAACAATCAAAAAATAAATTAAAACAACTCACCTTGCCCCCCTTCAATAGTAAAAAGTAATTTACAAAAGTTACAACTAGTCAAAAAAGTAACAAAAAGTGAAAATAAAGTCAACAACAATAGCCTCCCATTATGCTCAAACAGCCTCCAACTAGAGTGGGTTTTTTGTGGTCAACCAACCTCCAGCCTTCGTGCTTATGAGTGTAGTGGCAAGATCATATGTATAGGTTATCTTCAATCCAATCTTTAAGATCTATTTCAGTTTGGCAAAGTTGTAAGTAGAAGCCTTAGGGCTAAGGCTTACAACCCAATTAACATTTTTTTTTCCCTCCACTTGCCCCTGCATTGATTCTAGTTTACAAAAGATGAAATAAATGGTTGGTAACATTGATATCAAGATTGTTGAGACCTTTAGATGCCAATGAAGTTGCATCTATAGGGATGATATTGAAAGCAAAAGGAGCAAGGCTTAGAGTTAGGTTCTCAACAAGGTCCCTTCTTTCCCATGCTTCTTGAGGTGTCCATTCATGATTTTTGTGATTGTGATTGCAAGGCTAATGAGTAGTTGGGCACATGCTAAGAACTTTGTCACCTTTGCACCAACATCCACATCTTTGTAAGTTTGAATAAGCTTAGCAGGAATTTGAAATGTCGCATACATTAAAGGAACCTTTGACTTAATTGTTGTAGAACATTTCATAATCACAAATGTAAGAATAGGGAATGCATGAACAATTGAATTATACAAAACTCTATGGTGGCTAAAGACATTTAGGACTACTCAAAAACAACATGACACAAAATCCTATAAATGGCAACAGAGACATAAATAACATACAAGTATCAAACGTGCATATCTCTATAATAGATTACAATGTATTTAGTGTTTTACAATAGTTCACTTTCCTATAGGAGATGGTGAAAGCTTATAGGTCCTCAATTCCTTGTTGCTCAAAATGTCAATAATAACATATGATGAATCCAGTGCCATTAATAGGCAATTGAACATTGTTGTGGTTCATACCTTCTCTAGATTCATTGTTGTTTCCTCATCTATTACACCCAGAGTATTATATGTTTTAGCTAAGGATGCACCCTCATAGGTGCAATGCTTTCCTTCAAGCATTATTAAGATAGACATATTGTAATTCCCCAAAGACTTGCAAGAGTGACAAACAATCGATCCTTCTGTAGAATTTTACAAGAGCCACATATAATTTAAAAAACAAGGGTGTGGGCATGCCATCATCATACCTAAGCAATTGCATAAGGCTTGGAGTTGTTGCCTTACTCTCTTGGCCTTTTGCATCTTCCAAAACTACAATAGCTAACAACAATAGCAAAAGGACTTTGTCCATTCTTGAATCATTCAAACATCTAACCTTTGACAATGGCAGGTGAAGCAGAAGCTACAATTGGACAATGGTAGACAATGCATCCTATAAAAGTGAGCCATATGGCAAGCCATCCAAACCTTGAACATCAACCACATTTATGTTTTTTTTTGCTACAACACTTGTTGCCACCACTTGGACAAAACTGTCTAGTAGTTCACAGGTTTATCCTTAAAGCATCATCTATGGGGTCAAGTTTTATTAGCATTTGAAGCTATTAAAATGTCTGATTGTGAGAATAGGTTGAGATTTTTCACCTCTTGAAGAAGAATGAATATATATAGCAAGCATGTTTCCCTTCTTCTTGCTTGCTCCTCCATAATCCATCTTTTTTATCCTTACGAAGAAGAAGAAAAAAAAGAATCTTGCAATGACAACCAACAAAGGAAATTATTAAACATTGATAGTAATGAAGATCACAAAACTAGACCACAAGAAGGCATCTTTCTCTGCCTAAGAAGAAGAAAAAAAAGAAAAAGAAGGCCTATTTAACACTGAAGTTCTTTCTTCAGGTGTGATTACAACACAAGATCGTTCCAACTCTTAAAGAATATACATAATATCCCTTTTATTATTTCAGAAACATAAGGCGCCATCCAAATACACTAGGAATCAAATATATGTATATAAATTTTGAAAAAAAATCAATTTGCATAACATGTATATAAATGTTTACAAAATTATGTATATGATTTAGGGAAAAAACAAAATATTAGTAAACGTTTACCTTATTATTCACATGGTAAAGATAAGGGTATTAATATTGATTGAAGAGATGAAGACTGTTGCTATAATCAAATTTATGCCAAAAGGTGACAAAACCTTCTTACAAGCCATACACTTTTGATAATTGTATCATGTGCCAAATGCATCACCATGTTTTTCGAAAAAACACGGGTGCCATTATTTTTACAACTTGGAACCACAAAAAAAAAACTAAGTTGAAGGTCGATCATTTCGTTAAACATGCAAAGCTCATGCAACACAACTTCATTGGTGACGATTGAGCAAAAAGTTGAAGTGTTTAGAAAAAGACATACCTTGCACATGGGGGCATATGGGGATCTTGACACCAATTGTCCTATTCCACTATTCCTTTCTTTTTGTGAAATTTTGAGTTGTTCTACTATCTTGAATGATGCAAATTTCTTCTACATAGAAAGATTTTGGCTGTTGAAAAGAAAAAGGTGAGAATTTATCATGAACTTGGTTTATTCATGGGAGCTTTGGGGGAAATGATAAACAATATTAGTGCTTACTTGTGGGCTTTAGTGTCAACTTAATGTTTAGTCATTTCCTAAATCAAACCTTGAACTGGTTCGAGTCTTGGTTGTGATATCTCAAGCCCATGATTCTTAATCAATTGTGTATATTTGCAATCCCAACAAAGACCTAGTGACATTCAAAACCTAGATCCAATTCCATCCCTGTGAAATCCATTTAGTGCCTTAGCATATATTATAATAATATTGAGATCTTTGAAACCCACCCATCCACTTTAACCTTGGGCACCAACTCAAACCACCACCATCAACTAGATCATGCCTATGATCTTATCTCGAGGCCTTCTTGGGAGCTTAAAACCCACCTAAATGGAAATATGAAACCAAGAACTAACTAAGTTTTGAATCAAGTCAAAAGGACATAAACTCCTGCATATACAAATGAGGACTTGGGTCAAAACATACTTCTCAGCATCAAAATGCGTCACATCCAAGTCCTCATCCCAAATGAAAATGTACTCATAAGGCTCCACAATATCTAGGTGTAAAAACCTCTTAGAACACCACCTGCAACAAAATGAACCCATCGGTGTTCTACACTTACAACATCAACTCATCATTCTCAACATGTAATATCAAAAGGACCCATCAATATACCATTTATACAAACAAACAAGCTTTCAAGGTTATTGAATGTGTTTAACAAAGAGCTTATTGGATCCATTAATGTGAAAATTTAACATAACAATTCACTGCTGCTGCATGTGACAAAATCATAGATTCCAATTCTTAGCTTATCAAATTAACATTTTTTCTTTGTTTTTGTTTTTGAGTTGTTAGATTCAAGCTCATCCATTTGGGGAATAAGAAAGTTGATTTAACATTTAACAAACACAAAATAAGGTTGAAAGTAGAATGTGAAAAATCATTTCCTTTGTAGTGCTTACACTCAAATTTAAATTATAATATCCCTATTTTAAAAAACTAACAACATGTGTAAGAATTGTTTACCACTTTGCTTGATGGGTGTTAATGTGTATGGCAATTGTAGATTAATCCAAATCATCCCATTCACTCACATGCCCATCATAATGGAATAGGAGAATTTGCAATTTCTTTGAAAACTACAAAAAAGTGCACATCATAAATTGAGATGTGCAAGGTAAAAATGCATCTGAAACTCATTACTACAAATTACAACAAGTTAACACATTATGTTACCTCTCAAATTCATTCATTATAAATGATCCCACAAGAATAGGAAGGCTTAGAGAACATACCTTGTACACACTAGTTCACAAAGTCCTTATGCTTCAAGGCTATATGTGAGTATACTTACGCATGTGAGGCAAATCCTACTACATTGATCAATAAGAGTAGAGGAACTTGGTCATGATGTTCTTGCATGGGTTTAGGGTTTAGGGTTGCATGAAGTCCTTGACTCGAGTCCAAAGCCTTGAAAATTTGAAAAAACAACTCCATGAGGAGGAGGAAAATGTCTTTATTGAATTTCTACATTTTTTATTGTATTGAAAAGAGGTACTGTAAGAAATGTCATGGAATCATAAGTCAAAAGGTTTTCAAAACCTTGAACCCTAAGTCTTGACCTTGATTTTTTGAGGTTTAAATCATCATTCCCAACATGTAATCCAACATTTATCTCCTTTGGTTTACCCCATAATCTATGAGGATAAAAGTTAAACAATGGGGCTATTATGTCCCTACGTAGAAACTTTGTCCCCATTGGTTGTGTTCTTGGGCAATCGACATATCTTTAAGCATTTTGTTCTTGATTTGTGACTAACACACCTAAGAGATGTTAATCATGACACCGAACCCAACTATATGTTACAAAGTCAATTACAATATGAAAAGAATAGCACAAAATGAATACAAAACAACTGATCAATACTAAATGTCAGAAGTTGTAGTTTTTAGTTATTGACTTCCTAAAACTCACCTAAAGTTAGACAGTAGTAACATATTGCAAGTTGAAAAGAAAACCCGTATTGGACACAATGCCAAACTACACTATAACAACTTTACATCAAAATTCACATATCATTTGGAGAAAAGAACATTATTATTAAGATCTCATATAGTTGAAACACCCATTTCATTTCAAAGGATGTTGCTACACTCATTCGTTCATAGCTTCATAACATTGTGGCAACAAAAATTAAAATGAATGACCTTCATTATGAATGACCTTCATTAGGAATGTATAGTGGCCCCTAAACAGGATGGATTTCAGTTGTTACATCCAATAGTTGCCCGGTAGTTGGTGTTTTCCACATTTCTTCAAATTGAAGGAAAATGTACAAGGTTTGATGTTGACCAAGATGGGTGTACTAATTTCATAAACAATTATGGCAAAAAAACATTAATCGATGACAATAATTCAAATCACAATACAATATCATTAGGTCCATTTTATATTTGATAGCCCAATAATAGCCATTTTACCTTCATGAATGAGACTTCAATGGCAATTCCAAGAAGCACTCTAGAAACTATTGATATCGTGGATTGAAATGTTCCCCCTCCCCTTTAAAAAACCCCATTGCACAAAAAACTCCACAACCATCAGATTTCAAATCCTACACCTTGACCCATTAGTTCTTTGTAGGGATTTAATATGTTGGAGCTTATATCCAAGGAAGGAACAAAAACATTTTGTCAAAAACTTATAATTTACTAACTAACTATGCATCACATCATTCATTACAAATTACGCATCATGAAACTATAATTAAAGACCAGATAAAGGAAGACTTGTGTAGTATAGATCAACTATTGGGGACCCAAAAACAAAAAAATGTTAAGACAAAAGCAAATATAAGAACAACTAAATCATCCACAATCATGTGATTTTAAAAAAAATTGTAGAGTTCAATCCACCAAACAACATTCAATAGTAAAAGGCTTCCTAAATACAAGTGAATTATAAGTTAATTAAGACTTCATTAAGAATGAATTAAGAGTTAACTATGAATCAATGAAAGGTTAATTGAAAGTGGACCAAAGGTGAACTAGTAATTAATTAGAAATGAACCACAAGATAATTAAAAGTGAATTACAAATTAACTAAAGGTGAATTGTGAATTAACTAGAAGTGAATTTCAAAAAAATTGAAAGTGAAGTGCAAGTTAATAGGAGTGAATTAAAATTAATTAAAAGTCATAAATGAACATTCATATAAATGAAATCCATTCATCATGTGAAAATGGTGTTGTGATGAATACTTGATGATTCCAAACAAGCTAAATAAGATGCAATGTAAGTTTTACAACAATGTCATTTCATATCACAAGAATATAATGTTCTTCCATTTGGGCTATTAACATGATGCCAGTGGAAGAGTTGGTATTTTGATGTGTTCAAGGGCACGGACACAAATCAAGGCATTATTTGCCACTCGTGGGGAAATTGTTCCTTGACCATTATAGACATGGTTGTACTAGCTTTTGATGGGTCAATAGATAATGTGGGCATTGAAATGTCAAACCCTTCAATGGAGTGAAAATCATCTTTGATGTCTCAAGCAAAAGGGGATCAAATTTGCACCCCACCTATGAATAACAGTGAGCACAAGAGGTCTTAATAGATCAATTCCACAAATAACATCACTCAAACCTTTTGACAAGTTTCGTTATAAAAGATAATGAATTCAACAAAAAGAAGGAATTGGATAAGAAGTTGGCAACTTTCTTTTGCAAAATAATCATCCCTTTCAACATTGTGCAACATTCAATATTCATAAAAGTTGTGAAAGCAACCTTAGAGTTCCGAACTTATTATAAACCCACATCTTACCATGGATTGTGAACATATTTATTAAAGTAGTCCAAGGTTGATGTGTCCAAACATGTTGCTAAGAGGACATAAAATTTCATTCACAAGTATAAAGTCACCATTTGCTTTGATGGTTAAGACAATGTTGTAAAGTGTCCATTGTTGAACATGCTGTTTACTTGTACTAGTGGGAATGTATTCTTATGTGCCATCAACATAGTGAAAGAACATAAAGATGCCCACTACAAATGTAACACCTTGGTTGGATACATTGAAACCATTAGAGTGGACAACATTGTACAAATTTATACAAAAATGTTTTAATGCAAGATGTAGTTGACCTTTTGATTCATTATTTTTTAAGCCTTTACTTTCAAGGCCGTGTAATTTATTGTTTGGATGTTGTTGGAAGATTGGGGAAAAGAACTTGCATGAAACAATTTGTGACAAGGCGGTGGGGTTTGCGGTCCTAATTCGTGTTTTTGTTTGCTTGTAGGGGCAGGCGGCCAATCTCGATGTGGAAAAACTAGGTGTAATTTAGATTGGTAACGCACACACCAGAAGGGCGATGGGATCTGTGGCCGTGGTTCATCTCTTCGTCAGTTTGCAGGGGCGGCTGCTCAATCTTAACGCGAAAAAGGAAGGTGCAACCTCGTCGGATCGGAATAGCTTGGTAGCGCACACCAGAAGGGGGTGAGTTCTGCGGTTATGGTTTGTTTTTTTGTTAGCTTATGGGACGGAACTGATCTCAATGCAGAAAAAGAAGGTGCAACGTAGCTGGATCCATCTAGTTCGGTAGTATAGACACTTGAAGGCGATGGGGTCTGTCGTTGACGCACCCCTAGGCTCCTTAATGGATTCAAATGTGAGTCCAGAGTGAAGATAGCGGAATAGCAAGGAGTCGAAGCACGTTCCCTGGCTCGCAGCACTTTGAAGGGTAAATGGGCGTGCTGGAGCTCCAGAATGGGACTAGGAAGAATGACAAGCACTTAATCACTCACTCGGATTTGCACAAACCAAACAACAAATTGGTTAGTGCATAGTTGAAGCACTTTTGGTGCTAGGACAAGCCACAAGCAAATTCGGACTCACAAGACTCACCACGGCCCAGACTTGGGGGAAGCCATCACCTTCCCCCTTATAGTATACTTTGTGCCTCTCCGCGAGGCCCACATCTAAATGGTTTTTTGTCCTCAAAATTGCCAAAGTCAGGACTCCCGCGACTTTGGAGCCCCATAACTTTGTGTGCAAACCTCCGATCGTGATGAAGTTTGAAGCAAAGTTGTAGCCCTCATCGAGAGCTTTTCAACGGTATGTTGCACACCACCTGCATGCAAGGAAATCGGGTCGATTCCTGACTTTTAGTGGCCGGGAATCAAATTATCAATTTGACTCCCGGCCTTTCTTTTGGCCATAATTTGTGTTTTAGATGTCCGAATGGGTGATGCAAGCCCATTTTAGACATCTATGTTTCAATAGCTTTCCAATGATATAAAGAACTTTTCAAACCGATGGGTTTTGACCCTTGTAATTGCTCCCTAAAGATTCAAAAGTCCTTCAGGACTCCAATTCCCCAAGTGAGAGTTGCCTTGGGAGTGTGAGGGTTCATTCTCTCACACTCTCCCGCACTCCCAAGAGTATAAGATGTGCTTCCCGAGTCTCCCTCTTGTCTCGCCCTCTTGCAAGCCCTTGCTTTGGTCGCGAGCCCAAGGTTAAGGTTGCGATAGCCATCACGGTTAGTCTACTCGTCAACTTGTAGGGCGGAAAAATCTCGATGAAAAAAAAGATGCAACATACTTGCATTGGTATAGCTTGGTAGCGCACACACCAAAAGGTGGTGGGGTCGCGCTTGCGTTTTGTCTCTTCGTCAGCTTGTAGGTCGAGTGATAGATCTTGATGCATCACAAGAAGATGTAGTGCACTGTGTTAGCTGGATCGATGCAATATGGGAGCATAAACATGAGATAGTGGTGGGTAGTGGTTGTGGTTCGCCTCTTCATTAGCTTGCAAGGCGGTCGCACGATCTGACCTTGGTGCACTCGTAGAAGAAGAAGGATGGGAGATGTTATTGAACAATCGATAGGAAATGCAAAAGCCACCTTCAACTCCGACGTCGCAAGGCAAGGCCGGCAGACTACTTGTGCAACAAAAAGAAGAGGTGAAGGAGCGAGTAAAGCAACAAGGTAGAACCACATGTTTTGATTGTGGACACAGTAGCCCCAGCTATTTGTCTCTTAGGAGGCAAGTGGTAACCCTAGCAAATCCGCTTAGCGGGCCCCATCTTAGACGTGAATGCACTAGCAATTGGTTTGCCTTCTTGTACATATGCCTGTTCGCCACTGCTGTTCGCTGCATTTGAAGTGAGGAATGAGAAAATAGAAATTCAGGGGCCTGATTATTAGTAACTTGCATCGCTACAACAGTGACGAGACTGCAAGCTGCCCTCATCGCCCTTATCTTTTTGGCTCGACATGAGAACAAGCCCTCATCCTATCCTTCAAAAAAAATTCTGTTCATGTTGTCAAAGGAATGGACAGATGTGGTAAATGCTAGGGGTAGAGTGGCAGTTTGGCTAACAATGTAGTTGAAAGTTTCTCCAGTGACCCCCCTGCAGCTTGTCTCATCACCTAATTGGAAATGCAACTAGTAGTCCAGATTCAAGATTGAGACATACTCATATGTATTGACTCCAATTTCTGTGTTAAACATCTGCCTTCATACGCTGGTCTCAGGTGAAAAGAAAGATGACAATGCAGCCACTACTCTAGCTGTGCTTTTGATATATGGATGTGAT
>Ga0116229_10014614_pt1 | contig 10875 bp, 8 predicted proteins | sample S1TSphgellanicum_3_FD_87313 | JGI IMG/M metagenome (GOLD analysis project Ga0116229, IMG submission 87313) | Host-associated microbial communities from peat moss isolated from Minnesota, USA - S1T2_Fc - Sphagnum magellanicum MG | ecosystem: Host-associated > Plants > Peat moss > Unclassified...
AAAAAAAAGTTGGTCATCAGTGGTAATGTGCAGAACCCAAGTCAAGTTTAATCTCACTCTAGGGACTCATTAGGAGGTAGAAATTCATTAGGGGTTATGTCCTTAAAAAAACATGACCAGTTTTGGTGTCTTAGGCCCACTTTAGACCCTTGGACCGTCTACCCTCATCTAAAGTGGCCCTTATTTCAGGCACTTTTGTAGGCATTTTCCTCAGTGGCGTGGGACGGTTGGTCATCTCCTGGTTCCACTTTGGGTTTGTGAATCTACCATAGGGAACATTGTCGAGATGTGAATCTACCATAGGGAACGTTGTCAAGATGTGAATCTACCATAGGGAACATTGTCAAGATGTGAATCTACCATAGGGAACGTTGTCAAGATGTGAATCTACCATAGGGAACATTGTTGAGATGTGAATCTACCATAGGGAACGTTGTCAAGATGTGAATCTACCATAGGGAACATTGTTGAGATGTGAATCTACCATGGGGAACATTGTTGAGATGTGAATCTACCATGGGGAACATTGTTGAGATGTGAATCAACGATGGGAAAATAAGGAGTTTCATTCTGGTAGAACCAATTAATTATCACCTCATTGGGAACATTATAATGATGTGAATCCATGGTGGGGAACACCAATTACAAGGTTACATTCTGATAGAACCCATTACACGCTCATTGGGAACACTAGAGTAATGTTGAATCCATGGTGGGGGGGGGGGACACCTACCCCAAGCTGATGATGTTGGCAGTTGGCACCAGGGTTTTATTTTATTTAATCAAAATTTGATATAAAAATTTAGAAAATTTTACCAATTTAAAAAATATATATAGGCAAATTTACACAAGAAAAATGATTTTTTGGGAAATTTTTTTATTAAAAAAACCAGGACTCTTGGGGTACAAAAACTGTGCGGGACTCCCATTCACACTTGCCACAGGATGGGAACAACTGAACAACAACTGACCCATTTTGCTCCAAATCATGTGGAAGGCAAATCAAACACATGGTTTGCAATATAGCAAGTCTTTCTATCATCACCATTTCACTGGCTCCTTGAAAACTGCAAGAAAACCAATTTGAAGAAAAGCACACATTCCAACAAATCTGTGATTCACCATATTTGAAAACCCGCATGGAAAAATTCCAACAAAAGTGTGTGTGTGTGTGTGTGTGTGTGTGAGAGAGAGAGAGAGAGAGAATTTTGGAACAAAAGTGTGTATGTATGTATGTGGTAGACGATAAGCTCTGCCTTTAAAGTAAGGCACCGTTCTTCTTCGTGAGACTATAAGTTATCTCATCAATCTTGTTGTTGTGTGGTGCTAAAAGACAAAAAAATCAAATCGGTTTCTGGTCGCCACAGAAATCACCATCTTGACCTTTTAGCTTGTTTGTAGGACATGCTCATTTTGTTGCATTTTGTATCCTGTGACAAGCTAAGAATATGGTCCTACCAGAGCTTTATATATGCAAGATACTGATTCATTTTTGGACAGGCAAAACAACCCTGGAGTGTCGTAGAGTCCCAGTAAGAAGGTGCCAAATGGAGAGGTGAGAACCAAGTGAATTGATGTGGAGGAAACAACAAGAATGTGCAGCCAATGAATGAGGATAAGTAAGTGCACATTCTTTCTTGTACTAACTGTCTTTTCAAGTATTATAGTACTATTGTGAACCCCCTGCCTAATGCACAGGTGTGTGTATTTGACGGTACAGATGATAAAATTACAACTACAAACTACATTTCCAAAACCTCTCTATATACCACATTGCTAGGTTCTTTTTGGGGGAATTTATTTTCATTGTTTCAACCTGAAATTTATTTCAAGTATTATAGTATAGGCTTAATAAGCAGGGCAGAAAATAGAAGCAAAAATTGAAGTATTTGCTTCCATAGCGCATTTCTCAGAGTTCAACAACAACTGGGAACGTCATCATCGGTGGTTTCTAGTCGCCACAAACTAATGAGTCCACCACCATCTTGACCTTCTAGAGTCCATGCAGACCCCATTTTGGAATGAATCTCTTGGAAAGAGATTTGAGAATTTTGCTTTTTGCATCTGGGTTGGTAACTGGCTGTTGAAACTTCAGATCCATCCTTGGGCGGCACCTGCCTGGTCCCACATGAGAAACTTAAAAACCCCAATTTTATTTTATTTTATTTTATTTATTTCCTGGTTTGCTTCTTTAGATATAGGGTAGAACTTCCCATCACTGATCACTACCTTATCACCGAACATTTCTTTAGATCTTCGTCATCTTTGTTTCATTTTGAATGATTAAAAATGTTATGGGAGGGCTACCTCAAGCTTGGGAAATCATCTTTCAAATGCAAAGGAAAATGAGTAATGAAAAAATAGGAAGAAAAAATAAGCTTTCTAACTCACAAAATACGTTTGTTTTTTTTTTCTTTTTCTTCTTTTTGGACCCCTCCTACTTTCAAAGCTTCTAACTTTCTCATTTCTTATTCATTTTAAACGATTTAAAGTGCTATAGTAGTGCGACCTTCAGTTCTACAAATCATCTTTGAACTTGAATAGTGACAAAGCAAGATACAAAGAATTTTTGGGTGATCAGGAATGGGCTTTGTAACATTCAATGACTTTTTTTTTTTTTGAGTTCTTGACCCCCTTTACTTTGAAGGGCCATAACTTTCCCAATTCTAATACATTTTTTATGATTTTGAGTGTGTCACATGCACTAAATGGAAGGGTTCAAGTTTTGTTTGGACACTAGAAACAATGGAGCCTTCCCCTTGGATTCGACCTATCTTGAGTGCTTAAGTGATTGCTCATGGGCTATTTTACCCTAGTGTAACCTATGCCATTGGCCCAAGTGTGAACTCATTACCCAATTAATTTTTGTAATTGAATTTTTAATGACAACTTTTTTTTGAAACTCAATATCTCCTGCATCTTAGTTCTAAAAAAATTCAAATAATTTTCATTAAATCTTATTCATCAAGGGCTTTTCAAAAAGCCACCAAAAATACACCCAAATTCCCTTATAAACTTTGGTTTTAACTTAAATGAATTTTCTGAAAAATAAAATAAAATAGATATTCAATAGCTTCTTTAGTATAGGTTGAAACATTATGAAACCCACTTTACACACCCCTATTAATCAAGGGTTTTCCAACGATACCAAGAGCGTGGCAAGAGGTGTAATGGTTTGGGAGACCTTAATGGGACAAACAAACTACCCTTCTTCATAGATACATCATCCCATAGACATTTGAATCCAAATTTAACATTTCCTCAATTGATTATTAATTCAATTATAATTATGATTATAATTGAACGTCATCGGTGGTTTCTAGTCGCCACAAACTAATGAGTCCACCATCTTGACCTTCTAGAGTCCATGCAAATCATCTTTGAACATTTCAAAGGAAAATGAGTAATGAAAAAATAGTAAGAAGAAAAATAAGCTTTTTCAACTCACCTATCGCGTTTGTTTTTCTTTTTTTCTTCTCTTTGGACCCCTCCTGCTTTCAAAGCTTCTAACTTTCTCATTTCTTATTCATTTAAAATGATTTAAAGTGCTATAGGAGCACAACCTTCAGTTCTACAAATCATCTTTGAACTTTAATAGCATCAAAGCAACACACAAAGAGTTTTTGGGTGATCAAGAATAGGCTTTGTAATGTTCAATGGTTTGTGTTTTTTGAGTTCTTGACCCTCTTTATTTTGAGGGGCCATAACTTTCCCAATTCTACTATGTTTTTGATGAGATTTAGTGTGTCACATGTGCTAATAGAAGGGTTCAAGTTTTGTTTGGACACTAGAAATAATGGAGCCCTCCCCTTGGATCCGGCCTACCCTGAGTGCTTAAGTGGATTGCTCACGGGCTATTTTACCCTAGTGTAACCTATGCCATTGGCCCAAGTGTGAACTCATTACCCAACTATTTTTGTAATTTAATTGAATTTTTAATGACAAAAAAAATTTGAAACTCAATATCTCCCACATCTCAGTTCTAGGAATTTCCAAATAGTCTTCATTAAATCTGATTCATCAAAGGCTTTTCAAATAGCCACCGAGAGTACACCCAAATTCCCTTATAAATTTTGGTTTTGATTTAAGTGAATTTTTTGAGAAAAAAATAAATTTGATATTCAATAGCTTCTTTAATATAGGTTAAAACATTATGAACCCACTTAACACACCCCTTTTAATCAAGGGTTTTCCAATAATACCAAAAGTGTGGCAAGAGGTGTAATGGTTTGGAAGATCTTAATGTGACAAACAAACTACCCTTTTTGATAAATAGATCCCATACTAAGAGTAGATTTAGATATTTGAATCCTCAATTGATTATTCGCTTAGACGTTTTACTCAAGAAGGGGAAGGCACTAATGTAGGTGCTAGCTCAACTTGGCTATGTATTGCAAGTCACGTTACAAACTGGAAATTTGTGGGGCATTTCGAAAAATGAAATGTTTCTATGAGTTTTTCATCTATTAAAATGCCCTATTTCATTTTATTTTTTCTTGTGATACCTAGCGAATACTTGTTGGGTGTCATAGGAAAAAAATGAAAATATATACACTTTTTAAAAATGTTAGGCAACACTTTTGGATCAAAGTGTTCTTGAATAAGCATGTTGATTGGGGTTGTTCCCCTTTGAATTAGGGGTTCTTACTTTGGAAATGCCTTGCTCCTTAGGCATTACCTTCCACTCATCAACCACTATTTGATTTTGCCCAAAAAATTTGAGCTTGTAAACTTTGAATCCAATTGACTGATTTTGTTTTCCCATTGTTGGATGAGTTAGATTGGATCATAGATTTAATATAGCTTTGGGTAAAATTGTGTAAAAATGCTTTAACCTTCTAGGGTTAAAATTGGGGTGCTCAACAATTGGGGATTATTTGTTGTCAAAGTTTGGGAGGAGGGATTATAGGCATGGTTTTTTTTTCATGGTGATTTGTAGCCAAAAGCCAATGTAGAAAAAGTAATGTCCAAAATGATGTGAAAGATAAAAGTTTCAAAAATAGCAACAACACCCTTAACACCTTCAAACACTCACCATGTCATTATGAGAAATTGTGTCAGTTGAAACCAAATTATCATGCAACTAAAACTTAAAAAACAACTCATATACAACTATTATGCAACTACCCTTGGGTATTACAACTATTATGCAACTATCTCTTTAAAAATATGATGTATTAATAAATAAATTGTAAGGTTAGAAAATCAGTTAGTTGTATTATAATTGTTAGTGAGTTGAAAATGGATGTTCTATATAGTAATTTATACACACCGTACATATATATGTAGTTAACCATGTTTGATTTTATTGTATTATAATTGCATGTGGCAGCTACTTTAAAATTATTATAAATGTGTCAATAAAACAATGATTATGATGTAATTAATGTATAATGTACATACATGCGATCATGCCACGTGTTCACATTTCCACCACCCATTATGGGATACATTTGCAATTAGTTTTTTATTATGATTCCCATTGATACAATTAATATGGCCACTAATGTGTCACTATTAAAGTACTATTGTTCAACTATGTTATGATAATAACACTTATAATTTAATAAGGATACGTATTCATTAGTTATTTATATTTTCATCATATGTGTTTCATTTTGAGTGATTTAAAATGTTATGGAAGTGCTATTTCAAGTTTTAGAAATAATTTTTGAAGTGCAAAGGAAAATGAGTAATGAAAAGATAACAAGAAGAGAAATAAGTTTTTCAACTTACAAAACACATTTCTTTTCCTTTTTTTTCTTTGGACCCTTCCTACTTTCAAACCTCATAACTTTCTTATTTCTTATTCATTTTAAACTATTTAAAGTGTTATAGGAACGCCACGTAAAGTCCCTATAAATTATTTTTGAACCTTAATAACAATTAGAGAAACATATAAGGAATTTTGTTGTTGTTTGGGAACCATTTTTTGTTGCATTTGGTGATTTGTTTTTTTGAGTTCTTGACCCACTCTACTTTGAAAGACCCTAACTTTCTAAATTCTATTATATTTTTGACAATTTTTAGTGCATTGGATGCATCAACAGGAGGGGTTCAAGTTTTTTTTAGACACAGAAAAATGGAGCCCTCCCCTTGGATCTAGCTTGCTTTGAACACTTAAGTGTTATATTTGTAACTCAATTTGCAATTAATGAACAACTAAAAGATTTAACCTATATGCTTTGTTTTCAAATCCCATGTTACAAATTATATAAAAAAAACTTGTTCTTTTATGTTCTCACATTAAAACACATGTGCCATTTTGGGATGAATTTAAAAAGCTTAACTTAAAGGCAAAACATAAATTTTTAAAAAAAAATTATGGCTATTTTTTAGTGTTTTCCTACTTACTTATCTACCTAGGTAAGTAAATAGTTCCTACTTTTCTACCTACCTATGTAAGTAGGTGGGTAGGTCCTAGGTAAATATGTAGGTATGTAGGTTTAAAAACCTACCAACCTACCTACCTATGGTTATGTATGACTTACCTAGCTACTAAATTTTATTTTATTTTAAATTTTTCCAAAATATAATTAATATGCCATATGGTAATTTTTTAAATTGTGCCACATGTCACAATTTCAGACCATCATTAACAATCACAATGAATGATGGAAATGAATATTTCGAAAAAGAAAATTTATGTTCAAATTTTTTCATAATGCCACATGTTAGATTTTAATAGATGGATGACAATTAATGACATTAGCATGATATCATCTGTGTAGTTATAATGGAGTTGCATAATAGTTGAAAATAATTTGTTTTGACTAAGTTGCAATTGAGTTGCACTATATATTCGGTGAGTTACAACTCTACAACTCATGTAACTTGTCCGTTGGCACTCACAATGTATAAATATAGTAAATTTCAAGTGTCCTTTGCAACTCAAAAATTGAGTTACAAGGCCAATTGCAAAACACCCCTTCTTTTCATTGTGTGTGTGCCAAAACATACACTACCTATTTCCTTCCATCACTTGCTTAATCCATGTGTTTGCAAGTTCCATCATCAATAGTGCCTTTAGTGCTTTAGGGTTACACTTGCACCACGTTTTAGGGTTTAAAAACAACATTAATTTGTGACCTTTGATTGGGGTTAATCATTAATATATGATCATTGATTAGGGTAAATCACTTAATGAACTTCCTTTCCCCAAAACTAATAGTTAATAAGGGTTTTGCTTTCAAGTGTTGCTTTATAGAAAACTCCATTTAACATGCAAAGAATTGTAATAAAGCAAATATTAGATAGGAATGGAAATGGATTAAGATTTGTTGATCAAGTTTGCTACTGAGTATGTAATCCATTATTAAACACACACTTGTGCTTTATTTGGCACTATACACTAATGTCAAAGAAAAAGGATACTTTTATTGATCCTTGGCACACATTATATATAACTCAATCAATTAATACACCTAGAAAAATCAAGGACAAGGCACATAACAAAATAAAAAAGATAGTAGTGAATGTCACGAGGATTTTAGAAAAATCACAATGTATGTGCACTAGCATTCTTGATGCGGGTGACAATAAAAAGGGAGAAAGAGAAGTAGAAGAGCAAAAGTGCATGTATTTTTTCATCAAACTATTATCATCAGATTCAAACATGCCTTTAGACAAGTTCTTTCATCAGATTCAAAGAACTTGTCTAAAGGCATTTGGTCATATACCGATCGATTGATTCTGGGAAGTGTAATACTCAGATTCTAGTGCAAGTCCATCTTCTCTTGAGTTTTTCCTGACATTTTCTGAAGCATGAGCATTGGGAGGTCTTTGTGGTGTACACTGTGTACCAGTGGCTACGAGTTGGTCCCACTTGATTCATTGCACCCCACCAGCTACCTATATATATGGATAGATTAAACCAAGAAAAAGCTGTGGCAATTTATTCACCACAAACCCACCCACCCACCCACCCACCTAGTTGGTCCCACCAGAGCTTACAAGATCCGCAGTAGGATCTTAGACAGACATGACCATGAGTGGAAGCCATAAAGAAGAGGCCAAGTGCATAAGTTTAGAACCAAGTAAAAGTACTGAGAGGAAGAAACAAGAGAGTGCCAACCAATGACGGCTGAACTACTGTAAAACATGTGTATGGCAGTAAAGTTAGACAATAAGTGAAGGAGCTCTGCTTTCATGGCAGATTTTGAGGTGTACGTCATCAGCTGGCAGAAAGAAAGTTCACAACTTTGTCACAAGTGTAACACCTTCCCAAGTTTTGCAATTGACGTTACCAAGTCTCTGATTCAGGATGGGTAGGAAGTATTCTTGCCCATTCAAGGCAGTCCTTTATGGTGGTTTGTTATTTTGAAGGTCTAAACTACCCATTGCTTCCCAAAATGAATCCAACTTGATTGAAATCCAATTTGATAGCCATCAAAAAAAATTACATGAGTTTTGAAACAAAACAAAATCAATGTGGATTTATGTATGTCCAAAGGAGTGAATTTGTAGGTTTTGACAACATTCCATATAATCAAAGCAGTTTAGGCCAATTCATGGCCCTCTCCATTTACAACCTCTCAGGAAAAGACTCACATGGTTGTATCCAAATTCTTCAACTTCAATGTGAAAATTGTTCAATCAATGCAAGTCATAAACCCAAAAAGAAAAGGTTCATTCATTCAAAGCACAAGAGTAGGCAAAGAGGCTATTACTTATGACTGTCTTCTGGGTACTAGTCTTCTCTCTCTCTCTCTCTGGTGGTATTAGTACTTTGGTGTGAAATGATTATTTTTGTGTAGTTTTAGATGCAAAAGAACATTAAACAAAACAAAAAATAAAGTATAGATTTCTTATTATTGCTATTTATTTATTTATTTTCAATCAAAATGTCCCTGTGAAATTTCTCTAGAACTTAATTAGGTTTCCAAATTCATTACAATAACTTAATTTACTGAAATCAATTCCACAACAATGGATATATATCGTTATGTAATCCTGCTCTGGTACCATTTTTATGCATTACAGTACAAATGTGCTGCATTTCCTTTCATTCAATTGAAAGTAGTTGTTCACAAAGAAATTGGGTCATCACAAATTGGGCAAAACCTGATAATGCTGAGGTTCAATCTGAAGATCTAATTCACACCCAAGTGGAGGTGAAGAGGAAGAAGAAGAAGAAGAAGCAAGAAGCAAGAAGAAGCTGGCATCATTTCCATGTCTTGTTGATCTGAGCTGGGATTTGCTTGTTTCTCCAGGAATCATCAGGGATGGTCACAATAATAGTGTACATCCCTAGCTGACTTTGTTCTAGAGGTTTTATAATTCTCTTTCTCTGGTTCTAGAAATTTGCAGTTCTATTTATAGCCAGTTTCATGGCTGCTGAATTTCTGAGCTGCTCTGCCTAGGGTTGATATGAACATTGGTCCCAGAATCAATCAATATATCCTCAGGTCTGTAGTCTGCACTCCAGAGAAGATTGCATTAGAGGAAACACTGCTCCTCCATGTACTCATGATGTGTTGTGGGAAGCTAGCTAGGGGAGATGTGAGATGGTCTTGCAGCAGGAGCTTTTCAGACCTCCCCGACCCGGTGCTTACAACCGCCATAGCCAACTAAACGTTGGTTGTTTGTAAGCTCCTTACCAGCCACAAGAAAGAAAGCCGTGTGTCTGCATCAAATCATGATCACATATGCCCAAGTTGGATTCTTAGAAACATGTTACCCATTGTCAATTCCCAGCAGAGGTTAATTTGTTCCATAAGCTAGTCTGGAGCGAGACAATGTCCAGCTTGGCTGCAGATTTCAAGCTTGAATGCTTAAGATCAGGGAGCATTAGAATAGCAATCCTAATCAAGCTCCTCACATATTGATCTTAAGTACTAGCTCCTAATTTCCCCAACTTGCAGCAGATTCGATCCCCGCTAGTTGGAAAAAAACAAGTACTCTTGATGTGTTAAGCTGTAGTTTGTGGATCAATCGACATCATGATGTGCAAGAAAGAAAGACTTCTTACTTGAAGAAGTTGAACAAGCGGTTCTTGGAGTCAGAATCAATCTCATGGGTATCATCCAGTGCAGCTTCCATGTGGTATAGCCATCGTCCTGCTGCTTCCTTGGTCACCGCATACGGACTGTGCCTTCCTATCAAGGATGGGTGTCCTGCCAAAAAAAGCAAGCATGACCAACTGCTGACCCTTCATGAATATCATGTTTCTCACAATCTTCTTATCATCGCTGCAGGGTCAGTCTGATCGTACCTCTTCGCTGCCCATAGAGTGGTGGACCACCCATTCGCTGAATGCAAAACTCATACTGGTTGCGGATGGCCTCCTCCTTGGTGGAATTACTGAAGATAGTTCGAAACCAAGTCTGATCGTCCTCAAACACACTGTCGACAAGCACCAAGTCAAGTACTGGTCATATTGAATGCAAGCAAGGCGCTGCACATGCAGTGATCAATCTAGAAATATAGCAGCTACTGGTGATCAGATCAGATCAAATTGGTTTCGAGTTGAATTTGGGAAGCTGCACTAGTACTCAGCCAGCTGCTGCTGCTGCTGCTGCTGCTGCTGCTGATCTTGATGAGCTAGAATTTCTTTCTCACTTACCGAGTGTAAAAGTTGGTGGAGAGCTTGACGAAGGTGTCGAAGCCTAGTCTCTCATACAAATTCACTTTGTCGATCGAGAACGCATCCTCCTGCTTTATTCCACTGTTCACAGATGCTTGTGCATGCAACCACTGCATGATCTTCTACTTGTGCTACAGTACCACTTACAGCTTCCAATAGGTTCCAGCTGCTGCTGCTACAGGAACTAGCAGCTAGTACTGATTCCTCGTCGACTCGGAAGTTTTTCGGATTAATTTTTCCACATCAAGACTATCTGTTGAAGATCCATCACAGTATTATTACATATATAT
>Ga0116229_10014616_pt1 | contig 10874 bp, 9 predicted proteins | sample S1TSphgellanicum_3_FD_87313 | JGI IMG/M metagenome (GOLD analysis project Ga0116229, IMG submission 87313) | Host-associated microbial communities from peat moss isolated from Minnesota, USA - S1T2_Fc - Sphagnum magellanicum MG | ecosystem: Host-associated > Plants > Peat moss > Unclassified...
CCAAAGAAGTGCCAAACATTAGTCATAGGTATGGTACACACCTTAGGGGGGAAAAAATAAAATAAAATAAAAATAAAGATCATTTTTTCTCCATGGTCAAGTTTTCAAGCAATCCAATAATCATATTTTTTGTGAAGAAAACTAGGGTTTGGTTATATCTTATTTTGAGTGTGTGAAAATTTAGAGTGAATCATGATATGTATCAAAACCCAAGAAAAAAACTCAATGTAACTTTGATGCAAATGCAATGACTTATAACTCAAAAAAAAAACCCTAATTCATCATCCCACTCATGTTCATACTTCATACCTATTCCATTAATTGGTGTGCTCAATTGTGCTTGATGATGATGATGATTCGGAAAAAGCTCATCATCCATTCATTCATTCATGTGCATTCCGATTCAATAATGTACTCCTACTTTGGTGTTGAGATTCATCATTCAAGCCACCTAATAGCCCTTTCTCTAACTTCCCATTTGATTTCACTGACAATTGGATGAATGATGATGCCACGGATGCCAACCGATGCTCATGGCCTTTTCCGGGTGTAATGTATCATCAATTGATGGTACTTTTAACCACCTTTGCAAGCTAGTGGGGCATCTTATTATAACTAGTGATTTTCTTTGTGGTGTTTTTTAAAAATAAATAAATAAATATATTTATTTAAATAATTTTTAATATTAATATATTAATATATAATTTAGCTTTTGTTAGTGGAAAATACAATTTCTACCTATGCAAAGGATCTTTTGCCAAAATAAAATAAAATAAAATGGCACATGTTTTTCCATATGTTGAGGAAACCAAACTCAAATCACTGGATTTTAAAAATAGGTTCCAATAGATAGCCAAAATATAGAAGGATCCTTTTTTCTAAACTTACATATCTAGTTTATAGCCAAAAGTGAGTTTTTTTTTTTTTTTGATGGTTGTGAATCATGACTTTGTCTGCAATATTATTTTTTTAATATTTTAAAAACACCAATCCCCCAAAAAAAAAATCTTCAAATTAGTGAGGTAGGTGAGTTGGGTATCATCCCACAAGAGGATTTAGCCAGATTTGGCTATAGGTCAAAGAGGAAAGTAGAAAAGTTTAGGAATCATGCTATGTTTTTTGGCAATGTGCTACAAATTATTGTCTAAAGTCTAAACATGGAAACTACAAGTTTTTTTTTCCCCCTCATAATATGGCGAAAATGAGCCTTTTTTATAATTAAAAATAAGACTTTGTACTTGAAACGAGGGGTCTTTTTTTTTGGTTGCAAGGTTGTGAAATCTCACCCCCAAAAAAATCACTCATCCCAACTAAGGATCAATTTATTTTCAAGAGCCCAAAGACATGCACCATGGGTAACCCTAAAATCAATTGTTGATTATCTCACAAATTGTTAGATTTCAACGAAAGAAAACCATAAAAACCTTAAACCCTAAACCCTAAATGTACCTAACACTTACAGCCACAAGCAAACACTCAAATGAGGGGATGAAAGATAACTCACAAGCCCAAATCATGTTGTAGGGGAGGTTCTGGTACGAGTGGGTTCTCCCGTCGAGGGAGGGAGGGAGGGAGACCCAAGGGCATGAGCCCAAGGGTTTCCCGAACCTCAGGAGAACCCATGATCCCCCAAGTATGGGAACCTCCCTAGACACATGTAAACAACATGTCTTTCTATGGGAACATGGGAACATATCAAAATAGAAAGGATCTCCACCCCTTGCATAATCCCCTTGGGGGGTTCTTCATGGATGATGATGTATATGACTGAATTTCTCCAAGAGCGGGCGACTATGGAAAATGGAGCAATCGATCACTTGGCTCTTAACAAATGATACGAATGCCCAATCATCCCACCCATCCATCTTCCATCCAATTAATCCTGTGAACCCACCTCCAATTAATCCTCCTTTCAATTTTGTCACTTTGGTGAAATTACTAGGGTTTATAAGTTTTAGGTCAGAATTTTTTTCTTTCTCCTTTTGCAGAAATTTAATAAATAATAAATGTTTGGAAAAATTTAGTTTTCCATCAAAGAATCAATCCATAAAAAGGTAACTTTTTAAATTATATCTCTTTCCGAAGATATATATATATATATATACTTCCTTATGCTGGCTGGATCAAGTGCACAACTGACATGTGTGTGTGTGTGTGCGAACCCAATGGAATCAAAATTGAGCAAAAGCTTTGCTTGAAAATTGCAATACACACTTGTTGTACACAGCCAGTCATGGCCGACTTTTGTTTTTGTGAGCTTTTGATGATCAAGTATATATGATAGAAGTGACAGAGTATGTTGTTGCAACTTCCAACAGAGATTTAAGAAAACCCGAGTGTGTGTTTGTCACTTTGTCTCTGCCAAGAATCTGTTTGTTTGCTGCATGTTTTGAGTTCATGTCTTCTACAATTTCACTCACTCAAACTCACAAATCCCTGCAAGAGAAATGCAAAGAGTGAATTTTTTTTAAAAGCACAACAACATGGTGGGGGGAGTAGTGAAGGGTATGGAATGGAGTCATCATCATATATTGTAAAGGACGTCGGGATGAGAAATGAAGCTTCCCCTGAATCCGTCCGGTTGTCCATCTGTCTCGTCATGGTCTGTTTACTCCGACGGGAACAAGAACCCGTTGGCTCATGTTAGTACGGTATAGAATATACTACTATACTTGTATAATGTAATGTAAGGTAAGGTACTTGGCTATAATTTGTAGTGTATCTGGAGGCTGCCTTAGCTCCACGAATATATCTGACATGCCCTTCCCACACGGAGGTGTTTGGTGGGTTCCCTTGGTGTGGGGTGCACTACGTCGGTAAAATTGACTAAGCTAAGTGATGAGTAATGCAAACTCATCATGTAGTCTTGTGGTTGAAGACTACTACTATAAGAGGCAAAATTGTACTAGGCTCTCAAGTGTGTGTGAGACCCACCACCCATCACAAGGTGACTCGCATTATGGTGATACGCTAGTAGGCTCTATAAGGTAAAGGGCTAATTGTCATTAGGTGGTTGCTTGATGTGCTTCAAGAGTGAGCATGGGTGTGAAGACCTTGGCCTTGAGAGAGGAAGTCGACAAATGGATCTAATGTAGATTCATCAAGGTTAGATGGGTGTCTTGTCTTAGTGTGAGCTAGCTTGTGGTTGGTGGCTAATGTATAAGTGTGGTTGCTTGTGCAAGTAGTTAGAAGCACAAACTAAGACTCAAGTTGTGTGTGAGGCATTCCAATAGAGAAGGTTGCATCAATAGCCTTGTTGAAAAAAGGAAGTAGCTTACACCTATTTAGTTACACTTACTTTCTTGTGCTTACAAAATAGGCTTAAGCTTCCTCATACTTTACCTTGGGTAAGGCCCTATTGTCATGGCATTACCTAAACCTTGATTGTCAAGGTGTAAATGCCTTGATAGGTGGATTTGAGAGTGGATTGGGACACATTTTCTAGTAGTTCATACCATTATAGTGGGGTTTAACATTTCTCTTGTGGCTTTGCCTAATGGTTGGGGTGGTCACTTGGAGGTTTTTGTAATGGATTTGTTTAGTGGTTGGGTTTGTGTGGCAAGTCACCACTTATCAAACACACCATATGTAGTGATTTTGGACATTGATATTTTAATTATTTAAAATTATTATTACTATTATTCATGTTTTCTAAACATAGAATCTATATACAATCATTGTGTGGTCAACATACAATCAAAATACAATTGTTAATATTAAGATTTGAATTTTGATCTTTTCAAAGAGGATTCAAGATATTTGTTAGCAAATGACCATTTCACATTATAATAAAACATGTTGAAGATTACATAGTTTTAATTACATAGTTTTTTATTTTATTTTTTCATTTTAATTTTTTTTTCTTGCCCATTTGATGCATCGGATTGATCCATGGAAATGTGTTGGTGAGTCAGCCACTCACTTTAGTTCAACCATGGTTTATTTTGCTCATATTAGTTCAAGGGATTGTTCCACCCACTTGTTTTCAATAATTTTGTCCATTATGTTGTTCACCTTGGTTTAGGGGTTTCATCCATTTTTTCCTAGTGGTCTTGTCCATTGAGCTAAATTTGGGTGGATTGTGGTTTGATGATTTAATACATTCTTTCTATTCTCATGGTTTAGTTCAATTTGGGTAGTTTTTCATGTACGGTGGTTTTCATTTCGTGGTTCCATTTGGGTGGAAATGTAGTGGGGTCTTTTGTATGGTTTAGGCATGACCACACAATTGTGCAATGGTCTTTGTTTGCTCCACTTTGGGTGGTTTAGGGTCTCAATTTGGGATTTTGGGAACATGTTGAAAATTAATATTATATTTTCTAATGTGGCATGTGCCATTGATCCAAGTGTGAACTTGTTTCAAAAATAAGAAAATGTATGAATTTATTTTTGTAGGGTTTAAGATTTAAGGTTAAATTAAACTTTAAACCTTAGACCTATATCCAATTTTTGTAAAGTTAAATATGACATGCAAGTGTGGTCACATCCTCAACTAAGCAAAACCCTTGGTTTCTGAATTTGTGATGACAAAAATCACTTAAAATTTGATATTTCCCACATCCTCAGTCCAAAACTTATGAAATAAATTTTATTAAAATTCGTTCATCAAGATCTTTCCAACAATTCCAAAGGCACATCCCAATTCCTCATACTTGAATTGAATGGTAGACCTTCAAGTGTGATTTATTTGAATTTTCAACGACAATAATCACTTAATATTTAATATATCCCCCATATTAAGTCCAAATCTTATGAAATATATTTCATTAAATCCTCGTCCTCATCAACTTTTGAACAACACCAAAAGTGCATCCCAATTCTTTTGAAATTTTTAGTTATGTTAATTTTCAATGAAAAAATCATTCAATATTCAAGAACTTTTACATCATAAATCCAAATGTCATGAAACCAAGTCGATGCACCCCTCTTTATCAAAAGCTTTCCAAAGATACTAAAAACATGATCTAAAACACCCTGGTTTGATGGATATCATAGTTACAAAACAAAACAAACTACCTCACTTCATAAATAGAGGTTATGTACATTATTTAGAATGCATGTGTAAGGGATTCCTTACAATTTACAAATATGATATATATATGTTTCATTCATATGTTAGTATGGTTACTTTGGAAACAACATTTTTGTTTATTTGGGATTCATACTAGCACAAAATATTTTGTCCACATTCACATTACTCCCATTGGGTTCCCAATTATGCATAGACATGAATGCAATTTAGTGAAAATTGATCATTAAACATGCAATACAATGCAAATTCATAATCGAATCCAGATATCAAGTTATTGTGTGAAGATGTTTTCCACCCAACATCCAATTGGGTGGAAAGTTTTAGTGGAAATGGACACTATTTCCAATAATGATGTGTGAGGAAGGTGGGAGCCCTATTTAATTAAATTGAAATATCTACAAAAAGTTGTGCAATAATGTAATTATGGAAAAGAGAATTCATGAATTAAGGAGGAAAAAACATATATATCTACCCACTAACCATTAGTTTTATTTTCATTTTTGTGATGTAACATGGGTGGCGATCATTGGACAATGATTTAGTTTTAATGGCAACAAGTTTTGAAAAAATGTGGGAAAAAAAAATGTTAGGAGAAAAACTATTCTAAATAGTAGAAATTTGGTGAAAGTTCTTTTGTGATCGCATGCATTCTAGCACCCTAAATCTCATGTTAGAACACAAGTGATGAATTGGAGTTGTAGACTTTATGGGTGTGACTCTCTAAGTAAGGATGAAATTTTGCATCAATTTGCCCAAAAAAAAACATTTTAAACCATGCAACGATGCTTCATGAATGTTAGAATTCTGATGTTGATGGTTGAAATCAAAACAATTTGACGCTAACCAAACATTCATTACTTCCCACCTATTGAAGTAGAAGTAGGCTTCAAGAACAACATCATCTCTCAAAGTCAAATTGCTTCAATGCATGTGTTACTCTCTCCTTGAGTTCTCACGTTTCTAGAAATGAGTCAAGCTTTTTAGGAAGTGGCCGACACCTCAAGAATGTTGTGATTAGAACATGGTAAAATGCAATCACTTGAAAAGTGCATACCTTTCACACACACCTTCAAAGAAGCCTACACCATTGCATGAAAACAAGCCAAACCAAAGCATCTTCACATTGACCCATCGGCTCTAGAAGGAGATTCCTAATGAATGATAAAATCAATTGCCAACATGACATTATCTTATTAATTTTGAGGATTGTAACCATGTCTCCTAGTCTAGTTGTTTTTATGAGTGGTTGCAAGCTAGGATCACTCATTTCCAACAAATACACAACTTTGTGAAATTTTTTTGCCTTGTGATGCAAAATGTGAACCTCTCTATCTTGCAACGACCTGTATCGACCTCCTATACTAGGTTATGGCTTATCACTTATCACCAATCTGGCAAGCAGCATGAGATTTGGGCATGAACTGGACAATGAGGCCAAACAATGAATCTACACACATTCCAACTCCACTTACCAAATCAATGACGTCTTTTGGCTTGTCCTGTGGAATTGTGGATTCTAGATAGACAGACCTTTCTGGAGCTTGCAACATGAATTGAATTGAATCACCTTTCAGCCAGGACTACCCGCACCAGCACCAAATTCCAGGAACACTGCTGTCTGTGATTGTCAAAACCTGCACTTTGTACAAGATAACAGTTGCATCTTGGAACTAGTTGTAGTAAAGAACACAAGAAAGGGAGTTATCCTGCATCCATCCAGCGGTGATGGGACAAAAATGAACTCATTTTACCCTGACTAGATCCTAAACCAATGCATCCATGCCCATGCTCTCTGCTGCTGTGAATCATTTGCAGTTCATCTCATGCAAAGATAGTGGACAACTCCAGGCTGCCGCATGAACTTGGATGATGAAGGTTCTTTAAAGATCAATCTGAGCTTGGCACTTCTATCTCACTTTAAGTTTGCAATTATTTGTGCGCACAGAAAACCCTCCAAGAATCGTATAAGAATTCATACAAGAATTCAGATTCACACTCTTCACAAGAGACCACCATTATCATCACACCACGAGGCTCACTAGTACACAGAAAGTGACATTTGCAGTCTCATTGACCCATTTCCTTCAAATTGCAGCTGCACCCGAGAATTCCACAATTCTGTCTAAACCTGAGCTATATCACAACTGTTGAAGTATCCCAGCAACAATTGTGCACAATGAGCTCCCAGGGCACTTCCATAATTCATTCTCAAAGGAACTGTAAGTACCAGAACTCAATTATCAGTGCCCAAAAAATTGCTCTCCAGTGCCCATTGACTTCACAATCTTTGAGAGGAGAGATCTCCCAGTGACTGCAGCAGCAAGTTGATGCTTGGGTAAGCAGGGTTTTTGTCAGTGTTCAATTGTTGTTCAAAAGCCATTGGTTTCTTTACTGTCAAATTTGATCTCTGGCTCTTTCATCCTGACCCAATCTCCGAACTGGCAGAGAAAATGCACAAGTTGAACTGCAGATTCCAAGTATGTATGCCAAGTGTGGTGAAAGCACTTGGGGTTAGATGCTCACATGCAGCAGAGTCTCTTGCAATTGCATGCTTAGAGGATCAGAGATGCTATTGCATGGACATGTTAAGGCTTGGCTAGCTATTGCACATTTTGAACAGATTTGTGATGAAGGCTGGCGTAGAGGAATTCCATTTCACATCATCAAGTCAGTGACGTTCTTAGACCGTCAGCAGCTTGTAGCTATGCATGTGGAGTCAGTGAGGGCCTGGGATGGCAATTCTTTGATCCTCTTGAGACAAAGAACCAAAGAACAATTACAGTGACCTACACCAAGCTCACAATCTTTCTCCCTCCAGATCTCACCACAAGTATGATCAGATCATTCACATAGCGGAGCGTTTGTTGGTTTAGGGTTTAGGGTTTAGGAATTCTTCTTCTTCCATCTGCAAACACTGCTCTTTTGAACAATTTTTTGTACATGACAACCATGTTGATTGTTGAAATATCGTTTGTCCACCGACTTTTGCGCATGGATTGGCTTAATAATCTTAAAGCAGATCTGTGAACTCATTCCAAGCAAATTAATTGAACCATGTAAGTACTCAAGTGTTGTGGCAGGTTCATGGGAAGTGATGGGAGAATGAATTCTGGTGTTGCAGACTATGCACTATTGCAGGATCTGTTTATAACATTGGGAATGACTCTCAAAATTTCCCTAGTGCATTTAGACAGCACCTTAAAACAGTTTAGGGTTTAAGGGGTTTAGGGTTTTTAGGGTTTAGGGTTTTTTAGGGTTTTAGGGTTTAGGGTTACCACCTTAAATGTGTAGGGCATCTTACATTTTAGTGCGAGCTTTTTATGGACTATGTACCCTACCCTACCCTACCCTACCCGGCAAGAAGAGGCCATCCATTGCTGAAAAAATTAGTTGAGTGTAGGATTGTTGAAATTATTTCATGACCTTGAGCTAGTTATCAAACATAACCGACCGCTCCGAGGTTCAAGAGTGACAACCCAACCCTCCCACAAATGGATGAAAAGTCATGTAACTCTCTTGTGTATGGATGAAAACTTGTGTATAACCCTCTTTTCAATGGATGAAAACTTGTGTATAACACTCTTTTCAATGGATGGAAACACATATTCACATCCCGAAGAAGCATGTGATGGGAAAAAGAAGTCTGAAAGGTTGTGCTTGGGTGAATGCCAAATATTTGGTGAGGATGAATCCAAAGCTTCAGAAAAACCTCTGGATGGTAGATTATGTCGTCTGGGTTGGCAGATTACGCCATTTTCTTGACCACATTATATGACATAACTTCCAGGGTGATGGTCATTCACTCTTTAATAGTGAGTGACCAAAATGTGTCTGTTGAAATTCTCTTTTAAATCGTTGAATCTGCCGACCGAGATCATAATGTCATGGAATGGCCTTGCCCTGCCCGTAATGTGTTGGGTGCATTGCGTGGCTTGCCCTAAGGGGGCTCGCCTGATGCCTTAACCTAACATAACTTGTTGGCTCCTCCGAAAGAAATTGGTGATGTGGCATCACCCCATTGGTGGAGAGGTCACAAGTTACAACCCATATCCACTGCGAGACTTTTTTCCCGTAACTGGCCTGCTTGAGCCTGGTTACGTAGTCCATAATCGGTAGGACTTAACCATTCCGTTGTACATAATGTTGGCCTTTCATTTCAAGTGATATTTAAAATCCTAATGCTTTTGTATGGAAAGAAAATTTTGACGGTCATTTACCAAAATTCTAATATCATTTTGCAAATTTTAAAATGATATTATAAATTTCAAACATGAAAGATTTGGCAAATGGGGAACAAAAAAAAAAAAACTCAAATTTAAAACTCAAAATGAAAAAGATAATTATGCGTGAGCTTTTATTTTTTATTTTTATTATATTCTTGAAATGAAAAATGAAGAGAAAAGTATGATGATTTTTATTATTTTATAAAAAAATTCTTCTTATTTTTGCTAACATTAATAGGGAGATCGAAGATTTTGATCACATGCAAGTCAATAGATATGAACAAACCGATGACATATTATTAGGTTGAGTTTAACAAGGGGAAATATTTAGGGTTAGGGCTAGCACACAACTCACAAGTGCGCATTATTTTGGAACAAAATGTCATATGAGCCATTTAACAAGGGGAAATATTTAGGGCTAGGGCTAGCACATGACTCACAAGTGTGCATTATTTTGGAACAAAATGTCATATGAGACATTTAACAAGGGGAAATATTTAGGGTTAGGGCTAGCACACAACTCACAAGTGCGCATTATTTTGGAACAAAATGTCATATGAGCCATTTAACAAGGGGAAATATTTAGGGTTAGGGCTAGCACACGACTCACAAGTGTGCATTATTTTGGAACAAAATGTCATATGAGACATTTAACAAGGGGAAATATTTAGGGTTAGGGCTAGCAAACGACTCACAAGTGCATTATTTTGGAACAAAATGTCATATGAGCCATTTAACAAGGGGAAATATTTAGGGTTAGGGCTAGCACACAACTCACAAGTACATTAATTTGGAACAAAATGTCATATGAGACATTTAACAAGGGGAAATATTTAGGGTTAGGGCTAGCACAAGACTCACAAGTGTGCATTATTTTGGAACAAAATGTCATATGAGCCATGTAAAAGCAAAGAGTCTCAATCAAGTTTTCGTCTTGGGAAATGGAAGTCAAGTAAAGGTCGAATTCACTTTGGTGGACGCGGTGGAGGGAGGGAGGGTTCAAACTTCGTGTATGGTCTTGGCCACCAAACCCCCAGTTAGCCAACCCCATGGTAGTCCCCCTTACCGATGGATGGTTGCTTTAGGTGAGCTTTCTTTGGCTTGGGTTTCTTTCATGGGGTTTCCATGCAACCACAAGCATGTAAGAATGAAGACCATCACTCGTGGTATTACCATAGTACCTTGACACATTCAACACGTGTTTGTCGAATAATTAATTAATTAAATTTGAAATTTTTGGGATGTAGCCAAATCGGTGATCATCAACAAGAGTATTTAGCCAAATTGGTGATCATCAACAAGAGTATTTAGCCAAATTGGTGATCATCAACAAGAGTATTTAGCCAAATTGGTGGTCATCAACATGAGTATTTAGCCAAATTGGTGATCATCAACAAGAGTATTTAGCCAAATCTGACTATAATAGATATGAAAGTAATTTAAAAAAAAAGAATCCTTTAATATTTTGGCTACCTACTGGGAACTTGTTGTAAATATCTGGAAAAAATATATATATATATATATATATTTCAAAAAAAATCAGGTGAATGAAGGAAGAAAATTTTCACAAAATTCCTTTGCATGTGTCAAAATCATTTTTTTAAGGTTAAAAAATGTGA
>Ga0116229_10014617_pt1 | contig 10873 bp, 7 predicted proteins | sample S1TSphgellanicum_3_FD_87313 | JGI IMG/M metagenome (GOLD analysis project Ga0116229, IMG submission 87313) | Host-associated microbial communities from peat moss isolated from Minnesota, USA - S1T2_Fc - Sphagnum magellanicum MG | ecosystem: Host-associated > Plants > Peat moss > Unclassified...
CCAGAGCGGCGCTCACCTGACGATCACCCAGCCGACCAATCCCTCGTTCCTGTCGCCCGTGCTTCTCTTTCCCCAGCAGGTGCCGCTGGCCAATGCCGTGCTGCCGGCGGACGCCTTCGCGACACCGGCGCTGCATCGCCAGATCAAAGCCTTCTACTTCTCGAAATCCGCCTCGGCAGCCGCGCGCACGCACGGCTTCGCGGGTCGCGAAGCGCTGCTCTTCGCCGTCGACGACGACTCCGGCAAGCTGATTCCGGGCGGCATCGGCTTCGCCGCGAACGGTCAGGGAGTCGATCTGGGCGGGGTTCGGCTGCGCCCGACCCTGGGCAGCTACCCGGCGCTCGTCATTTCGGCGGTGCCGTATCCGCCGGCGCTCTGGCTCGGCGCCGCGCTCTTCCTCGGTGGCCTCGGCTACGGGTTCGTCGGCAACCAGCTCGGCGGGTTTCCAAGGAAGCGTCCCATTTTCTCTCAGTCCTCCGAGCAAGCGTCCGAAAACTGACGTACGGGGTGTTTTTCGCTCTCGCAGAGTGAGCCCCATCACACTCGTCACCCCGTCGCGGTGGGCAAACCCTTACTGGACGGGCATCTTAACAAAAACTAGACCAAAAGTCCCGAAATGTGGCTTAGCGGACAGAGGACGGATTGCTTGGTACCGCCGAAGGCTTACTTGCCCGCATAGGACTTTTGCTCTGGGTTGCCGAGCGATTTGCGGCGGGTACGAAAGTGGAGCCGAATGAGCGGATCGACCATTAGCCGGGAATCAGCCTGTCGACTGGCCTCGTACATCGAGGACAGGCGACGGGAAATCGTCGCTTCCGTGGTCCGTTCGTCCGTTTTGCCCCGGCCGGGTTCGTTCGCTGCCAGCGTCTTCACCAACGCCTTCCTCGACCGTTTGTGCCAGGAGCTCGACATCGACGATCGCGAGGTCGTGGACGCCTGGGCTGACGCCGAGACCGACGCCGAGGAGGCCTTCGAGCATTCCCGGATCGTCGTGATCGCCTGTGCCGTGATCTCGGCCGCCTTCATCGCCGATTGCGGCAACTGCGACGAAGTGATCTCCTATCTAGCGCTCCGGTCGAGCGAGCTCGAGAAGCGCTTCCGCGCCGAGCGGCCACCCAAGGTCAGCAAGGCCGTCAATCCGGCCAAACTCGTCAGCCGCGACGAGGTCGTCGCCTCCCTCCTCTCCGCGATCGAAGCGCGCGATGCGGCGACCTGCGAACACTCTCGCGCCGTCGGTATGTGGTGCAGCCGCATTGCCAAGACGATGGGCATGAGCGCCGAAGAACAGGCGTTCGCGACGCTGGCGGGCACGTTGCACGACGTCGGCAAGATTGCGACGCCGACGGATATCCTGCTCAAGCCCGGCCCGCTCAACGTCGACGAGTGGGAGGCGATGCGCGCGCACGCGCAGATCGGCGCGAAGATGCTCGAGCGCATTCCCTCGCTCAAGGACGTCGCGCCGGCCGTCCGCTCCCACCACGAACGCATGGACGGCCGCGGCTATCCGGACGGCCTCGAAGGCGACGCGATCCCGATCCTCGCGAAAATCATCGCCGTCTCCGATTCCTTTCATGCGATGATCAGCAAACGCGCCTTCCGCGAAGCCTTGCCGGTTCCGGCCGCCCTCGACGAACTGCGTGCCGGAAGCGGAAAACAGTTCGACCCCGCGGTCGTCGGCGCGCTCCTGGACATCGTCCAACCCTCCAGCGCCACCCGCGCCGCCCGCCGCGCCTCGCTCCAAGGCTAAAGCTGAGTTTCTGTTCGCCGTTACGTAACCGTTAGTCGCTGCCCCGCGTCCGCGAGCCCCCGCCGGGCAGCGACTAACGATTTCGGCTATCGCGTCCGTACCGCGGTTGCCGTCAGAAGTCCGTCGTGCTCGTGAAGTGGAAGTTTTCGATCTTCGCGGCCGGCGTGACGATGTTGTAAGAGTAGCCCGCCGTGCGCTGCTGGGTCGAGGAGAACTCGACGTGGTTCAAAGCTTCGAGGATGCTCTGGTTGAAGCGCAAGTTGCGAACGGCGCCGGCGAGCCGGCCGTCGCGGATTTCGAAGGTGCCGTCGCGCGTCATGCCGGTGACGATCGTCTTGCGCTGATCGACGGAGCGGATGTACCAGAAGCGCGTGATCAAAAGGCCGTGACCGGTTTCGGCAATCAGCTGGTCGAGGGTCTTTTCGCCGCCGGAGACGACGATGTGTTCGGGCTCGGGCCCGCTCGCGGACGGAGCCGGTAAGCCGTGGCCTGTGTTGGGCAAGCCGAGCTTCTTGGCCCAAGTCGCATCGGTGACGACGTGTTTGGCGACACCGTTTGCGATTAGCGGAAGTTGGCGCGTCGGGTAGCCTTCGAAATCGAAGGGGCGGCCGGCGAACAGCGGGTGCGCGAAGTCGTCGGCCAGCGTGACGCTCGGGCCCATGTAGGCGCGGTCGAGGCCGTCGCACAAGAATGACGAGCCTTCGTCGAAGGCTTGCGCGGAGAAGTGTTCGGTCAGGTGCGAGAGCAGTTCGCCGAAGGCTGCGGGTTCGAGGATCACGGTCCAAGGCCCAGGCTCGACGGCGGCGGGGTGCGCGCCCGAAACGGCCTTCTGCGCGGCGAGCGCGCCGAGGGCGTTGCCGTCGAGAGCGGCAACGTCGCCGGAGTAGCGTTCGGCGAAGCCGCTTGCGTCGGGACCGTTGGCTTTGACGTTGAGGCCGCTGTCCGTGCCGTCGAACGAAACGAGCGTGCCGCTGGAATTCGCGATCGTCAGCCCGGAGCGCGAGGTGGTGACGAAGCCGGCGGCCCACAGGCCGGCGCGTTCGACGGCGCCGATCGCGTCGGCGGCGATGCGCGCGCGGTCCGCCGGTGACGCGTCGGCGGTGGCGGCGACGAAAGCGCGCGGCGGCGCGGCGGGTTCGGCGTTGACGGCGAGGCCCGCCGCGTCGACCTCGCGCGGCGCGAAGGCGGCCACCGCGCGCGCGCGCTCGACGACGGCCCGCAGCGACGCGTCGCTCAGATCGTTGGTAACGGCGACGCCGGTGCGGCCGTCGACGATAGCGCGCACGCGGACGCTCGTATCCCGCTCGGCGAGGTTCTGATGGATCGCATTCTGTGTAAAGCGCGTCAGCGCGACGGCTTCGTCGTGGACGACGGCTTCGAGTTGGCCTTCGCCCGCGACGTTCAACAACCGGGTGGCGAGCGTTTCGCGCGCGCTTCTATCCATCGTAACCTACGCCGACGCGGACCTTCCGGAAGCGCGCGGGCGCAGCGCCTTGGGTCGTGCGACCGGTCTGCATCGGTTCGCCCTTGCCGCAGTTCGGCGTGCCCCAGGCGACCCACGAACCCGCGTCGGCGATTGCATCGCAGGCGTTCCAGAACTGCGGCGTGACGCCGGCGTAGGTCGGATTCTTGACGAGCCGCGTCCGCTTGCCGTTGACGATTTCCCAGCCGATCTGGCAGCCGAACTGAAAGTTGAGCCGATGGTCGTCGATCGACCACGACCGGTTCGATTCCATGTAGATTCCGTGCGCGATGCCGTCGAAAAGCGCCTCGAAGGGAACGTCGCCCGGCGCTAGGCTCAGGTTGCACATGCGAACCATCGGGACGCTGCGCCAGCTGGAGGCTCGCACGCAAGCGTTGGTTTCGCGGCCGATCGTGCGCGCGGTGTCACGGGACATCTCGAAGCCGACCAGCAGCCCGTCGCGCACGATGTCCGATCGGACGCTGCGCGCGCCCTCGTCGTCGTACGCGACGCTTGCCAGGCCGCGCGGCATCAGGTTATCGATTCCGATCGACACGCGGTCCGAACCGTAACGTAAGGTTCCGAGCTGCGCGGGATCCAGGAAACTGGTGCCCGAGAAATTCGCTTCCCAGCCCATGACGCGATCGAGTTCGGCGGCGTGACCGCACGATTCGTGTATCTGCAGCGAGACCTGCGAACTGCCGAGTACGACGTCCAGCTCGCCCGCCGGACACTGCGGCGCCGTCAGCAGCGCCGTCGCCTCCTCGCCGATGCGCTGCGCGTTCTCGGTCAGCGCCGCGGCTTCGACGATCTCCCAGCCGCCGGTCTGGTATAGCCCGACGTCGCCGGGATAGGTTCGGTCCTGTGCGTCGTCCGCCCCGACCGCGAGCGCCGAGATGCCGCTTCCCGTCTGGTAGATGCGCTGCACGATTCGCGAGCCGATCGTGCTGTAGAAGCTCTTGTCGGTTCGCCACAGGTCGATCCAGGCGCGGCCGGCGCGAACCTGCGGGGTCGTGCGCAGCGCGCGCTCGGCCTCGAGCAGCAGCGCCACCCGTTCGCCCAGCGGCACGCTCGCCGGATCGCGAGCGACCGGCGTGGCGAACTCGTCGACGTGCCGATCGGTGGGCGCTTCGGCGAACCGCCGCGCGGCCACGGCCGCGCCGGCTTTCGCGATGGCCACGGCCTGGGCGGCCGTTGCGTCGAGACCCGCGTCGCTGAGGTCTGAGCTCGCGGCGAAGCCCCAGGCGCCGTCGTAGAAAGCGCGGATGCCGTAGCCGAGGCTCGTCGCATCGCTCAGCGTGGCGAGCACGCCGTTGCGAACCTCGATGCGTTCGCTGCGCCCGTCCTCGAACCGGATGTCGGCGTAGGTCGCGCCGCTGGCGGCCGCCGTATCGAGCGCCCGCGCCGCCGCCGCGTCAAAACTAAGCATAGCACCCTGATATCTTCGGGTCGAAGGGAGCCTGTCGAAGGGTCACGCGTTGGCCGTTTCCGCTCTGGCTGGTTCCGCGCCGGCCTCGCTGCGCGCGTCGAAGCCGGCGATCGCCGGCGGTCGTTCGCGGATTGCCTCGGCCGTGCGCAGCCCCGCGAAGACGTCCGTCGTCGGTGCGACGGTCGTGGCCGCGGCCCGCGCGCGGTCGTATACGAACGATGCCATTTTGAAATCGTCGAAGGTTCCGGCGACGACCGCGCCGTCCGGGTCGACGGCGAACGCGCGTCCGGCGCCCGCATCGAAAACCACGATGAACGCCCGAAGCTCGGCGGCCCGCGTTCGGGCGAATGGCACGACCCAGGCCGCGTCCTCGCCGGCGGTTTGCCACAGGAAGCAGTCGAGGCCGCTGAGCCGCGCGCGAACGAGGCCGCGCGGCGAGAGCATCGTGTCATCATCGACCACGCCGATCCGCAGGCCGTCCGCTTCGAGCACCGTTCCCGCGAGGTTCGCCGAGACCCCGAGCGCGCGCAGGCCGTCCGCGGACCCGTTTTGCGCGCGCGCGATGAGGATGTCCGCGTCCGCGTAACCCGCCATGAGCGCGAAGTGCGAGACGTCGGCGGGCTGGTCCGCAAGGGTGAAGGCGATCCGCGCGCGGGCTCGCGCGTCGTCCCGAGCCTCGACCGGCGCGAGCTCGCCGCGCGCGGGCTCGCCGCGGCGACCCACGGTCAGCTCGCCGACGACGATCTCCTCGCGCCGCTCGCTGCCCCGCGCGACGAACGCGCCATCGGCGTCGATCAGCGCGCTCTTTCCGCAATAGGCAACGCTCCGCAGTTCGACGCCCGCCTTGTTCGCGACGACGAACGGCAGCCCGTTCTCCCGCGCGCGCACGTTGGCCATCAGGTCGGCTTGCAGGTTCTCGAGGGCGGCCGGATCGCGCCCGCTCGTGACCCAGGCCGTCGGCATGACCAGCAACTCGGCGCCGCGTTCCGCCAGGGTAGCTGCGATCGTGGGGATGCGTCCGTCGGCGCAAACCAGCAAACCGAGGCGCCCCACGGGGGTGTCGATCGGGTCGAGGGTGGCGCCCGGGGCGTACCAGCGGCGGTCGAAGTGCCACAGAAACTGTTTTGCCGCGTGGCCGAGCTCGCGGCCCTCGGGCCCGATCGCGATCGCCGCGTTGTATGTGCGCCCGTTCACCACTCTTGCGCCGCCGAACACGATGGTCGCCCCGTAACACTGTGCGACCGCTCCCAAACCGGCGGTCGCTCTGTCAAGTTGCTGTAAAGCGAGCGGTTCCATGCCGAGTACGTATGCAGGAACCGTACCTTCGGGAAGAACGATCAGTTTAGCACCGCGCTTTCCGGCTTCATCGGTAAGCTCTTCGATGCGCGGCCAGCGGGAATCGAAATCAAATCGGTCGTGTGCGGTAGTCTGCACGACGGCGACGGGTATCTTTCGGTTTGCCACGAAACGTTTCTCCCCAACGACGGCTCCACGCTCCACCCAGAAGGATTCATAACGTGAAGCGAGTCATTGGGCTTGTTTTTTCGATTGGTGCCGCTTCCTGTATGGGCACGGCATCGACCTCAGTAGCTTTCGCCGCCGGCAGCCCCGCGGCACCATCAGCTACCTCACCGCACTCCACTCAAAAAGCGACCGCTAAACCGTCGACCGTCGTGCTCGCGCCGGCCGATGAGTACTTCGGGCCGCTCAAATTGAGCTTCATCGGGATGCGGAACACGATTCGCGACCTCGGTCTGCGCTACGACGTCAATCACGACATCGCGTCGCAAACGGTGGCGTCCGCACAGCTCACCGAACGAGCCGTGCACGATTGGGAACGAAAGTATCCCACCGACACCCAAATCCCCAAAACGATCTACCTGCTCCAGCGCCTTTATACGAAGGTCCTGACGCTCGATGCTCGCGCTCACGCTCACGCGTGCGCGATGTGGCTCTTCCACGACTACGCCAAGTCCGGGCAGGCGCATCAGTTGCAGAAGACGTTGGCGGTCGAGCACCTGCAGCCGCTGGGTTCACCGGCGCCGGCGCCGGCGACCCTGACCAACGCAGGCTCGGGTTCGACGGCGGCCGCGGTGAATCCGAGCCCGGCTCCGGCCACATTGGCGCAGCCGATCACGAGTTCCGCGGACGTGACCACGATCCACTAGCCGGCTAAAAGTGGATTCCGAGACCCGCGTATGTCCCGGTGTGGCTCTGACCGATGGGCGCTTCCTGCTTCACGAAGAGTTGGTCTCCCAAGTATCCTAGGTCGAGAAACACCGGGCTCTTGCCCAAATTGAACGTGCCGCCGATCCCGTACTTCAAAATGCGGTATTGGACGGAGCCGAAGGCGCCGTTGCCTTCAACCTGGCCGTCGTCGGTCGTGGCGGCCGGGAAGTAATAGGCGCTTCCATATAGCGAGAAGCCCTTGTCGAGATCGGGGAGCTTCTCGAGGCCGCCGCCGAGGCCGTGAACCTGGGTTGGTAGCAAGCCGCCTTCGTAATTCGTGTTGCGGAAGACGTAGCCGATGCCGACGTAGATCCGCGGGTCGCTGATCTTGAGGCCGAAGCGACCGTCGAAGTCGTCGTCGCGCGCTTCAAAGCTCGGTATGAACGCTTGCCCTTGACCCCCGATGCCCGTCACGGCGCCGGTCTTGTGCGGGTACCGGAAGCTTCGGAAGTCGCCTTCGAGCATCCATGGAAGGTTGAAGAGGGCGAACTCGGCGGCGGCTGCCAGATGGAACGAGGAGCCGCCTGAGTTGCCAGGGCTCAGTTCGGTGTATACCTTGGGCGAGAAGACGTAGTCGCCGACGACGAAGCGCTCGGCGGCGGGTTTGGGTTTCCGCGCCGGCGTCGCCGTCGGCGCGGGCGTGGGCGGCAACGAAGTCGTGGGCGTCGGTGCCGCAGTGGGGACGGGCTCGGGTGCGGGCGGTGCCGTCGGCGCGGGCGCCGCGAGGTAGCGGACGACGACGATGCGCTTGTCGGGCAGCCACATGACGAACGCGCCCATGCCTTCGGAGATGACGCGTAGGGGCACGAGGACCGACCCGCCGTCGATCTCGGGCGGAACGTCGAGGGGGCGGGTTTCGCCGTTGATCGTGACTTCGGGTTTACCGACGGTCACGCGAACGGACGCGCCGGCTTTCGTTACGTCGATCGTCTTGGTCGTCCGGTCGTACGCGACCGATGCGCCCATTTGCTCGAAAAGCGAGCGCAACGGAACCAGGATCGTTCCTCGGCGCACGAGCGCGGCCAGGACGCGCCCGGAACGCAGGCGATCGGGTTTCGCGTACACGTGCCGGTCGTTGAAGATGATCGGGATCTCGCCGGACGGCGGCGCGCCGAAATCCGCTTGCGCCGCCTGCGCCGGACGTGCGCCGAGCGATGCAATTTCGAGGACGGAGGCAAACGCCGTTGCGAATGCGACCGCGCCTAGTCGAGTCAAGGGTTCCTCCGTGCGGGAATTTCCTGGGCGTGGGCCACGCCATCGCGTCCGCGCGACATCGCATTTTTACGACGGTGCGTGCGGCGCGGCCTATTGTTTCCCGGGCGCAGTTTCAGGCGTCTCACCTTCGTTCACCGCCGGCGCGAGGCGTAGTGCTCCGCTTTGACGCGATACGCATCCGTATCGGCGGCTGCGATCGTTGCGTCCGCCGTCAGACCGGCGTTCGTCGTGGCGCGGCCGATCGAGGCGCCGATGCGAAGCGGGTTGTCGCCGAGCGGCCGGTATTTCGAGATCTCTGCCGAGATCCGGTCGATCACGCTGGTTACCCTCGCCGGATCGAGAAAGTCGACCAGCAGGACGACGAACTCGTCGCCGCCGACTCGAGCTACGACGTCGGGAAGGCGAACGCAATCGCGCAGGATGCGGCCGACGGCCTTGAGCGCCGCGTCGCCGGCCGCATGTCCGCCCGCATCGTTGACGGCTTTGAATCCGTCGAGGTCGACGTAGAGCAAGGTCGATTCGATCGAGCGCAGCGCGCTCATCCGCGCTTCGAGGCCGCGCCTGTTTAACAGACCGGTCAGCGAGTCGTGCGTCGCATCGTAGGTGGCGGTATACATGACTTGGCGGACCCGGTCCCGCTCGACGGCGTCGAATTGGAAGCGCATCAGGATCGCGATCGAAAAGGCGAACACGTCGAAGCTCGAGCCGGCTTCGAAGCCCCATTGGCTCAGGGCCGGAGCCGCGATCCCCGCAAGCTTCGCGGCGATCGTCGCGACCAAGACCAGCGGGAGACCGAGCAGGCCGATCCCCAGATACGTCGCGGCGACGTACCCCTGCCGGCGTCGAGAGATCGCCGCCGCGAACAGCACCAGGATGCCGGCAAGATCGATCACGGAGAGGGCTACGATCGAGGCCGCGACGCGCGTCACGAGGGTGGCGAGCGCGACGATGATCGAGGGCACGACGTTCACGGCGGCGGCGAGTGCGAACAGGCGCGGCGCGGCCGTTCGCAGTTTCAAATAGGTCGCGCTGAACCCGAGGATGCAGAGCATGAAGGTCGCTCGCAACACGACCTGCGCGGCCAGGTTCAGACCGAACGGCACCGCGTCATTGCGCGCGAATTCGAGGCCCAGCAGCGAGAGCGTGAAGCCCAGATACCAGGCGATCGCCGGATCGCGCAGGACGACGCACGCCACGATTTGCACGACCGCCAGCGTCGCGAGGACCGCGTAGTAGGCGCCGCTCGCGAGGCCGACGTCGCGCGCGAACGCCACGACGCTGCCGTCCGCGAAGCGCAGCGCGGCGTTCGAGCCTCGCACGGTGATACTGACGCGATCGCGCGGACCCAGGTTGGCCAGCGTCAGCGTCGGCGCCGCGTGGCCCAAGACGCCGACCCCGACCGATGCGCCACCGCCGGCTTGCTGGCGCACGATGCCGTTGACCTCGAGTGTCGCGTCGCGAGCGGCGGCAGGTAAGAGCACGACGACGGCGCGGTCACGTGCGACGACGCGGATGCGGTACACGTGCACGTCGCCTGCCGTCGCAGAACCGGTCACGAGCGCCAACCCGGAGTCAGCTCGCGGCGAAGCCCCGGCGGCCGCCGCGACGAAGAGTAGCGAGCCGGCGAGCAGCGGCGCGACGGCACGCACGGGAAGAGGTCGCGCCGACGCGCGTGCGGAGCGCGCGAGCGCTGCCGAGAGAACGGCCAGCGCGCTGAGGAACCGAGTCACCCTTAGAGTTTCGGCATCGCGTGGGCAGCCGCGGAGCCGCGAAAAATAATACGGCTAACGAAAGATCGAGGCGCTCGGTAGCCCGCTCCACAAAGGAAAAGCCCCTCGCCCGGGAGCGAGGGGCTTTCCTGTTAGCCCGCCGGCGGGACCGCCACTTGGATTAGAAGTGGAGGCCGAGCCCGCCGTAGAGGGAGTGCTCGTCAATGTCCGACGGAGCGTTCTGCTTCACGTTCGCTTTGTCGCCGAGGTAACCGAAGTCGAGGAACAACGGTGACTTCGGAACGTTGAGCGTGATACCAGCCTGATACTTCAGGAGCCGGTACTGGAGCTGTTGGTTGTTTCCGAAGATGTCGGTGTAGTTACCCGAAAGCGACGGATAGTAGAGGACGCTGCCGTAGATGTCGATCGGTTGATCGAACGACGGAAGCTTCTCGAGACCGCCGCCGACGCCGTTCAGGCGCGGGTAGCCGTAGTTGGTCCAACGCGTGAGATAGCTGCCGACCACGAAGATCTTCGGATTGGCGATGCCGATACCGAAGCGGCCGTCGAGGTCGGAATCGTAGGCGTCGAACGAGGGAACGTACGCGGAACCGGTGATCGGGCCCAGGGTGCTGACGCAACCCGAGTCGCCGACCGGAGCACCGCCGGCAGCACCGCAGGGGATGTTCGGCGAGTAGAACGGACCGTTCGGCGAACCCGTCGAGGACCGGTGCGGGTACACGAAGTGGCTGTAGTCGCCTTCGGCCAAGAACGCGATATTGTCGTAGCTGAAGGTGATGCCGCCACGTGCGGTGACGTTCGTCCGGCCCGTGTTGCCGGGGCTGAACTCGTTGTACACCTTGGGGCTGAACAACGCGTCGGCCGCGATGTAGACTTCAACCGACGGCGTTTGGACCGGGGTCGGAGTCGGGGTCGCCGTCGGCGCGACGGTCGGAGCCGGGGTCGGAGCCAGCGTCGGCGCCGGGGTCGGCGGCGGCGGGGTCGGAACCGGAGCCGGCAGATAACGAACGACCACGAGGCGCTTGTCGGCGACCCAGAGGACGTACGCGCCCATGCCTTCG
>Ga0116229_10014619_pt1 | contig 10873 bp, 8 predicted proteins | sample S1TSphgellanicum_3_FD_87313 | JGI IMG/M metagenome (GOLD analysis project Ga0116229, IMG submission 87313) | Host-associated microbial communities from peat moss isolated from Minnesota, USA - S1T2_Fc - Sphagnum magellanicum MG | ecosystem: Host-associated > Plants > Peat moss > Unclassified...
CGGCCAGCAGTCCGTGAACATCCGCGGGGTCGGCCTGATCGACGACGGCGGGAACGATGATTTGACGCAGGGCTATCACGTCGAGGACATCGAGAACGTCGTCCTCGGCCAGTTCAAGGGAGTCCCGGTTCGGGTGATGGATGTTGCCCGGGTGTCCGTGGGTTTCGTGCCGCGGCTCGGCATCGCGGGCCGGGATCACGAAGACGACGTCGCCGCCGCCATCGTGGTGATGGGTCGCACGCAGCACACGAACGACGTGGTGCCGCGCATCAAGGATGCCGTGGCGGCGATGAACGCCGATGGCAGTCTGCCCCCCGGCGTCAAGCTCGTGCCCTATTACGACCGCACGTCGCTGGTCAAGGTTACGACCCACACGGTGCTTCACAATTTGATTTTCGGCTGCCTGCTGGTGTTTTTCATCCAGTGGATTTTTCTCGGCGATCTGCGCAGCGCCATCATCGTCGGCGTGAATATTCCGTTCGCGCTGTTCTTCTCGATGATCATCCTGGTGCTGCAGGGTCAGGACGCAAACCTGCTGTCGATCGGTGCGGTCGATTTCGGCATCATCATCGACTCGGCGGTCATCTTGGTGGAGAACATTTTCCGCAACCTGCAAGCCAACCCCAGTGCGCAGGCGCAGATGGTGCAAACCATCAGCCAGGGCGCCCTCGGCACCGAGCCGACCTCGACGTCGCGCCCCATCTGGTCGGTGCGGCTGCGCATGATCTACCTGTCGGCGCTGCAGGTGGACAAAGCCATACTGTTCTCGACGGCGATCACCATCGCGGCATTCGGTCCGCTGTTCACCATGCAGGGTGTCGAGGGCCAGATCTTCGGCCCCATGGCGCGGACCTATGGCTACGCCCTGGCAGGAGCGCTGATCGCCACGTTCACGGTCACCCCGGTGCTCTCGTCTTTCCTGCTGCCGGCGCAGGTCAAGGAGACGGAGACCTTCATCGTCCGCGGCCTGCACCGGATCTACCGGCCGGTGCTCGAATTTGCACTCGTGAGGCGCAAGCTCGTCGTCGGCCTTGGGCTCGCGTTTCTGCTGGTGATCGCCTGCATGATTCCATTTCTGGGAAGCGAATTTCTGCCCGCGCTGGAGGAGGGAAATTATTGGATCCGCGCCGCCATGCCGCAAACCATGTCGCTGGATGCAGGCACCGAGGCAGCTCGAAAAATGCGCGAAATCCTGCTCAAGCATCCGGAGATCATCACGGTGGTATCGCAGCACGGACGCCCCGACAACGGCAGCGACGCGTCGCCGTTCTCGAACGTCGAGCTGTTCGCACCCTTGAAGAACTACGACGAATGGCCCGCGGGGATGACGAAGGACAAGCTCACGGCGCAGCTGCAGGCGGAGTTCGATGCGGCGCTCCCGGGGGTGGTGTTCAACTTCTCGCAGTACATTCAAGACAACGTCGAGGAAGCCCTGTCGGGTGTGAAAGGCGCCAATTCAGTCAAGATTCTCGGGCCGAATCTCGACGTCCTCGAGGACTACGCCACACGGGTTTCGCAGCAGATGCAGCAGATCAAAGGCATGGAGGACATCGGCATCTTTCACATCGTCGGTCAGCCGAATTTCAACATCAAGATCAATCGCCTCAAGGCCGCCCGCTATGGGCTCAACACAGGCGATGTGAATACGGTCGTGCAGGCAGCGATGGCCGGGGCGGTGGCCACCACGGTTCTGGAAAGCGACCGGCAATTCAATCTGACCGTGCGCCTGGCCGCGAAATACCGCGACAGCTACGAGAAGATCGGCGAAATTCCCGTCGGCTACCAGACGCCGGGCGGCACCGCCTATATTCCGCTGCACGAACTCGCCGACATCAGTCTCGATTCAGGTGCCTCCTACATTTATCACGAGACCACACGGCGCTACATTCCGATCAAGTTCAGCGTGCGTGGCCGCGACCTCGGCAGCACCGTGGCGGAAGCACAGGCGAGAATCGCCAAGAACATCAAACTGCCCACGGGATATCGCATCGTGTGGGCCGGAGAATTCCAAGACCTGCAGACGGCCAAGACCCGGCTCGCGGTGTTCGTGCCCATGAGTCTGGTGCTGATCTTGATTCTGCTCTACAGCCTGTTCAATTCGGCGCGTGACAGTCTGCTGGCTTTGGCGGGAATACCCTTCGCCGTCGGCGGCGGAGTGCTTGCGTTGTTCGTCAGCGGTCTGCCGTTCAGCGTCTCTGCCGCGATCGGCTTCATTTCATTGCTGGGTGTTTCCGTCATGAACGGCATCCTGGTGCTCACCTATTTCAACGAGCTCAAATTGCAGGGCATGCGCCCTGTGGACGCCATGGAGCATGCCGCCGAGAAACGCATGCGGCCCATGCTGATGACCGCTCTGTCCGCCTGCATCGGCTTGGTGCCTGCCGCTTTCTCGACCGGCATCGGCAGTCAGGTGCAGCGTCCGCTGGCCACGGTGGTCGTCGGCGGCATGCTCTTGGGGCCCATCATGCTGCTCGTGGTGGTGCCGGCGCTGCAGTTGGTGTTCCTGCGGGGGTCGGCGGGCAGCGGCGACGATTCGGAGCTCGAGGGTGAGCAGGTTTGATGAGCAGCCGTAAGCAGCCGTAGCCCTGGCTACAGGCTGTGCCGAAGATCGACGAACGACAGGCCCCGCAATTCCGCGTCGATGTCGCGCAACCACGCCATGACCTTGAAGCGTTCGCCCATCTCGCCGGGCAGCATCAATTGCCGTGCCTCGCCTGCCAGGCGCGCAAAGCGCGCGCCATCGTCCGCCGCCAGACGCCGCATCTCATGATCGATGCCGGTGGCCGCGAGAAAATGCGCCTGCGTCGTGAACCCCGCCAGCTCGAAGCCGGCCGACTGCGACGCTTCGGCCAGCGACGTGAAGTCGACCCATGCCGTGATGTCCTGCAGTCCCGGATACAGAAACGGGTCGTCGTGAGCGCGGTGCCGGTAATGGCACAGCAAAGTGCCTTGATGACGCTCTGCGAAATAGTACTGCGCGCGCGGCAAGCCGTAGTCGAACCAGAGCACGCACCCGCGCTTCAGCTTGGCGGTGACTGCGTGAGTCCACGCGCCGAGCCGAGGGCAGTACTCCGACTCGTAGCCCTCGTCCCAGCAGAGGGCGGCGCTGCTCCGTATGTCCGCGACCGCGGAGGACATCGCGGCGCCCGCCGGGCGGGCACCCCACGCAAAGCCCTCCGAGTCGAGCACGACGCCGAGTTCCTCGACGACGCCCGCACCCGCACCCGCGCGCCAGCGAAATCGGGCCACCGGCAATGCATCCAATACTTCGTTGGCGATGATCACACCCTCGAAATCATCGGCGGGCGGCCCATCCACCCAGTCCACCCGCGGCCTCAAATGCGGCACGCAGAATTCCAGCAGCCGCCGTTGGCGGTCTCGAAGATCGGCGCTCGACTCGAGAATCACGTACCGCGCCGGCAATGCGCCCAGGGACTCCAGGCGCGTCAACACATCGACGGCCAGTCGCCCCGTACCCGCGCCGATCTCCAGCACCACCGGCTGCGCAATGCTCGCCATCACTTCGGCGCACTGCACCGCCACGCAGGCGCCGAACAGCCGGGATACTTCCGGTGCGGTGGTGAAATCACCGTCCTTGCCCAACTTCTGCGCACCGCCGCTGTAGTAACCCAGCCCCGGTGCATACAGCGCATAGTCCATGAAGCGTTCGAAACTCAAGAACCCGCCGCCGGCGTCGATCTGCCGGCGCAGGCCCGCCTCTACACGTGCGGCATGCGCCGCCGCATCAAGCCCCAGGGCGAGTTCACGTTCCGGAACCGTTGGCGTATCGTGGTGCGGCATGACAACCAGTATCGAGAATACTCCGCTCAAGGACCAAGTGGTGCTGATCACGGGCGCAGCCCGCCGCATCGGCGCGGAGATCGCGCGGACGATGCACGCCGCCGGCGCCAACATCCTCATTCATTACCGTTCGTCCGCCGCTGCTGCCAGGGCGCTCGCCGACTCGCTCAACGCGATCCGGGCGAACTCGGCCGCCCTGCACGAAGCCCACCTTCTCGATCCCGCGACGCCGGACAACCTGGTAGGCGCAGCGCTGCGGGAATTCGGGCACCTCGACGTGCTGATCAACAATGCGTCGAGTTTCTACCCAACACCGGTGGGAAGCATCACCCTGGCGCAATGGGATGATCTGGTCGGCAGCAATCTGAAGGCGCCGTTGTTTCTCTCGCAAGCCGCCGCTCCCTACCTCCGGGCGCGGCGCGGACTCATCATCAACATGGTCGACATTCACGCGCAGCGGCCGCTCAAGGCGCATCCGGTGTACTGCGCGGCAAAAGCCGGTCTGGTGATGCTGACCAAATCCCTCGCGCGCGAACTGGGGCCCGACATACGCGTCAATGGCATTGCGCCGGGTCCGGTTCTCTGGCCCGAAGGCGACATGCAGGACGATCTCAAGCGCGAGATCATCGACAAGACGGCGCTCAAGCGCCCCGGCTCGCCCCAGGACATCGCCCGCACCGTGCTGTTTCTCGCCGCCAATGCCCCCTACATCACGGGACAGATCATTGCGGTGGACGGCGGCCGCAGCATCTGACGCTCAAGCGTCGCGCCTCATCGAACCGCTGCATCCGCGCCCGGCGCAGCGATGCTCGGCGTGGTGACGCCCAGCGTAGCGACGCCCGGCGTGGCGACGCCCGGCCGTGCCCGCCAGGTTTCCAGGTCGCTGCGCTCGCGTTCGATGATGATGCCGACGTCGCGAGAGCTGCGGATGGCGCCGGGCTTGCTCAGGGTGACGCGCACCCAGGCGACGCCGAATTCCTCGAGAACCAACATGGCAATGTGTTCGGACAAGGTCTCCACCAGATGGAATTGCGAGGCTGACACGAAGCCCAGCACCAGCTTGGCGACCCGCTTGTAATTGAGCGTGTCGTCGATCGAATCGGTGAGCGCCGCTTTGCGGATATCGGCGGCGAATTCCAGGTCGATGACGACGGTCTGCCGGACCTGGCGCTCCCAATCGAAGATACCGATGATGGCCTCGGTTTTCAGTGCATGTATGAAGATTTTATCCATGTCAGACGCGCGGCCCCTTTTTAAATCCGCTTACCCTCGGCTTATCAGTACTCAATTCCCAATCCGGTCTCAATTCCCAATCCGGTCCCAAATTCCTAGTCCGTTCCCAGTTCCCAATTGGCGCGCGCCCCGGCGCCGGGCCGCCCGAGCTTGCCCGCGGCCAGCCGTTTGGCGCCCGCCAGCGCGATCATTGCGCCATTGTCGGTGCAGAATTCCGGCCGCGGAAAGTACAACCGCGCCCCCAAGCTCGCCACGATCTCCCGCAGGCGCTCGCGCAGTGCCCGGTTTGCCCCGACGCCGCCCGCGATGACCAGGCGCTCGTGCGCGGTGGCACGCAATGCCCGACGGCACTTCTCGGCCAGTGTATCGACCACGGCCTCCTGAAAACCGCGCGCCACATCGGCGCGGCTGTTCTCGTCCATGGCATGACCCCGCAAGGCTACAAGGGCAGCCGTCTTCAAACCACTGAAACTGAAGTCAAGACCGGGCCGATCCAGCATGGGCCGGGGAAATTCGAAGCGGCCGCTACGGCCGGACTCCGCCAGCTGCGCAAGTGCCGCCCCGCCTGGATAGGGCAGACCCAGCAACTTCGCGGTCTTGTCGAAGGCCTCGCCCGCTGCATCGTCCAGAGTCTCGCCCAATATCCGGTAGTCCCCCAAACCCGCGACATCGACCAGTTGGGTGTGTCCCCCGGATACCAGCAGCGCCAGGAAGGGAAACTGCGGGGCGTCCGCCTCCAACAGCGGGGCCAGCAAGTGCCCCTCCAGATGGTGAATTCCGACGACCGGCTTGTGCCAGGCCGCCCCGAGGCCCGTGGCGAACCCGGATCCCACCAGCAACGCGCCGATGAGCCCCGGTCCCGCCGTATAAGCGATACCGTCGATGGAATCCCGGTCCGAAGCCGCGCCGGCCAAAGCCTCCCTCACCAGCGGCAGGAGACGGCGAATGTGATCCCGGGAGGCCAGTTCCGGCACCACACCCCCGTAGGCTGCGTGCATCGCAACCTGGGAATGCAGCCGATGGGACAATAATCCCCGCGCATCGTCATACACGGCCACCGCGGTTTCGTCGCAAGAGCTTTCGATTCCCAATACGCGCATATTTTGCCTTTTGCGGGGGCGCCCTTTAGAATGCGCCCCCCTGTCGCCGAATGCCGGCGGTCGTTCCTACACTGTTGAGGTTTGAATGCCTAGCGTTCGAGTTCGTGAGAATGAGTATTTTGACGCCGCGCTGCGTCGCTTCAAGCGTGCCTGTGAAAAAGCGGGTGTCCTCACCGAACTGCGGCGCCGTGAATTCTACGAGAAGCCGACCCAGGAGCGTAAGAGAAAGAAGGCTGCTGCGGTGAAGCGGCATCTGAAGCGTCTGTCGCGCGAGAACATGCGCGGCACGGGCGGCGCCCCGTCGAGTCCGCCGGCCGCCGCGCCGTCCCGACCCTCCTACTAAGGGTCGACTTCACCTCCGGATGTCTCTCAAAGAGCGCATTACCGACGACATGAAGGCAGCGATGCGCTCCGGCGAGAAGGAGCGGCTCGGTGTCATCCGTATGATCACCTCCGCGATCAAGCAACGCGAAGTCGACGAGCGCATCACGCTCGACGATTCGCAGGTCTTGAGCGTGCTGGAGAAGATGATCAAGCAGCGCAAGGAATCCTTGGTGCAGTTCCAGGCCGGAAATCGCCAGGATTTGGCCGACAAGGAAAATGCCGAGATCACCCTGCTGCAGACCTATCTGCCGGCGCAATTGAGCGATGCCGAGCTCGATGCGTTGATCGGGGAAGCCGTGGCCGCCACCGGCGCCGCCAGCGTCAAGGACATGGGCAAGGTCATGGCCATCATCAAAACCAAGGCACAAGGTCGGGCCGACATGGCTCAAGTCGGGGCGAAGATCAAAGCCCGCTTAAGCGGCTGACCGCACGCGGTCCATGGCCGGCCGCATCCCCCAGTCGTTCATCGATGAAGTGGTCGCTCGTTCCGACCTCGTCGAGATCATCGGTGCGCGCGTACCCTTAAAAAAATCCGGGCGTGAGTTCAAGGCTTGCTGCCCTTTCCACAACGAGAAATCGCCCTCCTTCTGGGTGAGCCCCGACAAGCAGTTCTACCACTGCTTTGGTTGCGGTGCGCACGGCACCGTCATCGGCTTTCTCATGCAGTACGAGAAAATGGAGTTTCTCGACGCCGTGGCGGATCTGGCGCAGCGCGCCGGGCTCGAGGTGCCGCGCGAGGCGCAAGCGTCGCGCGATTCCGGCAGCGTGGATCTGCACGAGATCATGGGCCGGGCCGCACGCTTCTTCGAGCAGAACCTGGCGGACAGCACACGCGCCCACGAGTACGTGAAGCGCCGCGGCATCGACGCCAAGACCGGCGCGCACTTCGCGTTGGGCTACGCCCCCGACGCCTGGGACAGCCTGCTGAAGCGCTTCGGTGCCGACGAAGAAGACCGTCAGCGCCTGTTCCAGGTTGGGTTGATCCTCGAGCGCGACACGCGCGGCGGCGAGCGTTCCGCGGGATTCTACGATCGCTTCCGGGATCGGCTGATGTTTCCGATTCGCGATTCGCGCGGCCGCGTCATCGGCTTCGGCGGTCGCGTCATCGATCAGGGCGAGCCGAAATACATGAATTCGCCTGAAACGCCGCTGTTTCACAAGGGCCGCGAGCTCTATGGCCTGTACGAAGCACGCCAGGCACGCGCCGATTTCAAACGGCTGCTCGTGGTCGAAGGCTACATGGACGTCGTGCGGCTGCATCAGGCAGGCATCGTCTACGCCGTGGCCACCCTGGGGACCGCGACCACGCAGGAGCACTTGCACAAGATTTTCCGCATCACCAGTGAAGTGGTGTTCTGCTTCGACGGCGATCGAGCCGGGCGCCAGGCTGCCTGGCGGGCGCTGGAGAACGCCCTGCCGATGGCCCAGGACGGCCGCGAGCTCAAGTTCATGTTTCTGCCCGACGGACACGATCCCGACAGCCTGGTGGCGGCGGAAGGGGCGGCTGGATTCGAAGCGCTGCTGAAGACCGCGCTGCCGCTGTCGGAATATCTGATCGAGCAACTGCGCCTGCAGGTGGACGTGTCGCATGTCGATGGCCGGGCCAGGCTGAAGGCCCTGGCGCAGCCCTTGTTCGCGCGCATGCCGGCGGGCGTTTATCGGGAATTGTTGGCCGACGCGCTCGCCGCGGAAATTCACATGCCGGCAGCCAAATTGAAGGAACTGCTGTTGGTCGGCGTGGCGCCGCCGCGCACCGAAAAACCGGAACCCCGGCGGGGCAATCGCGGTCGTATCAGCGTAGGACGCGGCAATTTGCTGACCCAGGCCATCCTCTTGGTGCTGCATCATCCGACCGCCGCACGCGATGTCAAGAATGCGGCAGCCCTCGCAGGGCTTGCCCGGCCCGGCATCGCGGTATTGAAGGAATTGCTGGACCAAGCAGTGTCGGCCGCGGCGCCCACCACGGCCGTGCTGCTCGAGCGATGGCGGGACCGGCCCGAATACGCCCGGTTGGCGGAATTGGCCCAGGCGGAGCCCTTGGTGGCCGACGCGCGCCAAGCGGGCAGTGAATTGCTGATGGCGGTCGAGAAGCTCCTGCAGGAAGCCGGTCCCGGCAAGAGGACGGACGAATTATTGCAAAAGGCGGCCGAAATGGGCTTGAACTACGAGGAAAAGGCGGAATTAAGCGAGTTACTCAAGAATCGAGGCCGCCCGCCATTTTCAGCCTAGTTACCACATCCACGGTGGCTACGGAAGTGGCGAAATGGTATACTTATCGGCTTGCCATTTTTAAACGTCTATACACCACGGGGCGTCCACTTTGATCAAAAAAGCGCCAGCAGGCACGGCCACCCAAATTGCCGATGAGCGTCAATCGCAGCTCAAGCTGTTGATTGCGCGCGGCAAGGAACAGGGCTACCTCACCTACGCCGAAGTCAACGACCATCTGCCGAGCGAAATCGTCGATCCCGAACAGATCGAAGACATCGTGAACATGATCAACGATATGGGCATTCCGGTGTACGAGAAGGCGCCGGATGCCGAATCGTTGTTGCTCACCGACGCCACCGCCGCTCCGGATGAGGAAGCCGTCGAGGAAGCCACTGCCGCACTCGCCAACCTCGACGCTGAGTTCGGTCGCACCACCGACCCGGTGCGCATGTACATGCGCGAGATGGGCACGGTCGAACTGCTGACGCGCGAAGGCGAAATACGCATCGCGAAGCGCATCGAGGAGGGCCTCGAGGCCGTCAAGATCGCGCTCGGCAGCTATCCCGGCACCTACGAACTGTTGCTGCGGCACTATGAAACGGTGAAGGCCGGGCAGATGCGCCTGGTCGATGTGATCGTCGGTTTCGTCGATCCGAATGCGCCCGACGAGATCGCGCAGCCCCAGAACCCCAAGATGATGGCGCTGGAACGCGAGGAAGCCGCCAACGACGATGACGAGACCGAGGGCGACGAAGAGGAAGAGGCCATCGATACCGGCCCCGATCCGGAGGAAGCCGCCAAGCGCTTCAGCTCGATCGGCAAGGTGTATCACCAGTACTTGAATGCGCTCGACAAGCTCGGCTCGAAAGACCCGAAGACGTTGAAGATCCGCAAGAAGATCTGTTCGGAATTGATGGAGCTGAAGCTCTCGCCCAAGATGTTCGATCAGCTGATCGACAATCTGCGGCAACATGTCACCGAAGTGCGCCTGCTCGAGCGCGAGATCATGTTCCTGTGCATCAAGCAGGCGGGCATGCCGCGCAAGGACTTCATTTCCACGTTCCCGAAGAACGAGACCAGCACGCGCTGGCTCGACAAGCACATCAAGGCCAAGAAGCGCTATTCCGCACCGTTGGCGAAGTTCAAGGATGAAGTCGAGCGTCGCCAGAACAAGCTGAAGGAGCTCGAGGGCCTGTTCCATGTTCTCATCAATGAGATCAAGGAAATCAACCGCGAGGTGTCCATCGGCGAGGCCAAGGCACGGCGCGCCAAGAAGGAGATGGTCGAGGCCAACCTGCGCCTGGTGATCTCCATCGCCAAGAAGTACACCAACCGCGGTTTGCAATTCCTGGATTTGATCCAGGAAGGCAACATCGGCCTGATGAAGGCCGTCGACAAGTTCGAGTATCGCCGCGGCTACAAGTTCTCGACCTACGCGACCTGGTGGATCCGGCAGGCCATCACGCGTTCGATCGCGGACCAAGCGCGCACCATCCGCATTCCCGTGCACATGATCGAGACCATCAACAAGCTGAACCGCATCTCGCGCCAGATGCTGCAGGAGATGGGCCGCGAGCCGACACCCGAGGAACTCGCGGTTCGCATGGAGATGCCGGAGGACAAGGTCCGCAAGGTGCTGAAGATCGCCAAGGAGCCCATCTCGATGGAAACTCCGATCGGCGACGACGAGGACTCGCACCTGGGCGACTTCATCGAGGACACCTCGGTTTCATCGCCCATCGATTCGGCCACCACCGAATCCCTGCGTGAGACCACGCACTCGGTGTTGGCGCAATTGACGCCGCGGGAAGCCAAGGTGCTGCGCATGCGTTTCGGCATTGACATGAACACCGACCACACCTTGGAAGAGGTCGGCAAGCAGTTCGATGTGACCCGCGAGCGAATTCGTCAGATAGAAGCCAAGGCGCTGCGAAAATTACGTCATCCGAGCCGCAGCGAGCAGCTGCGCAGCTTCTTAATGGATGATTGACAGGGTGGGAGGCCGCCAGAGGGGAGCGGAAAGGCAGCAGCTCCCCTCTGGCGGCCTCCCACCGCTGTCTGTCGCCTGGGTCGCGCGGCTGCGGGTGCCGATCGACGCCACCTGCGTTTCGACTCCGTCAAGCTGAGCGTGCACCGATAGCCCG
>Ga0116229_10014620_pt1 | contig 10873 bp, 10 predicted proteins | sample S1TSphgellanicum_3_FD_87313 | JGI IMG/M metagenome (GOLD analysis project Ga0116229, IMG submission 87313) | Host-associated microbial communities from peat moss isolated from Minnesota, USA - S1T2_Fc - Sphagnum magellanicum MG | ecosystem: Host-associated > Plants > Peat moss > Unclassified...
AAAAAAAAAGCTACTAACCATTTAAAAATAAACCTCCTGTCTTTATTCTTTTTTTTTAAAGCTAGCATGTCGATAGAGAACAGGAATCTTTCACAATTTCTGTAGTATATCACAAATGTGGCCGATCAAAAGGAATTTTTTGGGGAATGTTTCAAAGGTGATAAAACTTTTCCCCTGATCATTTTGCTTGCAAAATGGGTTTACCAACTAGTATTAATATAAAAAAATCTCCTTTAATTTATGGAAAGTAGGGCCCCACATTTGCAATAAACCAGATGCCAAAAAATTTGGCCTCTCAATATTGGGGTCGTGGGATTGGCTAAAACTGGCCACGTGTAGCCCCTTGATTGGGCTATCTTTAGACAAGGAAAATATGAGGTGATGAGAAATTCTTGGTTTTCCGGGTTTTGCGGAATTTCTATTATCCCCGAAAGGATTGGGGGCGTGGGTTTAATGGATGAGGAATTACTCCGTGGATGGGATCCGGACACAAGGCCGTTTCCATCCAAATTCCGTACCTTTCATCCGTCCGGCAATGAGAGCCTGGAAATTTGAACAAGACAAAAAAATCATTGACTTCGGGTGGGGCCGCTCTTCTTGATGACCTTTCCAAGTGCAGTTTCGGGTTTCAGGATCTCATTTAGGATCTGGAATAGAACTTAGATTAGCCACTCGCCCAACCAAATAAACTGCGTTTTCAGGACCTCACTTATTATTGCCCCTGGCTTTTATGAAAGCAGTCCATTTTATATTAAAAGAATTAAATTATTGTAAAATAATAAGAGCCCCAAAACCACATCCCCAAGAAGAAGAAGAACAAGACGAGGTTCTCAAAACCTTTGAGGACCTGAATCAAGGTGGCCAGAATCCTCGGTAAAGGACCTGCATCGAGATTCTCAGCTCCCTGAAACGGGGTCCTCAGAGAGAAAAACCCGTCGTTAGGGACCTGAAACGAGGTCATCAGAGAGGTTCCACGGCCATTGAGGACCCGAAACGATGTTCTCAGACAGAACCAGTCGTCTTTTGAGGACCTGGAACAAGGTTCTCAGAGAGAACCCGTTGTCGGTTGAGGACCGGGAACGAGGCTCTCAGAGAAAACCCGTCCCGTCGTTGAGGATCTGGAATGAGGCTCTAAGACGAACCGTTGAGGACCTGAAACTAGGTTCTCAGAACCCGTTGGGGACCTGAATCGAGGTTCTTGGACCCGTTGAGGACCTGAACCCCGCGCTTGGCAACCAAGCGTGAGCGCCCTCTCCGTCGTCTTGTTCCTTCCCTTCCCTTCCTCTCTCTTCCGCTGCTGCCTCTGCTGCCGCGAGGATTGTCTGCTGCGGATTGTCTGTTGCGTTTGTCAAATCTTCGCTGGAAATACAAGACAGAGAGATATAGATAGAGATAGAGATTGAAAAAATAGAAAAAAAGTCAGAAAGAAAGAAAGAAGATAGTCAGAAGAGAAACCAAAACAGAGAGAAAGAGTTTGTAAGGAAGGAAAGGTGTGCAGGCACTGTGGGATTTGGCTGTTGCAGTATTCTTGGAGACCAGCTGAGAGAGGAACCTTGGGTCTCAAGGTTTTTATCTCTAAGTTTGTTTTTGGGTCTGAAGCTGACGCGCTAGTGGCGAGAAAAAAGTCGTGGGTTCGGTTTTTCTTCTTCTTCTTCCCTTCCTTCTTTCCTCGAATCCGGTGGTGGGTTTGAGGTTTCAGAGATCGCTGGGTTTCTGTTTTTAGGGGGTGGGGTGGGTGTGTTCGGAAGTTGTTGCTGCGTCGTCGTTGTCGCGGCTTCAATGAGCTGTAGTTTCTAGTGTCGTGGAGTCCGGCTTTTGCTATCTACTTTCTGGTTTTCCGCGGGCCTCTTGTTTGATGAGGGCTTGTGTTCCTCAACAGTTCTTCTGTCTGAGGTTCCTCACAGTTGTGAAACAATCCAACCTCTCTTAGGTCGGCTCTTGGTTTGGGCCCCATTCTGCAGTGGCTGCTTCATTCGAATTACAGGATCAAGTTCTCATCGAGAGAGCTACATATCGTCGGGGGACTGCAGTTCTATCTAGTATCATCTGGGGAGTCCAGGCACACAGCAGCTGCAACCTTGTCATCTGATCCGGCTGCAGGTCCGCGATTGCGCTTATTTTCTACATTATTGGGTCTTTCCTCCGCGAGTAGAGCAGGCGGGCGAGGAGCTGCTGGGATCTAACTAGTACGCCGCAAAGAGCAGCCAGCAGATTCAGGTTTCAGCAAATTCGTTCAGGTTTGGAGGTAAGCTCTCTGCAAGGTAGTAGATGGGCTTCGTGTCTGTAGAGATTGCAATCCAGTTTTCAAGCAAAAAAGTAGGTCCACAGTACTAGTTCTCGAAGCGTCAGCGCGTCGAGGACTATTGCGGCAGAAGAAGATCCGACTGGAAAGAGAGAGAGATGATCATCACATGTACTTGTGTACTGCTCCGGAGAAGTAGGGAACACCTAGGGTCATTTCGGAACTCCAGGAAACAACGGGTACAGCTGCAGCAGGTTTCGCGTCTTCGTCGACATTAGCTAGCAAGAACCGGGGTCTCGGAAATGAAGCAGGGATTCAACCAGAAAATATCATTTGCAGCGAGATCATGACGACGAGGATGACGACGGAGCTGGACTGTTCTTCGACAGAAACTTGTAGTGATAGAAGAAGTATTACCATTTCTAGATATGGTTATTGGGCACAAGTGCCGCGGGGGCTAGCAGCTGCATTCATGCCAAGCTCTTGCTCCACATCTTTGCTGCAACCAGCAGCTGGATCCACAATAAACACATCGAAAATCCACAGCAATAGCGACAACTTCCGGCCTGAAGACAGAAATACATCATGTCTAATGTCGCAGCAAGAACAGATTAACAAGCTTAGGGTTGCAGATCAACAACCAAGCAGTAAAAGAAGAAGAAGGAGAACAAGCTCATCACCACCATCACCATCATCCTCATGTCAGCAAGATCAAGCTCCTCGACAATTCTTCTTCCGGGTCCAGCAGCAGATGGCAACTTCCTGTTGCAACTGGTTTTGGATCCTGCATCCTCTCATCTTTTGGCTTCTGTTTTTGGGTTCCGAGTTCGCAGTAAAACCTGTGGGTGCTGCGACGACGAGCAGTGCAACATTCAATCTGGTTGCAGTGGATCAAGTGCTACAGCAAGCGGCATTCCAAGCGATAGCGCAGCAAAGAAATGTCGCAGAGTACATACCACACAACGTAACGCTTCCGGGAAATCTTTCGGACGCTGGAGTGACGGCGCAAGCAGTGCGAGTGGTGCGACATTCCTTGAAGGTGCGAGGTATTACCAATCTCAATGGATATCTAATACCCAACGGCACACAAAACCTGGCGAGAGTGAAGAGGCTGATCCTCGTGTACCAAAACTACGGCAACTTGAGCTCCACGCTCTTCCAAGCGCCGCCGGGTCTAGAGCTTCTCACTTCCGTTTCGAGCGTGGCGGTTTACGACGCCAGCAACATGACGTCTACGGATCCAACCCAATTCGGCGTCAACGCCACCGCCAGCAGTGGCAACATCACGGTCACGTTTGCAAGCACCACTTTGACGGCGCGCGTCCTCGCCTCCGGTTCTTCTCCTCGGTGCGTGACGTTCTCGTCCTCGACTGGAAACGCAACGGAGAACGGGACCTTGCCGTCTGGAACCGGTCCTTTTAATTGTAGCTTGCGGGAGCTTGAACCCATTGCGCTTGTTGGTCCCACCGTGGTTCTTGCACCCGCGCCGGCACCGGTGACTCCAGCTTCCGCGCCATCTCCTGGAGCTCCGGCCGTGATTAATAATAACAAGAAGTCCAATACTTGGAAGATTGTTTTGGGAGTGGTTTTGGGTGTTGTGGGAGGTTTGGCGCTCTTGGCTCTCTTGGGTTTGCTCGCGTATCGGTACGCGGAGAAGCGACGGCTAGACAGAATGCAGCGGAATTCGGAAGCTGGTGAGACCTTGCAAGAATCTCCCATCGGACAGAGCCGAGCTCCTGTTGCCGGAAGCACGCGAACTCGACCCACTCTCGAGAAGCTGGAATGAATGAGACATTGATCAAGCTGGTTGACATTATTTTAGGTATTTGGAGAAATTTTTTCATTCCCTCCTGGCCTTCTTTCAAGCTCTCAATTCAATTCGTTGCTTGCTTGATTCTTGAGGGGGAGTGCCTTGAATGAGATTTGAAGGTACTTGCAACAAGAACTTCCTCAATGTCTGAGTTTGTTTGGAAAACCATGAAAAAGAAGACTAAGAAGAAGATCAACAAGAGAACCTGGAAGGAAAGCTCGATCTTCAGAGAATCTGAATGCTTGCTTCTTTTTCTTTTCCTTCCTGATTTTGTGGGTTTCAGAGCTTTTGTTTTGTTTCGTTTTGGCAGTGTTTGTTTTTGCATTGTTGTGAACCTTGGAAGAGGATTAAGCTTTCTTCTTGTCTTTCTCTTGTGGATTTTGCAGCTTGTTTTTCTTGGGGTTTTTTCTTTTCAATGAATTTTATTTAAATTATTTGGAGGCATTGTTGTGAACTTTGTTGGAAGAAGAAGCACAATGCTTTTCTTGTGTTTCTCTTGTGGGTTTTGGAGCTTGTTTGTTTTTCTCTATGTTTTTTTTTCCTGCAGCATTGTGAACCTTGGAAGAAGCAGATTAATGCTTTCTTGGATATTTTCCGGTGTTTTTGGCATTATTGTGAACTTGGGAAGAGAAGACCAAGCTTTCATGTCAAAGAGATTGAATTGGCGATTTAAGTTTTTATTGTTTTTGGGTTGTTGCAGATTGAAAGATCAACAATGAACGCGCATTTGGTTTCGCTTGTCCCTCATGAGAAAAGGGAAGGAGGAGGAGGAAGAGGTTCGTGTTTTTCTTGCTGGATTCATGTTACTACATTCACATGAAGATTCAATAAGGGGCAATTTGAGTTTTGTGTCCCTCTTGCAGAAATTTCTGAGCATACTCTTGCTTTTGTTTCATCAAAAGTGGAAGCATGCACACACACACACACATGCACATGCATGGGGAGTGTAATTTTTTTTGGGGTTTGTGACGATCCATTTTTTATCCATTTGTTTCATCACTTTGTGCAATAATTTCCTTTTTGCCTTCATCAAGCAGGAAAAAGAACACCTTTTAAAAAAAAAAAGATTCATCATTTGTTACCCCACCGCCTGAGGTGTGCGTGTTCTTCTTCTGCCTGATTTGGAAAAATTGCCCCCGATTTGTCTCTCTAGTTCTTGTTGTTTCCTACCTACCCATTCAGTTCTTTTGCAGGGGCTTGAACTTCAGGATAGTTATTGGTGGGTTGTTGTTATTGTTGGCAGCGTACAAAGCTCTTGGTAATCTATCTGCCTTGATAGATTGAGGCTCTGAATGCCCAGCTTTGGCTTTTTGTATTTTTACAAGCAAGAAAAAAAAGGAACATACTCTCACCTCATCTATTTTTTTTGGCAATCTTTCTCTTCCTATGTTCTATAAGCAATTTTAGATCTTAAACCATTGTCACCTGATTTTCATTAATACCTCTCATTTAGGCTCTCTTAATTTTTAGATCTGAATTGAGGTTTGGGTAGAGGAGGAGAAATTATTAGTAGTTCTTGGGCACAATTGGGAAGTTTACAAAAATTTGGATTGTGAATTGGCAAAAATGAGAACTTTGGGAGTCAAGGATATAGAAATGACGACATGGTGATTTGGAAGTCTGAAACCATGGACTTTGATGGCTTGGCAAAATGGAACTTTCTGATGTCAGGATGTGGCCATGAGAAACTTGGTGAACTTGGCAAACTTTGGACATTGCCTAGTTAGCGTGTGTAAAGTCCAATTGATGACTTCACAACTGGGCTCAAAGTCATCAGTTGGACTTTCCAAATAAAGTAGTTCAAGAAATGGTAATCTATATCATCATGGGACCCTTTGGACAATTCAGTGCAATTACAAAGTGCTTGTAAAATGGAAGGAATCAGTTAAGCAAATGTTCCCACAATAGCAGTTGAGTATTAGCAACTAGACAATAACTTGATTATTTAAATAATTAGTTTTCTACTCAATTTGGTGAACACAAAAGTGTCCTATCTCACATGGAAGATTGAGTACTGATTAGAGTTATCTGGAAAGTCCCCTGACTAGGGCGCAAGAACCATAGTTTCCGCATAATAGGGCATCAAAGGCGGAGCTGGGAATGAAAATTTTACAAAACAAAATGACTGGAAACCAGACTAGTTTTTCCTGCAATTTTGGTGGTAGATTGAGTTTCATCCTTTTTTTCTTGAGCGCCTCCACTGCTGCTACATATATTTTCACTGCTCCTTTAATTACTATAATTACTCTCGAACCTTCTGAGATTTAATAAAATTTCCTTACTTTGCAGATAACACTGAAAGAGGGGATAGGGGGGTGAAAGCAGGTCCAAAGACAGGGTGACTTTCCTGATAACTCTATTACAATGAAAACACTTTTTCATTGTATTCATGTCCTAACCATCCACATGTATCTAGGCACCCAATACCGTACCTTACTAACCCACCTTAAAGCAACCACTTACATATGATACTTGCGCTCTTATGTAGGTAATGTTTGTGGAAGTTGGAGGGTTTACAGCATAGGTTACCAAGGTTCCACTTTCCTAGGTAAAAATTCAATTATGGTTCATTCACAACCGAGTTGAAGTAGGTTTCCAATGTATGGTGCACCATGGGTGCTTGGTCAAGCTTTCAAAACCCAAGCTCTATAGACAGGCTTTTCCCCTATGGGCTGATTTCATTGGAGCCTTTTTTTCGACACCCACCTACCCACTGCCCCACCCGCTTGCTCCCTCCTCCTAGTCCTCGTATCATATGATCTGCCAGAGTTACTACCCTCAGAACTGGACACGTACTTTTGACAGCCTTAAAGGGCAGGAGGCAGCCTTTGTTGTTGCCCCGGTACCTACTGACCTTTCCATCCAGGACACCCACCCACTAAGTGTGGTGAATATTCCAACCCTTGAAACACTTACAATCATCCACCACCGACCCAAGTTCCAACCCCACTAATCTTCGCAGCATATTATTAAGAGAGGATCCAGACTCTAGACAATGGACAAGCAAAATCCTGGCTAGCACCCAATGTGGGGCCAGTGTGAACAAGTACCCACCAGCACACCATGCAGGATGGATGATAGAGTTGTGGAGCCTTTGTAACTCAATGAACCATAACTGAAGAATAGTGAGTTTTCCCTTGACATTTATGCCAAGAAACCTGCCATTTATGCCACGGAATGTGCCCTTGGTGGCTGATTCTGCCAGGGTCATGGTGACCAGGCTCACCCTGCTGGGCTTGCCTAGGAACCCTTTGAGTAGAAGAATCAGCCAAGAAGGGCACATTCTCTGGTACATAATCATCCCTGTGCATGGTGTGAGACATTATTGTAATTTGTGACACAGAGTAAATTGTGATGGTCTATGGGCACCTTGTTAAGCCTTGGTGAATGTTAGATATCATAAATGTAACTAAGTTTTGGGTCTTGCCCTTGTACTTTTGTAGGCTTTTCTTTATTATAGTATTATAACAAGCTCTCTCCAGGTTTGTCATTTTATGCCTTGATTGGTTTTATGTATAGTTCATGGCTTTTGCATGGTTTTGCTCGTTTTTTGGTCTGAAATCAATTTTGAACTCATCATCTTTCAAGAGAAAGTGTGAGGATATATATGATTAGCTTACATTTGAACAATGAATATAACTAGTGTAGTGTTTTTTTGAACCTAGAACTAAGCTAATGTTAGTCAAACCCTACACGAAAACCACATGGCTTTGGCATAGAGTTCCACACTATTGTTTAGATAGTGCTCGTTGGGGGACTACTTAGCATCTTGTCTTTTCCCTAGTTGGGATGAGTGGTTGTGGTGGATGTGTCATTGATATGCTTATGATCAAGCTCACAAGTAGTTACAAGGTGCCCTTATCATGACGTGTAGTGTTGTGATGTTTGGTGTCATAAGGGTGTAAATCCATAGCAAATTCTACTGAACAAAAATATTAAAACCAGTCAAAGGTAAAAACTAATCAATGAAAAAAAGATGCATGCACATATATATACAATGCACAAGAGGAGGCTGAGATGAAATTTTCATGTATTGAAAAAAAGGAAAGAAAATGTAGTGTATGTAAACAATGACCATGTAATAGTCACCATGAGCATTTAGAAATCCAGTTTGACTATGGGAAAAACTCTCCTTGAAAAAAGAATTCTAGAAAAACTAACAAAAGAAGGGAAGAGCTTGGCCTTTTATATAACCGTCAACAAATTGAAACCTTAAACAAGCCATAACCTTAAAACACCTAATAGGGTACAATAACCTAAGAAGATACATTAACATTAAAAGGCATGATTGACATGCCCATAACCAATCATCATTTATGAGGCCATGCATATGGGCATGAAAGCTGTCGTGACGTGTAGTGTCGTGACCTTTGGTGTTGTAAGGGTGTAAATCCATAACAAACTTTACTGAACAAAAAAACTAAAACCAATCAAAAGTAAAAACTAATCAACCAAAAAGAAATGCATGCACATATATATATATAATGCACAAGAAGAGGCTCAGATAAAATTCTCATGTATCCCCCCCCAAACCTGAGCCAGGAAAAACGTGGCATGGTTGGAGTAGAAATCAAAGTGCTGTAGGAAAACATGATGAACAATACCAAATGCCAACGAGAACTTGAGTGAGCTTTGGCTTGAAGTAAAATAAATGGCATTCACCATTACAATCATCGCAAAGCAACATCTGATCAACATCGTTTATCCTTTGACATACTTGACATGGATAGTCAAGTGGAGGAATCCAAGTTGATGTGATGATGGTAGGATCCAAGTTCGGCAAGTGGTAAGGTGCACAATTTTTGGAGTGATCTTGAATTGTGTTTCTGTCAGCTCTTTGCAACTCCAACACACCTGAAGGCTTGATCGTTTTAATCCTCAAGATAGTGCGATTAGAAGAAATGTCTAAAGTATCATTAGGTTGTCGATGGAAATACACAAAGTCACCAACATCAAATTGTCTCACCTTAGGTTTATAACTGCCACCTCATGTGTGTGCATACCGTAAGGTGTCTCAATGTTGTGTAATGGATATGTTTTCCATGGCCATGGGCATAACCCTCTTGAATAGAGCAGCCCTCTTTGTGATGACCTTAGCCCAAGTGGTTAGGGAGTCCAAATCCATAACCTGGTCCATTTGAACAACAATGGAAGAGGGTGGAATGGGATGTTTCCCAAAAAGTAAAAAGTGAAGAGAGAAATGAGACAAAAAGGCATGTTTGGACATCTTGTAACCCATGGCAATGTAAGGTAGGGCCAAGTCCCAATCCTTTTTGTTCCCAATGAGGCAAATCTTCCGAAGTCCTTTCTTACATGTCTGAACCATTTTTTTTGCAAGGCCATTAACTTGGGGATGATCCTTTGAAGTTCGGCGATGGTTAATGAGAGCATGATCAAGTAGGTCTTGGAATTCTCCTTTGAATTCTGATCCTTGATCAGTAAGGCACTTAGCACAAGCCTTAAACCTACTTAAAACCTATTGTAAGAAAGCCTGGTTGGTGTTGTAAGATGACTTGTCTGGCAGTGCAACAAGTTCGACCCATTTTGAAAATGCTCAATCATAATCATGATGTAAACATTACCCCTGGAGGTTTGTGGTAACTCTATAACTAAATCACATAACCAACGATAGAACATGCCCTGAATAGGGAGTGGAGAAAACGTGAGTTGTTGAGAAGAGAAATAAGTTCTCATTCTATCACATTATTCACACCTAACAACGACATCTCGAACTTGAACATACATACCTCTATAATGGTAATGAGGAGTGAAAAGGCTATAAATATGTTTAATTCAAAAGTGTCCAAGCTCAGAGTGTACCTTATGAATAAGACCAGGCTATTCATGTGGTGGAGGAACCATTTAGTCACCTTATGGTAAGCATCAGACAAGGTGATTGTCCTTCCATGAGTAACATTTGGACCGCTATTATATGCGATCCCGATGACTTGATGTAACTTGGGGAGGGTATTCCCCATGCTGAAAAAACCTTAGAGTGTCCAAGTCCTCCCATATATCCATAATGGGATGTTCAACTAGGTTACATTGCAATATTGCAAGATAATTAGATGCATAAAATACATGTGTTATTGGAATCTGGTCAAAGTCTTACTTGACTTCTGAGAAATCTTTAGAGGTAGTGAGGGGTCTTTGCGACATGGTATGTGTGTTTTGATGTGTAATACTAGGTCAGTGAATAACCTTGAACTCATATTCCTGAAATATAAATGCCCAACGAACTAACTTACTAGTAAGCTTATTTTTGGTCATCAACCATTTGATAGGTTGGTGGTCGATTTACAAAATGAACTTAGTGCCATAAAAATAGGGCCTAAAATGTATGATGGCCCATACAACAACAAGACACTCCCCTTCGTATGAAAAGTAGTTGTTCTCAACCTTGTTGTTACTTCGGGATGCATAGGCGATAACATATTCCTTGCCTTTTTCATCAAGTTGCATAAAAATAACACCAATACTAAGAGCATTCCAGTTAGTGTGTAGAATGAAGACCTTGCTAAAATCAAGTCTTGTTAGAATGGGGAACTCTGAAAGCTTTTCTTTGAGTGTGTTGAAAGCTTCCTGAGCTTCTTCACTCCATGTCCAAGCAACATCCTTTTTTAACAACACATAAAGAGGATGAGCAATAGTATTAAAGTCTTAGACATAAATCTTATAGTAATTACATAGTCCGATGAAGTTCATCAAAGTGTGAACATTAGTATGACTAAACATCTCCAAAATGGCTATTACTTTGGCCTAATGAGCCATAATACCATTTGGTAAAATTCTGTGTCCAAGGTAGATTACTGAAGTGACAA
>Ga0116229_10014621_pt1 | contig 10872 bp, 5 predicted proteins | sample S1TSphgellanicum_3_FD_87313 | JGI IMG/M metagenome (GOLD analysis project Ga0116229, IMG submission 87313) | Host-associated microbial communities from peat moss isolated from Minnesota, USA - S1T2_Fc - Sphagnum magellanicum MG | ecosystem: Host-associated > Plants > Peat moss > Unclassified...
AAAATGTTGTTCAAGTTCACCTTTGCATTAGTGTGTGTGTTTTTTCTTATCTTATCTTATCATCAAGATGATAATGCAACTAAAATAATCCATCTCACAAGAAAAATCAGCGATTGGATATTTTTGTTGCAACTTTTTGTTTTTAGCTTAGTTATGGATAAAGAAAGATTTTGAGTGTTTTTTTTTAATGTTGTTCATGTATATCTATCTATCTATCTATCTATTTATTTATCTATCTTTTGATGTACTTGGATGGGTGGGTAGGTTGGTGGGTGACGATTGTGTGATGTTTTTGGTTGTGCTTTGTACGAGTGCCTTGATAATAAAGGCCATCCTAGATAATAACAAGATTTGTATTGCTTTTAATCCTTTTTTAAAGCATTATTATATGGATGATTGATTGATTGATAAATATTCTTGGATGTGCTCCATCCTAGCACAATTTAACTCTACTTAATAATAGAGAATTTTTTCTCCCTTTTTTAAATTTTTTTATAACAAATTAAAAATGTATAGTTGTATGAATTTAATTTTTTTACAACAAAAATAATTCTAGGGTTCATGGGTCATGGGAAATGAACTCCAACTTGACCAAATTGTTTTTGTAAGTTTGAATGATTTGCATGACTATTGGTGATTACGTTTTGCACCGATTAGGTGACAATTGTGTTGAATGCTTGAAGAAGATCTTTTGTGGATATATATGTGATGGGTTGATGTGGTTGGTTATAGAGTAGTGCTTCCATTATTATTAGGAGTGCACACACAATTGGTACCCCAATTGCATAATACTTGTATTTTTATAGCTCATACACACCATCCTTGAGTGACCAAATTTGTTTGGGTCCCACCAAAGTCAAAGGGAAATTGCCAAGGGAAATTGAATCGACATTGTCATTCAAAGAAATTAAAAAAAATAAAATTCCCCTTGTTTCAAATGTTATTTCTTACCCTACAATTGTGCAACCATATTTGAATAAAAAACGAATAGAATTGCATGGGAAAACATAGTGTTGTCAAACATTTTGGTGATGTTTTTAGTTTGGTGTCTTGTGTTTATGTTGCAATGTTCATTCCAAAAAATAAATAAAGATGTGCTTATAAAGCTCTAACCACGTATGAATTTAAATTGGTATTAAGTAAAAATTATATAATTGGATTTTCACATTGGATTCACATATGAAATGGTCAATAACATTAAATTTTGTGTTGATGCCTATGTCTATGAAATGTTAAAGCAATGTTATGTAACATGAAATAGTAAGGATGTTTGTTGATTTACATTGTATCTTGAACTTTAAACTATCATTGCAAAAAAATGTCTAAATATTTACATGGTAAGCAATGGATTAAAGCATGCAATAGTGCATGTGAATAAAAATCATTAGAATAAAGATGGAATGGGTTTGTCAAACCTACACAACTAATTAATAATTGTTGATTAAATCTCTGATCTTTTTCTTCAATTCTTAAAATTTGTCACAACCACAAAATTAAATTACAATTTTGTCACAATGATAACAACCTACATCACAAACTTTTAATAAAATTCGTGCGAAAATCATAAAACAATTTATTTTTTACAAAATCCATGAGCTTCAAAATGTAAAAATGACAATAAAAATTACATATATTACTATATAAATGATTTGTTTGTTCTACTTAAAATGTTTTGATGTGAAGTACATACAATTTACATTTTAATTAAATCATACAACTATCATGATGTAATTTAATACAAAAGTATATGATTTTTGTGTATTAACATGAACATTCACATATGTTGTTCAAAACTAATATTTCATTTATTTGAATATTTAACATATTGAATACGTATAAATATCTTTCATATTAACCATAACATGGAAGTCATGCAATTTTTGTATGAACCTATGAAGTTTGGTAAATTTATGATGTACGTAAAATAAAGGAACAAAAATCAATGCATCAAAAGGGCAAGGTCAAGGACTATCAAGGGAGAAAGAAAGAGGAAACTCATTTCCAATGAAAAGGGCAAGGTCAAGGACTATCAAGGGAGAAAGGAAGAGGGAAACTCATTTCCAATGAAAAGGGCAAGGTCAAGGACTATCAAGGGAGAAAGGAAGAGGGAAACTCATTTCCAATGAAAAGGACAAGCCAAAATCCTTTGACATGAAATCCAAAGGATTGGGAACATGTTGAGATCATGTCCTTCATCAAAGCAAAATGTGATGAATATTTTGCAAATCGTGATTTTGTTGATCCTTGAAATCAATTTGAAACAACAACAATCAAGTGGCACAAGATTGCAAAAGTTGTCATGCAATTCATTTCACACTTACAATGGGCATGCGTGTAAAGACAAGTGGGGCTTGCTTTATGGTGATTTCAAAATGATTCACAACTATATGCAAGGCATTGGTCACAATGAAGTTTATTGGGACTTGCCTTTTGTAGGCAAAATCACACACAACATACTATGACATTGCAATTGTTCCAGGTATGAGATGATCAAAGATTTTATGGGGACAAAGCCGATTTTTCACCTACATCATGCTCATGATCTTATGCAAGAAGGGGATGTTGTTTACATTTCACTTGAACATTTGCAAAACAAAATGATTAATGGCAACAATATGGACTTTGTAACACCATTGATGTTTAAATCACCATAAGGGGATGCGATCATTGAATTGGAACCTACTCCAATAACACAAGACCATGAGATATCAAAACTAAAAGCAACCCCAAAGTGAAAGGCTATTGATACACCTCAATTTTAAATGTTCTGAAAAGACATACAAATGTCAATCCATTACCAATGATCGGTGTTCATAAGCATCCAATCCACCTTAACAATTTCCAAAAAACAAGGGTAAATTTTTTGCACCAACTAGCATTTATAAATTTAGATTCATTAGTGCAAATCATTTCCAAGCTATGCAAGTAGGTACCAATTGAGAGTATTAGGGGAAAAAAGTAGTTCTCCTTAATGCATAAAAAGCATGGTGGAAGCAACATACAAAGATACAAAGATGCTTATTGACTCCCTTGACAACATTCACACAAATGAAGCATGTCAAATTTTAGGTCAACTATGAGTGACATGCATTTGAAATATTACAAATATTGTGACCATGAAACAAATATGATTTAATAGAATTTGATGCAAGCCATTTTTGGCTTCACAAGTCATTGGTATGACCTTTTCAAAATTTGATCCAACAATGTTCTATAACAATAGTGATAATCCTACACTTCCATTTGAAGACAAGAAAGATGAATGTAGGTGATGATGATGAGTCAATAGAATTTTCAAAAGTAAATAATATGACAAATGTAAGTGGGAAATGAGAAGGAACCTTGGTTGTGTTGATGTCACATAGCATTAACATACATTGTATGAATTGAGAACAAAGTTAGGGTTTCAAAATACAAAATATTTTAACCCTAATTAACTTAATGCTATTGATTTTTAAAAAAAAAGTTGCTCTAGAGATGTTCTTTGAGCTTAAGATGTGCACCAAGTACCAACAAAGAATCTCAACTTTGCATCTCTTTTCCCCCTTGTTTTTTTGGGGGTGGTGAAGGAAGGAGGGGGAAGCAATGGTCTTTTCTCAATTTCTTAATGGAGCCAAGGGTGGAGAGTGGGGGTTTTCGCAAGAAGATTTAGCCAAATTTGGCTATCAACTAGGTGTGAAAGCAAAAAAATTAAAATAAAATCCTCCACATCTTTTGGTTTAAATGCTAGAAACCAATTACAGAAATTTGGTGATTTTTCAAAATAGAAATTGTTGAAATTTGGTGACTAGAAAACTAGAAAAACAAACATAGTTTTAACCATTTTGAGAAGGAAAAAAAAAAAACATTTTGCCAACCAGCTAAATTTGGCCAGAAACAAAAAACGCTAACATTGCATAGTAGCATCCTTTTTCGTGACAAAAATTTTTTTAATTAAAAAAATCTGTTTAAATTTCTTTTTCTTTAAATCACCAAAAATCTCAAAAATTCTCAAGAGGTGTTATGTTTCTACACGTTGTTCAGGCAAGTTTGCCATGATAAAAAAAAGATTTAAATCAAATTCTGATTTAATAGCTGGTCTATATCCACGGCTAAATCTCCTTGTGGATAATTGCCAATGTGACAATATCACAAATTAAAAATAAATTTTAAAAAATTAATAAGAAAAAAACTCTACTAACATTCCATACTAAAGGAATGGTTTTTTTTAAAAATTATTATTATTTTTTAATAATTCAATTTTGTGATGTTGCTACATTGGCAATTATTCTATAAGGAGAATTAACCATGTTTGGCTATATTCCAACTATAAAAGTAGGAATTTATTATAATCCTTTTATATCTTGGCTATTTGGTCGGACAATTCTATAGGAACATAGTGGTTTTTCAGAAATGTTTTAAATTTTAATTTTGGCTATTTTTTTGGGGAATAGAAAGGGGATATATGACCCCAAAAAATTCGCCTCAGCCCAAAAAAAGAAAAAGAAAAAAAAAGAAAAAAAAAACAGGAAAAAATCGCAGCTGCGCGGCTATCCTGTCCACAGGAGGTCAGGCGCTTTCGACGACAGCGAGACGACGAGAGAGACAACCAGAGACGGAGAGCCAGAGGGAGAGAGGGAGCGAAGCGTCTCTCGCGAGAACCCGTCTTCTTGAGAGTTCAGATATCGTGTTGCGTAAATTCCTGGGGCGATGTTTGTTGGCTAATCCTGATCATTTTCTAATTGCTGCTGAATTCAGGGGAGAAAAAAAAAACAAACAAAAAAGAAAAACAATTCAAGCGAAGAAGAAGAAGATCTCGCAACATAGAAAGAAAACAAGAAAGAAAGAAAAGATAGTGTATAGATCGATACAATATAAAACCTATAAGCAGTGTTTGCAGCGCAATTGGTCTGTTGTTTTCCTTTGTGAGTTTGCTGCAGGTACTACTGAAGAATCACAAGTGTAGATACTGTTGTTGTTGGAAGAAGAAATATTATGGCGGTGGATCTCAAGTTCATTCTTGGTATCATTGGTAATATTATCTTCTTCTTCTTCTCCTTCTTCTTCTTGTCGACGCTGTTATGTTTGATATATCTTTTTCTGATGCAAATCTGTTTGGTTCGGTGTTTTTTTTGTTTTGCAACGATTTCATTTCTATTTCTTTTCTGGCAGCAGGAGGAAGGTATGACAATATGCGTTCTGCAGGTTCCAGGGATCCTCTGATAGCATACATGCATGGGTCGTTTAGTGCAAAATCGCTTCAGGGCGGAGAGGACGAGAATATGTATAGTGTTCTTGTTTGTAAGCGTAATGCGCAGGCAGTGATCATGCAGAGGCTGGTAGTAATGGGAACAGAAGTAGAAAGAGATTGAGATTTATTTCTTTATTTGTTGCTGTCGATTTATATCTCATGTGAGGACTAGCTATCTTACTGAGAACATCAATCTCGAGAGGGAGTCATGAACTGTGAAGCTTACAGGCGTTTCATAGGCTTTAGAACTCCGTCGTTCGAAGGCGATTTTGCGCTATTATCATATCAGAGGCTTCATGCTGCATGCGGTGCAGGATCACTCAGGGACATGCATCTTGTAAAGCAGATGTAGTATATGTCAGCCTCATGACGTTCAAGAGTCTGGACTAAAATCAGATTGCTGCCGGTTTCTCTCTCCACTGCCGATGCATGTTTCTTCAGGCATGGAAGAAGAAGTGGCAGTTCTATTGCCTAATGGCAGGCTGAGATTCCTGAGTATCCAGAGCGCTACTAGTACCGGCTCCTAGTCTAACTGTCATCACCGATCCGCGGGCTCCAACCAAGTTACACTTAAGAAATTGTGTATTGGAACCAGAAGAAGAAGAAGTGGCATGCATGCAAGTTTCCATAGTATGAATTGTGGAGCGATTGTAGTGCTATATTCCAATTCGGTCTAGAACAGTTTCTAAATGGGATCACTGTAGTAGACTGCAAGTGCTGCACTGTAGATCTACAGTGTGCTAGAAGTTCAACAGTTACAAGAAGTTTCATGATCGATTGTTATCGTGCTGCAGCACAGTGATAACTGATTTCTGTTCTCGGTAGATATTTGTTATACACAGATCGCCATGGATCAAAGGGGAATTTCTGTTGTGGGCCTGGCTTACATAACACATGTCTTCTGGCGCCGCCCACCCATGATCTTAGAGATTCACTAATTGTGTGTGCTTCTTGTTTCTGAGTGATGAACAGGGAACATTACGGCGATATGTCTGTTTACGTCTCCCATGTAAGTCCGCTATAATGCTCATGACCAAGTGCTGCAAGATTTGTCTGAATTATGTCACTTGAGGCAGAATTTTTTTTCTTGTAGGTGATGATGTAGAAGCTGCAAGATCCCATGGGTAAGTGTGGATTCTGATCTAGGGTGATGTAGAAGCTGTAAGATCTCGTGGGTAAGATTGGATTGTGATCTATGGAGATGCAGCAGCTCAGTTCTAATATGTTCTTTTGGTATATGATCAATACATACACTTAAATTGGGATTGTGGGTTTTTATGTCTTAATGTAGCCCAACCTTTTGGGATATCATCAAGAAGAAATCGGTGCAGGACTTCTCAGGCATCCCCTACGTGTGCACACTGCTGAATTGCGCGTTATGGGTGATGTATGGCTCGCCTCTGGTGGAATTCCAGATGTTGGTAGTGACCATTAATGCAGCTGGCTGCATGATTGAGCTCTCTTACCTCTTTATCTACCTCCTTTTTGCGACAAAGAAGATCAAGGTACACATGAACGCTGACCGATTATAACCTTTTTTCGAAATTTCCTGATTGCTGTAAAGAATCTTGCGACATAGGTCGACCCTCTCCCATGAGGTAGCGCTGGCAGAAATTCGGATGTAATACATGTTTCGAGACTTGCAGAGACATTTGATCTTAATCGTGCAGGTTTTTGTCCTCCTGTTGTTGTTGCAGATGAAGGTGCTGAAACTGTTGCTGCTAGTGGTTGTGGCATATATATCTGTGGTGGTGCTTGTGCTAGAGCTGGTCCATGACAAAAGCCGACGCAAGCTCATTTTTGGAACCCTATGTGTCGTTGTAACAGTGGCCATGTACGCTTCTCCGCTAACCGTCATGGTACGTGGCTTAAATTATGCTCAAACCATCAGCCAGAGTTACCGGATCCTTTCAGAATATGCGATTCAAATGGAGCTTGACAGGAATTGTAAAAGTCGTGAATGCTTTTCTGTCCAAAAATATTAATCGATTCATGGTCCAGATTATACCTGAGCTGCGCTTAATCTCAAATGTGATGTTGTGCATGCAGAGCATGGTGATCCGAACAAGAAGTGTGGAGTTCATGCCATTCTTGCTGTCTTTGTTCAATTTCATCAACGGTGCTGTGTGGTTCGGTTATGCCTTTGTGGGGCAATTGGACATCTTCATTGCAGTAAGTGAACTATAACCAGCTTGACCTCCAGTGAGAATTTCCACTCACGTAAAGTTTTCGAAGTTGCTTTGAATATTCTGCTGCTTGGATTCCTGCGTGAAACCAGGATGATGAAAAAGTTACTCCAATTCATTGTATATGCAAACCTCCCCTTATGCCTGCGTCAAGGGATGATGTAAGTGTGAAATCCGGATACTGTATATGTACACTGTTCTTGACAACCTATTTTTTTCTGGTCACATAGAACTAGATCATCTGTTTAACTTGTGGGATTATGATACATCGTATTCTGAATTAATGCAATTTTTGTGTGAATCAGGTGCCAAATGGTCTCGGTGCATTGTCGGGTATTGTGCAGCTAGTTTTGTATGCCATGTACAAAAACGCAACACCAGTCAAGTCGGTGTTGAAACAACAAGAACTGGATGCAGTAGGAGCTGATGTGAAAGACCCAGACATGAAGCCATCCAAACAAGTTACACACCTCAAGGACTGTATACACAACAGTTCTCCATTCGTGGTGAACATTCATGACACAGATCTAAACCATGAGGACCTCCATGGCAAGTGATCTGATGATCCAAAGGTACAAAAAATTATAGCCCTGGTGCAGGCACACCCACATGAGGCTATAAAATTTGCAGATCTCTTTCGGACCCATAACTCTTTATAGGTTCAAGATCGCGAAGTACCAGCTGCTTCAAAGTTCATGATACTTTCTATACCATGGTCCATAATTCTACAGACGTGCTTATAGGATGATGAGAACTCAAGATATGATAACTCCATGAGGGCTTTGCTCCATGTGGATCTGATGAAACTTGAATCTGCTGTCCAGAGCTTCATCAAACAAGCTCACTGGTGCTGATGAAAACAGGACAGGACTTTTTGGGTTGGTCAAAAAGGTTGGAGCTCTAGGTAAACGCATTGAAAAGTACTTGAAGTTTGCATTCATTTGTTAGTTTTGCAAGATCATCTGCCTCAGGACTTGATCATTTATGCTCAACGGAACTCACTCTCCTTCTTTTTTTTCTTTTCTTCTTTACATGTTAATTTCTCAGAGGAGACTTCTCTCAAGCTCACTCTTGAAAGCTTTTTCGAAGTTATGGGGATGCATACAGCTCCACTACTGATTGGGAGTGCAGTTTTGTTGACAAGATTTTGTGGAGTTTTGTTTTGTGCCTAGTCATCTATAATGGGAGTCCAAACCTTAAATTGAAACTTAATGGAAACTTGTTGGGAACTTGTGTACTCTTGGAAACTTGTTTAAATTGAACCAACTTCAAAATGTAACTAGCGAGACCCTTTGCAGTTGGCCCAAGTATATTAAACCTTTTGTAAGGTCACCCATCCCCATACTACTCCAATTGAAATGGGCATAATTTTAGTTCATGCTTATGAAATCTGGCTAAATGAAATGAAATGAAATTAAAATTTCAAAGATGAAAACCATTTTAAATTCAATAACTTTTGCTTTAATCATGGTCACATCCAAACAATCAAGTTTTGATGGAGGCAAATCAATTTGTTAACATATTTAGTAAAATACCAATTGTTTAAGAAGTATTAAATTAAATTAAATTAAATCAGTTTATAATTTTGACCTACTTTATATATATATAAATTATGTACATATACTTAAAATATCCTATATTTTGATAAATTACAATGAATTAGTTCAAAGTGATTTTCAAACCTTTGATTTATCTCAAAGTAATATTTTGGGACAAAATTTGAAAATAAAAACTTATTACACTAAAAATTAGTAAGATAATTTACTATATGGGTCTTTTTCCTTTCTTGATTATATATATATATATATATAAATGATTTTATTGTTCATCATTTCAATTTGTTAAATGTGTAAATTTTGTTTACTAATTTATTTTAACAACTTTAAATTGTTTGAATAAACATAATTTTTCTATGTAACAAAAACGTGGTGTTATTAGAACATCTTGAATTTGTTCAAATTATATGTACTAACATGTCTTGGTTCATATATGTTTTCCTTGATTTGAATATGATGTTTAATATTGAAGTTATTTATTTGATATTTTAAAATTGCATTCATTGTGTGATGATCTATTTTACTTTTTTGAGATACAAACTTGTTGGTTTCACTATGTGAATATTTTACAAGAGAAATAATTTTTGGTTTTGGTCTTTTGATTTGTGAGTTTTTTTTCAATAAAATCATAGGTTTTCAAAATAAATAAAGTTGAAATAGATTTATATCAATACAAGGGATTATGCCCATTCCAACCCATGCATTTGTGACTATAGAAACAAATATCTTCCATGGTACTCAGTAAAAACAACTTATAATTGCATAAATCTTTACAAAGTGGTTTGCAATTGTATATGCGGTTTAAACTTGCAACTAATACGTGAAAATGAAAAGTTCATTTATATCATTCATTTTTAATGGCATTTCAAAATAAATGAAAATGTATCTAATTGGTATTCTAACTTGGAAGGTGTTCATAGGCTATTGAACACTATGTGGCATCTTTTCAACTTGATTTGTGACTATAAATCCTAGTTGTAAATATACATGTAATTAAATGTGGAAAAAATGAGTTTGTTAATAAAATTGTTAGATTTAATGGTTGAATTTTTTTCCTTTAACTTTTTTCAATGAATTAATCATTAAATGTGTGATAGGGTTTGGTGGGATTGTAAAAAATTCAGAGGACCCATGTCAATTAATGGTAGAATAATATTCTGAAATTTATAGCATTATAAGGTTTTTCATAATTTGTAGTTAAATACAAAAAATACACATTGATGGATGAAAACATAATTGTTTTTGCAATTGGTCATGTAGACAAATAATACGTAGCAAGTAATAAATAATGTTAGGTACTAAGTAATATGTATGTCGTTAATAGTCAGTGTTTTGTCATGTTGATATGCCATATTGTTTTTTAATTACTTAATTAATTAATTAATTTAGGTAGTATGTAAGTAAACTAATTAATAAATTTATTTTATTGTGTTGAATGAAATAATGTTATGTTTAATGAATTAGATTAGATTAGGTAATTAATCAATTAGTAAATTGTAGGTTGTAAGGTAGTAGTAGCTAATAGGTCAAATGTATGTGAGTTAAATAGTAAGTGTTTTATCATGTTGATATGTGATTTTTTGGAATTAATTATTTAATTAATTAAGCAATGTAATTTATTTATTGAATTTAGGCTAGGTAATAAGTAGTTTGGGTAATTTATGAAAAATTTATAAACATTATGTAGTGAATAAATTATATATCATACATTTAAATTACTTTTTGTTGGTACAATTATGATTTACTAGTGTGAACCTGGTGCATAATGCACCCGTTAAGCTTCCCCCCGCCCGGTCCTTCCCTGCCCGTGTCCCCCCCCCCTTGCCCGTGCTGGCCCCCCCTTGTCAGTTAGGTAATAACTGTCACAGAAAACAAAACCCATCCAAAAAAAAAAAAAAAA
>Ga0116229_10014622_pt1 | contig 10872 bp, 5 predicted proteins | sample S1TSphgellanicum_3_FD_87313 | JGI IMG/M metagenome (GOLD analysis project Ga0116229, IMG submission 87313) | Host-associated microbial communities from peat moss isolated from Minnesota, USA - S1T2_Fc - Sphagnum magellanicum MG | ecosystem: Host-associated > Plants > Peat moss > Unclassified...
AAAAGGATGATATAAATTTCATTGTAACGAACAAGAAATAAACAAAAAAGAAAAAGAAAAGCAAAAATTAAAAATAAGAACTATAGCCCCCCCACCCCCCCCCCCCCCCCCCCCCCCCACAAACTTTTAGACCCCACATTTAGATCTTTTAAATTTCCTATTAGTTTTCAACAATCTAAAAAGATATGGTTATGCCAACTTGAGCTTTAGAATCCCTATTTGAACTCAACAAACACCAAGTTGTGTCCAAAGATTTTAAGCTCCAAATGCTTACCTTGCCATATTGAACACTATTTTTAAACCCCATAATTTTTTCATCTTTTGTCCATTTTGAATAATCTTCATGGCAATGGGTGTGTCAAGTGAAGGTCCACAATACTTCTATGAACTCCAAAAGTAATTAAACTATGTCCAAGTAATTTAAGCTTTTTGACAACTTAAATGTTTAGATAGTAGCTTGTTTATCTTATTCATTTAGCACTTGTGCTCCACCCATTCATGCATTCACCAAGATTTAGTTCTTAACATAATTGCAAGGAAATCTAAATTAAATTTTTTTTAAGGTCTCATTTTCAAACCATTAGGCTGGGAATTGGATTCATGATAAATTGAATATAGAATTTGAAGCATTTTAATATAATAAAATAATAAACAAACATCTTTCAAAATAACAAGAGAATATTATGTTCAAACATATTTTATATGAGTTATTTCAAATTTTATAATTATAATATGCAAAAGTTGAAAACATGTATGTGAATTTGTTTTATTTTAACTTGGATTTTTTTTAAAAATCAATATTTCATCTACTTTCAACCTATGTTGTAAAAAAAGACATATAAATTTGCATACATTTACATTTTAAAATATGCAATTAAATACATTTTAAAGAATGATTCTCCAACATCATTGCAATAAAATTAAATAACATAATCATAATGATCACTGAAATATTAAAAAAATTATTAAATTCAACATGATATAAGGTTCATTTTATGATTATTTTCTTCCATTTATTCTAAGAAGGATCAAAAGCTATCCACTTTACCATGTTGTCAAGATTTGTTTGTTAGAACAATTACAAATTCTAACTTTATATAGAGAGTGACATGTTTTTGGTTGAATAGTTATTTCAACCATAATCCTAAGATTCATTATGGCATTTGCAATGGATGGGAGAACTTGTGTTTTTCAATTTGGGTTTTAGCCTCATATAGTAACACAAGTCAATGAGGTATCACCTAATACCAAATGTTCATTTTAAACCAGTGCCCTTTTCAATAGTTAACTTTCAATGTTTTATGTTGCATTGTTATCCCAATGAACACCATGTTGTTAACTAATGCATAACCAAAGGAGAAATGAAGGATTAAAAAATGACATAATTAAATATGCATTATTTTTCTATTAATCACTAATTATTCACAATGTATAAAGGGAGTCAAGAACACAATATTCCCAATTATATGAATGAGCTCTAATGCAACACAAACTACAAAAACTCAAAAGTTGAATTGTTTGGAACTATTCAATCTACTCCGAAATGCAATGGACCACATATAACATATTAACCTATTACCATGGATTGATCTATGATGATGATGCGTAATGAAATGTTGCCCATTTGAAGATTTGGCCAATCCATATACCAAGCTAAATCAAATCATAAAATCTTGCCAATAATCATGAAAAGGCAAAAAAACCCATTACAAAATTATTGATACAAAATCTATTGAAGCTATTGGTTCAATCATGTATCATAATTTTGGCTTCTTAGGTGCAAAACAATCAATAATTACCCAAACCTTTTTCTTTTTCTAATTGGAATGGCAGACTAAGGATTTGCTTTGAAGCCTACTACTACACACATGATATCATCACTCTTTAAGTAGCATGTAAGCATGGCACCTACAATTGATGGATTTTATTTTGAATGTTCCTAAAATTAATGGTGCAAACAGAAAAAAAATTTATTCATGAAATATTACATTTCTTCAAATTCATTGAAAATGCCCATCAATGAAACATGATTCATGAATAAAATCTATCCACAAGCTATTGTTACATGTCATTTATTTCCTTGAAGAAACCTTATTGTATTGAAATGAATGTGTAGTGAAGAGTCATGTATGCATGACTAGCAATAGAGTGGTGAATGCATGAGTCTAAAAACAAATTAAAGCTATTGGCCCAAAATTCATCATCTATTGGCTGCTATTGTGCACACAAGGATGACGTGGCACCATGATGCTCATCTAGATACATAGATGAACTAGAGTTTTGAAAGCATTATGTTGTAGTATTCATTAGTAGAAATCCTGTCATTTGCAACCTTTTCCTGTGCAACTATGTGCAACTAAATGTTGCCTATGACTACAAAAGGTTGCCTATGTGACTATTTTTCAAATTTGGATGGATTTTGGTCTTCTTTTCAACTAGTTGCAACTGATACTTATTTCATCATTCTAATAGGTTGATTTTGCATGATGTTTTTGTATTTTTTAGAACATTGCATATACGTTTAATTGTACATGTAACCAAAGTAGTCACATTATAGTTGCATAAGGTACGTATGCTATCTAATAGCTACATGTATAAACTATTTAATAGTACATAATCTGCTAGCTAACTACCTAATAGGTTATTTAATTATAAATAATTGTAAATAATTATTTAGAGATTATTAAATAGGTATTTAAAATAGTTTTAATGGCATGCAAGCCTTAGAGGCATAGATCTTATTGATTACATAGGTCATAATGCCCTTCCAAGTCTTTTTTCAAAATAATTATATTTTAACGAATCTATTGAAATTTTTAGGGGTCATTAAAAACAATCCATGATTAAAAAAAATGGGGTGGGGATGAAGAGGATTTTCGCAAAGGGACAAACAAGAATTAGTACCACCCAAGGAAGACACTTAAAAAATGCTTGAAGATACCCAAAAAAGTTGTGAAAGGTGCAAACTTGCTAGTATAATACTCCATAAATTGGTTGCTCAACATAGCTTCTTATGTCAAGTAAAGTTCATACCCTAGACCATACCTTTTTTATAGGGTTTAGCTTGACAAGTTGTTGGGTTTCATATTGATTTTCTTTTTCTAGATGGAAATACTTTGGTGATAAATGTCATGGTTGTTAGGCACAATGACAACATCAACTAAAACATCAATTGAATTTTGATTTTGAAAATGTAATCAAGAAGCAAAGTTGAATTGCAAATTAATAAAATAACTTCAAGATTGTGACATCACGATACTTAACTTGCTTGCATTGATGTCTTTGAATGTATGCTTGTTAAAGGCAAAATTATTGGACCCTTTATTAATTTTTATTATTTATGGTAGTTTAGTAGTTACTAAAAAACCCATTAGTAAAAGGTGATTAGTCATGCATGTAATACGGCGTGCACACATTGGGACTCTCTAGAAGCACAAACACAATTAATCACTAAAAAATCACTATGGACCCACACAAAGATAAATGCACAACTATTTTAGAATATCATTTAATTTAATCACTAGAAGATCAATATACACCCACTAGAACAATAGGTCAAGTAATCACAAAAAAGTCACTATGTAATCATCAAAACATCAATTCGTATTTCATTTAAGGATCATAGAGGATAATCAACTCACCCTTGTCTTGGGTAGTTCATACCATTATAATAAACTAATCCACTAAGATTCCACTAGGTAAAATCGTAGTAAAAGGAGCCACCCAAATGAATGGACATTTCTTAAAACTGCATTTTTGTATGTTTTAAAAAACACAAAGGAGGGTGAAAACATTAATAAGGGGATTGTTTGGACTATCACACTTGTAATAATTTTGGATTACATACAAATGTAAAATTTAAAGTCATATTCAAAATTAACATTTTCAATTTTCTAATTATGCATGTTGTCGTAAACTTTAATGGGAATCATCATAAATTTTTTTGATGAATTTTAAAAAGATTATGGACTTGTAATGGACTTTTGAAATGACAACGCTATGTTTGTCACATAAAGAAAATGAAAAAAATGGATTAAATAAAAATGTCAAAGTAATATCAAAATTAAAATTAAAAAATAAAACATCATCAAATGAAGAATTTATTAATGAAATGCATAAAAAATTTCTTAATATATATATTTTTAATTTTTTAAAACTTTAAATGACATGATTGTTATAAGTTTTATCTTTGAGAGTCTATTTCACATTAAAGTTTTTAATCTTTTGCATGCTTTTTTTTATCAGGCACATGTTTAAGGATATTCATAGGTTGGCTTATTAATATTTATGATTAAAAACATAGGGAATAATTATCGGATTTACAGTTTGATAATTGTTAAAATTGCAAAAAAATTGTTGGTGTTAAATCATGGACTCTCAAATGCCACTTTTGAGACACCTAACCATGTTTTTGCCCAATAAGCATAATAGTTTGGATGGAATATTTTCCATTAATTGCAACATTTACATGTTCAAAGTTTAACACAAATGAAAAATGTTTTTGCATGTTCAAAGAACTTAAACCTCGAAAGTGGATAGTCCTTGTTTTTTTCAAACGTTTTTTCTTTCTACCAAATGTGCACCATTCCTTCTGAAAGTTCGAAAGGATTTTAACATTGATGATTAGAAAGGCAAAAGGACTTGAATTGATGAAAATTGTTTTTATAACCCATTTGAACACATTTGGGTCAAAAGTGTTTTTGACCTTGAAAATTATGGACTTTGAAAATGTGACTTTAACAAAAGTTATTCATATATATCTGATAAAGGGCATGAATGCATAATATACATGATATAAAATCAATTTGTAGTCAAAATGTATTTATATATAAAATGTAATGTTAAATGGGGTATTCGAAATACAAAATTTTAAGTTATAAACTAACACAAAGATGACATGTGTCATGTGTAGTCCTCGGAAAAAGACTTTTATCTTGGCACCCTTACTTTTTTTATTGTGATTTCACCCCACTGGTCATTGTCACGCAACCCTATTCATTGGCCAATTCCATTAAATTGGGCAAGATGCCATTATAATGTCATTATAATGGAATTGGTCCAATCCATTAGAAAAATGAATGGAATGCATAGTGGTTGGGACCACATCTCCTAATAATGTCACATCATTTTTTTGAATGTTTTCATCACCTTGTCATTTCACCCCATAAACCATCCATTGAATATTAAAGAAAAATTCCATCCTCTTCATAAATGGAGAAATTTTTTGACAATAATCCAAAAGCATAGCTCTAAGGAAATTCTAACAATTGATAAACAACATCTCAATTTGAAATGTGAAAAAAAAATAGCTCTAGTGAAATTCCATCCAATTGATATGGCAGCCAGAACCTGTATTGTGAAAACTAAAGTTTTTGACAATTAGGCTCCTTACCGACATCCACAATGCTAGTTAGTCAATTCTTGTTTACATATTTCCTTCTGCTCCCATCGTTTTTTGGTGTCAAACTTATAAGTCCAAAACTGGCTTTCAAAAGAGATAGATAGAAAAGGATTAGTTCTAGCCATTTCATTTAGTAAAGTTACTAAGAAATAGTAGCATATCTATGAAGTTAAGTACAAAAAAATCTCCACAACATCAATTTGAAAGTAACATTACACAAGTGAAGTCACAACCTTTTGAGCATTGTTCACAAAATGTCTAACTGTCACCTTACCATTACAAATAACAATGATGAACTGATAGGACTACCCACCAAGAACTTCATAGGCCTTACTCTTAATGTAGCTTCTATTGCTTTCTACGATTTGATTGGGATGCCTTTTTAATCTACAAGAACAATTTCAATTCCAACACATCTTAGTTCCTTGAAGCATCTCAATTTTCATACAAAAAAACCCAATGATTAGTATGGGACTACACCTTTGTTGTAGGAATGACATCATATATGCCCAAGCTTTTTGAATCACATTCAAAAGCAACCTGCTGCAAAACATTTGTCCTGTTTATGGACACTTTCTCCTTAAAACATTCCATGTTGGTTGAATTACAATGGGGAGCCATGAGTTTGGGAACCTATCAAGCAAGATGTTGCAACCATGATGACTTTCATGATATGCTTCAAAGGTCCAACAATAGGGAAGGTAGGTTTATGACAACATCAAGGGCATGTGCTTGCCATTCTCTAGAGCTTCCAAATTGGCAAAGTGTGATGCTTGAGAGGCATGGAAGGATAGAGGTAAGTCTAATCATAAATATATTTCTTGCTATAATTTTGTACATGAAGGAAAGGTGTTTGATTAGCCAACATCATGATTTGGTCTTCTTGTTGCTTTTAAAACCATGATAAAAACTCAAGATGTAGTTAATGTAATTGGATAATGATTTTTAAAAAAATTTGGAATGATTTTTTTCAAAGATGTACACCTATGAAAAAAAATAAAATCTTACATTATATCAATATGCATCCAAGTTCACTATGTGTTTCACTAAATTTTGAGTGAAATTGGACAAGTTTACCATGATGAAAGTGGCCAACACCTTTGGGAATGGGGAATAGTTGCTATGGATAGGTGAATTCACTAATAGCTAATTGAATTCACCAATAGTTGACCAAATTCATTAATATTTAAATCATTAATAATAAATTCACTAATAATTAAATCATCAATAATAGATTCGTTAATAGTTAATTCCAAACTTAGGCTAAACACCTAGGAACCTTCATTAATCTACCTAACTTAAGTTAGCAACCTATCTCATTTAAACACCTAGCCCACCAACCTAAGGTGCAAGTGTGAAGGTTTGAACCTTTCATGTCCTCTCACCACCATGTTTAAAGAATAAATTTTTAACCATATTGAATCATTACTTAAATGAACAATATTTTTTCATCATCTTATATTATTATGCACATTTTTTCTTACTTAAAGCTACTAATGACAATTCTTGGCTATTTTACAATAGGTTATTCTAAGTTATTATATCATAAACTGTTATTAAGTATTTTTTCATAGGCTATTATTGGTTATTCTAAAATATGTATTTTATTTTATTATATGTTATTATTAATTATTTAAAATTATTTTACCTTAAGCTATTTTTGGTTATTTCATAAGCTAGTGCTGGTCATTTTAAGCTATTTTACCATATGTTATTTTTGGCTATTTCATTGTAAGCTATTGTTGATTAATATAAGTTATTTACCATAGGTTATTTTTGGTTATTTTATCATAAACTATTTTTAGCTATTTTATCTTAGGTTATTTTAAGTTATTTTACCATAGGCTATTTTTGAGTAGTCTATTATAAGTTATTATTGGTTATTCTAAATTATTTTATTTTAAGCTATTACTAGCTATTTTATCATTGGCTATTATTGGTTATTTATCATAGGTTAATATTGCTTATTGTTGACTATTATATTTTATTGTTAGCTATTATACGATTGGTTATTTTTTACTATTCTAGGTTATTTTATCATAAACCATATTTGATTATTTTATCATAAGTTATTTTTGGGTATTTTAAATTATTTTATTTTAAGCTATTATTAAATATTGTAAGTTATTTACCATAGATTATTTTTTACTATATTATTGTAGGCTATTATGGACTATTCTAAACTATTTACTATATGCTATTATGGTTATTCTATATTGATTATTTTAGGTTATCCTTTTGGCTCTAGCCTAAAGTTCAATGCAAAATTCAGCATCAGTCATAAGCACATTATCCATCACTTGCCCAATCCAACAAGAGTTAGAGAACTTCCTAAATTAGGAGCATTTGCTACATCTCTTTCTCCAATTCCTTGCACAACCAATTCCTGCAAATTTGTCATAATATCTTTGCACCCTTCCAGATCCCGGGATGGGGTGTTGATTAAACCAGACCAGTATTGAACAATTGCATGCTTTGGCCTCATACCACTTTGTGTACCACTCTTCTGCATACATACAGGTTCAGAGAGGTCATGGACAAATTGAAAATGCACCCACACAAAGTAAATCACAAGGGAAGTTGAGCAAGTGAACCTGGCCAAAAGATTGCCTAGCACATTGCCTCAATCTTCCATGATCTTTCAAGAACAGTTGCACATCAGTAAACCGCTGCATAATATGTCCTCAAAAAAGCTTTGGTGAATGCAAGATCCACCTGCCCCAAATTCATACTGGCTTCATAAAACCTCTGGATATGTGTTCCATACTGATCATATGACATTAGTCATAAGACCAAAGCCAAGGGTTACAACAAGAAAGTCCAGAAGACCTGCTGATTTACATGTGTGTGAAATATGTTTCAAATTACAAGTCAGTTGAGAATTGGCTAAACCTCAGCCTATGAACTTTTGTGCTAAAACTTTTAGTAAACTCCTCAACATTTCTTCAGCAGCAAAAATAATCTACAACCAAAACTGGTCCAGGGGGCAAAACCCTAAATGGTCCTTGGGTCATGCTTTCTATTGCTCAAGGAGTTGTTCAGGCCAAGGAGCGAAGTAGAGAAGAAGAGGAGATGATCTGGAAAAAGAGAACACAGAAGATGGATGATTGTAGCAGTGAAGACAGTCATGAAAAGCAATCTCAGAAGCAACATCTGAAAGTGAACTTCTGTTGCAATTTCTTTCCTTCTGTGTCATGTTGTGATCAACAGCAGCTTGCTCTGTATGTTAGCAAGAGCAATACACTTCAGTTGTATTTCCTCCAGACTTCAAGTTTGCAGCATAATTCCATTGAAGCATCATGCATCCAGCATTTGTTTTGTGTCTTTGTCATCCCTTCACATACTCTTCTTGAACATGTCCAGGATGCATGATTTGAGCTGTTGTAGCAGAGGGAGCAAGAAACGATTGAACGTCATGTTCTCCCTTGTTCTTAAGGTAAGTTTTTGCACCATCCCAAAGAGAAATTTTACTAGTGAAAATTGGTTCAGAGTCCTTCTTCAACTTAACTGGGAATTGGATTTCCTTCTCTTACCACCCTGAAAACATCCCCTGGACGTGCGAGAAGATGACGTCTGTTCTAGGATTGCAGATGGGTGTTGTGGATCAGCAGTGCCAGACGATGGCCACGCCCTCTCTGCATTTCTCCTTGCCTGGTTCTTCACGAATTTGTGGCAGACGTCTTGTGGCTTTTCGTTTATGGTTGGGAGCACTTGAGGAGAGTCCGGGAAATTGTAGGGAATGTGAGACTTGCCGTAGTAAAAGACCCCGGCATCAAAGGCGCGTGCAGCTTCTTCTTCCGTTGCGTATGTGCCTAGCCACACCGTCTTCTTTGAGCCTGTGGGCCTAATTTCCGAGACCCATTTTTCCTCTTTTTGACGTGTTCCTCTGTACCGATGGCCAGCTTCCTGAACTCCTGTCTTTTGAAGCAGCTCTTGTGATGATACTGCAGAACTCGCAGTTTCGTTCTCCGAGACTGTGGTGACTGATGAATCTCCCGCTCCTTCGTGCTGGGATTCAGAAGCAAAAGCTGTTGACATATATTCTACTACACGATCGAATTCCGTCAAGTTCTCAGTCCAGGCATTTCCCGGCGAGATCGCTGGTGCTGAGCAGCAGCAGCTCTTCTGCTCCAATTCAAGTATTCCCTTCATCATGTACATTTGAAAATCGTCCTTCACTCCAAACTCTTGAAGGCAGTTTTCTACCTGAGTGTTCCAAAACATGATATCGTCATCGAGACTGGCGTCGTCACAAAAAGGAGGCGCATTCACCTGTGATGCAGTTGCAGTGCCGCCGACTGTAGCCATCTCCTCCTCCTCCTGTTCATCGCCTCCATTTGACGAGTTGCACGGCCTTGAAGTCTTGAAGATGTCGGAGTTGTATTGACTGTGCGGCTTATTGACGGTGAGCGATGCGAATGGAAGTCCATGAGCAGGAAAGGAACGACAATGACGACCACCGGCAGGAGAGTCGGATCCAAGTTTCGCATTCGGCGATGCTCGTTCTCTCAATCTGCGACTGGCTCGTCTCGGCCAAGTTGCCATCCTGTTCACGACGGATGAGAAGTGGTCACCGTTTCTTCGCGGCAGCAAGGGGGGGATGCATGAGATGGACGACTTCACAGCACTGCAAAACCCTTGCACAGTCCGTTCACAAATTTTCTTCAAATCCGACGCTGCATTGTTATCTTGTCCGGGCTCACCACGCATCGCAGTAGACACCGACGCCATCTGTTGAGTCCGCAGCCTCGCGACCACAGAAACTCTCCCTTGTTCTGTCGAAACGCAACTAAAATTGTCTATCGGTACTCGTCTGTGGCGCTGAAGAAACGAGCGAACTCCAGAGACCAGAATTGACGGAAGAAGTCTTATTCACGGGAAGGAAAAATTTCCTGACAGTAAGAAGCACATCTATGCAATTGCAAATACACGCAAAAAGTTCTGCTCAAGGCTTGAAGCCGAGCTTGCCAAATTTGCATCGCAAACAGATCACACCAGGAAAGAAGAAGAAGAAGAAGAAGGAACCGCACTCTGCAAACCGAGACAACGCTCAATTGTGATAAGCAGTTTCAAGGAGACAAAGGAAGGGCGACAACTTCAGCGCGTGTACAAGAAGGATGATCAGGGCGAAGAAAGAGGGGAATGAGCTCGAATCACAGATTCCTAGCTCACTCCGACTGCCGCCAAAATCAGATGCCGTTTCCCAACGAAACACAGATTTGAAACCAGATAGAGAGAGAGATGAAGACGAAGATGACGACGACGACGACGACGACGACGAACAAGGAAACGCAGAGCGTACTTGTTGTAGAGACAAAAGCTACAAGAAGACGATTCAATAGGAGACTTGTTACTATCGGAAGACGCGTCCAAGGCTGCGTTGATCGTCTGTGACGCAACAGGGACACAAGCCAGTGTCCGTGGTGTCGTCCCAAGGCCACAAGATGGGATTCACAGAAAAGCGGCAAGTT
>Ga0116229_10014623_pt1 | contig 10871 bp, 11 predicted proteins | sample S1TSphgellanicum_3_FD_87313 | JGI IMG/M metagenome (GOLD analysis project Ga0116229, IMG submission 87313) | Host-associated microbial communities from peat moss isolated from Minnesota, USA - S1T2_Fc - Sphagnum magellanicum MG | ecosystem: Host-associated > Plants > Peat moss > Unclassified...
CTTAATTTACTTACAATAATTGGGATATAAACACATAATTAACATAATTTTTTTGATAATTATCATGTGCTACCATTTGGCAATGACAACCATTGATGTCCACACACACAAACCTAATAAAATAACAACCTTCCTAAAAAATGAATAACTTCCAAATTGCCCCTTATTTGTAGCTATGGTCCCCATAAACTAGATAACATAAGAAATCATTTTTGCAAATCCCTAGGAATGAACACCTTAGTTCTAAGGTGCAAGGATGAATAGGCCAAGTACAAATGTTAGTCCCATTGTTAGTTGCTTAATTGCAATCCTTCAAATCTAAAGTCAAATGCAAATCATCTTCCATAAAAAAAGGTGTATTTCTTACTTTTTAACTATAAGAATAGGTTCTTAAGTTTATGATATGCATCAAATGCAAACCAATTTTTTGATTGGTACCTTGTCCAAGAGTGATGTACGACATACAATATGCCAACTCCTTGAACACCAATCACACACCAACATAATGGTAGGCCCCATAAACTACCAACACAACATACAATGAAGTATGGCAAAAACAATTGCTAAAGATGGGCCAATTTGGCCATCCACATTAAGGAGATGACATGAATTATAATTCCACGCATGGTTCTTTCATGTTTTTTAAGTGTGTGTTTCTAGTTTCATTACATTTTGCCATAGTTTTTTAACAGTTAAGAGGTGAATATTTATTTATTTATTTCATTCTTTTGTTGGAGCTTTGGATTCTCAATGCATTGTTTTTGCTCTACACATCTATTTGTGCAAATGTGTGTTTGGAACTTCATGGTGTGTTGTTGCAGGTGTGCATTTGGAACTTCACCACCTTAGTTTGTGAAGAGTTGAGAGCCGATAAATATTTCTCCTTCCTCCTTTTTTTCATTCATTTGTTGGAACTTTACATTTTCAATGCATTGTTTATATTCTACACATCCATTGTGCAAGTGTGCATTTGAAACTTTGTGGCATGTTGTTACATGTGTGCATTTTATTTTTTCACCAACATTTCTTGATGTTCTTCTTTGTGTTTTTTTCAATCCTTTTCTCTTGGAACATTGTTCAAACAAGAAAATTGTTGTCTTTTATGAAGATTTGTGGAAGCATCTTTTTTGGAAGAGCTAACGGAATTGGATTATTCTTTGCTTGATTCAAGTTTTACATTCATTCAATGTGTATCATTTTGTTTGTCATTTGCATATATAAGTTAATGTGTTTTTTTCCTCTATAAAGTGCTAACAAGCTTTAGCTTTGGCCTTCTTGTTGGTATAGCCAACTTCCGTAAAATAAAAAGGAGGCAAGACAAGAAAAAAAAGATGAGGTCACCTTGCATTATCACAAACATTCAAGTGGCCCTTCTAATTGAAATGATATTGGATTTTTGCCACCCAGTGGATGTGGTGATGTAAGGTGGGGTCAACAAGGAGTCACTAGACTTGAAGATAAGGATTGGCATCAGAAGTAACCCTACACAAGGTGGATGACATGGAGGTGGGAGAGGAAACTTTTTTGACATGGTATGCATTCTACAAGTTTATATTTATATCTTTCATTTTTCTTTTCTCTATGAATTACAATCAAGAACTTCAAAATAACTTTAACTGAAAATGTATTACTTTGACCAAATTAACATCTCACTTGTAAATATATGAAGTTACATCACATGTCATTCCTCTACACTTGTAATCAAATTTTTATGCCTCTTATAATGCAACATTCCAAAGTTAATTGAAATTATGTGTTTGTTTTTTGCCCCTTGTGTATTTTGTTTTTATTATAAAAACCCATTATGATTTTGTATGTTGTGTGTGGCATGTGTAGCTTCTATAGCTTTCTTTGTAAAATTTTGTAGGTTCATTTATGTGTAATTAAAAAATGGACCTCCATGACTGGTCAATATTATTTGGCAAATTTTCATTTTTAATCAAAGGTTTGCAAGAGACATAAAAATTCATCACTAATTCAAGCTTACCATTTAACGAATTAAAAATAGATTTCCAACATAATCTTCAAGAATCGTGGATTCATGGTTCCCTTGTTCGACTATGTTTCCCGCATTGATGTTGTAGGTACTATGGCCTTTCGAGCAACCATACTTCTACCCAAGTTAGGGTTTTCCTTCCCAATTGTTACATGAGTGGGATTAGTAGTGTTGCTAATCATTGGTTTAGCCTCATTCCTAGCCTCTAGCTGCCCGCTTAATTCCTTTGCACTTGTGGCTATGTACCATCCACAAGCATGAGTCCCTTGAGGTTGGTATTTGACCAAAACATGCACATATACTTCAACCCCAATGTGAGCATAAAAATAGATCTAATGGACAAATGTTTGAAGCATCACTTATGCACACTTGGGATGGCATTAAGTACCTTCTAGTGACAATGCCTTAGGTTTCTCTTGAACCTCAAGTGCTTTACGTTCCATCCCATTACTTTTTGTGATTTCATCCCCACTTGCAAGGTTAACCTTCTTTGTGCATGCAGGTTCCTCAATAAACCAAGTAAACCCTAAGTATTGTTGCATGGGCTAGGATTCTACTAGTGGGCTCTCTATTGCATTTTTGTCCACCACCACCACTCCTTCCAAGATTCTTTCTGCCCTTACCCCTTCTTCCACTACATGCAATTCCCCACCACCATTCTCACATGTAAAGGTTTCAATGGTTTGCTTTTGTGTAAGAGGTACTTATGAGCCAAGGAGGAAGGGTTCGAGCCTTGACAAGAGTCCAGTTATTGTTGACAAATTATTGTTAAACTTTGTCATCCATGATTGCATGGATGACACTTTGTCCATCACCTCCACCTGTGTCCTTTGAGAGTGGTCATGCCAAGCTTGGATTGACCCAACCTTTTCTGTCATTAGCTATAGGGCATTATTGAGAGCAACATTTGATTGCTCTAATTTTTGTAACCTCCCCATGCCATTCGAGGCTTCCTATCACAACCTCCCCAATCCAAATCAGAAAAGTAACATGGAATTTTTTCATTTGTGAACTACAACTATGAATTATACATCTAATGCCTAAAACAAATCCTATTACATCAAAAATAGTAGATGAAACTTTGTTTAAGTTTGGTGTGTACCTTGTTATTAGAAAAATCAACCAATTGTTGTGCCACCTCGGTGATGGAGGGGGGTCATTCTTGATTGACACACTATGTAAGACATCCCATGACACATTTGGATGAACCATGAGGCTTTATATGTACATGGATAGGCCATTGTCAGACCTGAAATAAATTGTCTAATTACTCAAGTTTTATAATCACGAAAATGGTGGGAACCTAACTCACCAAGTCTTGGAGAACCCCAACCTTCCTTTTCTTCCCAAAATGGCTAGGTTTTTGAACCTTTGCCCTGGAAGCCTTCATTACCTACTCAAACACATTTCCAAAATATTAAGTTGCCCTATGGAGCTATTAGAACATATCTTGTGCACTAAATTCCCCATAAACAACACAAGTTTCCCAAAATGGAACCATGCAATCCAAACCATCTAAACCTAGAAAAAATATTTACAGTGCATTATTAAAACCAACCCATGTAGCTTGCTTCACCTAAACTATGCATCTAGATCTAGGCACTTGGATATCACATAATCAAAGTGAAAAAAGGTCAAGTTTCATACCATGGACTTGGCCATTTGCTCTGGAGAATTCCAATAGAATTTAAGCTTTTGCCATGCTTCATCTGACACATTAGGGGGTGGACCATGAAATGGATCCTTTTCCCACAATCCTTTTAGGCGTGACCTTTCATATTTCAAGGCACACCGCACAACTTTTTGACAATTGATTTCCTTAGTATTCGAATTTTTCATCTAACTCTGCCTTAAGATTAGCCATATCTTGTGGGTTCTGGTTTTTCACAAGGACAATGGAAACATCCATGTACTTGGTACAAAGCCTTCGAATCGAATCTTCAAACCGTGGTTTATTAGTGGAACGACATGTAACAAAGCCTCTTTAATCAACTTGGATGGATTGGGGTTTTTTACCATCTATTTTTTGGGGATGCATCTCAAGTTTTACTATTTTCTTTGAGACTCGCTAGACCTTGCGTATGTTGCTAGTTTGGACATTAATGGGTGAAGTGATATGTGCCCCATTGCTTGCACCTAAATTAGGATTCGATAATGTTGTCAAATGAGGGCCAATTTGTACGATTTGAACAAGGTGCCCTCCTTCACATGGCACACTTGGGATGCCAAAAGAGGACCCATGTTTTGGGATGTAGTTGGCATGAATGACCAACCATATTCACTTGAACTAGTAAGCTTGGGAGGTGGGTCAATGGCAGGAAATTTTGTTTGATGACCATAATTTAACTGTTGTTGTTTTCTAGCCCTTTGTGCTTTTCCCTGCACACATAGTCAACAACACCATCTCTAGCCACACATGATGGGTAAAAAAAACATTCATTTGTTCACCAACTACCACTTATGATTTTTGGGATCCAAACTTGGTTTGGCTTTTGCCAAATTGGTTCTAGCTACAGACTAGATTTGGTGATTGCATTTGGTGATAAAAATATAATAATCTTCCCAAAAACTTGGGCAAACATTATACACAATCTGCATTTCGAGTTTTTGTTGCCTTTTCGAAAATAATGGGAAGACTCAGACGTGATGTTGGTTAACATTCAAGAGACATTGTTAATAAAAAAATATCCTCTTTCAAGCTACAACAAGCTTATTAAGGAAAGAACTTTTATTTCATTTTAACATGTCCATGTATATACAAACATCTATGCCTTAAAGACATAGAGGCCTATATATAGGGTAGTGGTTGGGGCCTCTTGCACCCTATACATATCCTTTAAGCACACCATTGCACAAGAAGGAAAACCGTGATTTGCAACTAGTGTTTACGACTGTTTTTTAGTCGAAAGAGACATTTTACAACTAACTATCTAATAGTCGCCTAAGACAAGTCGTAGACGACAAATAGTCGCATGAGACATTACATTAGGATGACATCATCAGATGATAGATGAAGACTAAATTTAATATATATTGTCTCATCCTATGGGGCTAGTATATACATAGTGTATATGGGGCATCATTTTGCGATTGTAAATTGCAACTATTTTGGTGGATCCAACCTCCAATCATGTGGAGACACATGTTATGGCCAAGAATTTTCTAAATATCATGATCTAGGAAAATCAGACCTAAATCTTATGGCCAAGAAATGGCCATGTCTTTTGTGTTTGGCTAATCGACATGTGCCACATGGCTCATTATGAACATCATGGCATTCATATATTTATTAAAAAACCCTAGATATATCCCAATCATTAGATGGCAAGAATAAGGATCTTGACACGTGTCGCATTATTATTTGAATGGAAATTTCAAATTTGTCACATCTTTTAAAGATTGAAAAATAGAAACATGCCACATGGTGATGTTAAATAATTTGTAAAATATATTTTTATTTAAATGGATAAGGAACCCCAGTTTAACATTATGAATTGAGGTTAACATTTTAAGGTTTAATTAATAATGTTCTAGGGTTAGGGTTACCATGGCTCACTAATCACACACAAAATGGACATGGAAAATGCTTACCATTAAGCTAATAAAAACTCAGTGAACACACTCACCTTAAGTTTTGCAAAGATGGAAAAATGTTTTGTATTGAACATGGGTTCCTACCTTAATGTAATCAATAATACTTAACTTGAATAACTAGATGATCCACATATAAACATAATGATTAACCTATTTGTTTTGCTGGCTAGGGTGAGTGTGTTGTCTTGCCAGCCTCGGTAACATAGGTGGCTATGAGATGTCATCTGGTCTCTAAGCCTTGCCACTATTTCCTCTTCTACCCCCAAATCCATTATTCTTATACATGTACTCTGGTTTGAGCATAACACTTTGTAGATCCAGATGATGAACCCCATTTAGCTTCTTCTCATGTGAATATTTCAATTCACTATGTTGAATTTGATCTGAACTGGCACCTTGTATGTGCAATGCATCAAAGGTTGCTTCCCAGTCATCCTCTGCATCATGTGTGTTTTCATTGTCATCAGACCCACTTCCTGTGTAGTTAGTACTTGTGCAATTGCTATCAGACCTTGATTTGCTCTCATCACAACACCATCCATCAACTAAACTTTGTTTTGTTCATTTCCTCCATGTAATTCCCCACTTTCAAAGTACATGGGACAACTTTCACCACATTCTGACCTGGAAACCTCTTTTTTTGTGTGCTTGCATTCACCATCAGAGCCATTGACCACTGATTGAGATTTTGTTGGAGGTGAACTTGCAGGTATGTGATCATTGGTAGTCACACTTGATCCAAATGCCTGACTGCAACTTTGGCTTAAAGTCCCAATGTTTTCCTGCCCTACACAATCTACCTCACCTGGCTCATGGTGATGTTGTGGCTTTGTCCTCCCTTGCTTACCTACACATGGTAACATCAAACTGCTTAATGCACCCTTTTTAATGCAGTAGTGTTGGTAGGCAGATGTGTGTGGGCTATACTGATATTGCCTCCTCTTGGCATTAGAGGTGTGAGTGATCATTCAAACAAGGGGAAAATGACACTATCAGGTGCATGAAGGAATTCCTGATTTTGGACGTGATCTGAGTGTTCATGATTTCAAGCTCCAATTATGCATTTTGGAATTGCTCATGGAACTTTATTCCAAAACCCTAAAACCCATATCTTTGAAGGAAAAAGGGTTTTAGGGTTCAGTTAGGGACCAAATGAAAACTACATAATTCCATAGTCTCTCCCACTTACAAACATGTAAAGCCAACAAACAAAAAACCTTCAAATCATTTTTCCTTTTACTCTAAAAATGGAATTAGTTATGTTCAGATTGTTATATTGGAGGCTGAGGGAAATGAACTTGGAAAGTTTGCATGAATGCCTCTCTGAAGCAACTGGACACTAGAACGAAGGCAAAGACACCCCTAAGTATATAGAAAAATAATAACTAATCTATACACAAATTACAATGGATAGATTGTGAAGAGCAATGGCCATTACTAGAACTTTGTGAAGGCCAGACTGCAGCACAACTCCTTTGTGCACTATGGACTTTTCTTATGAATTCATTCTCAAAGGAAAATACTTATTCCTCAATAGTTGAAGTCAAATGTGGTATACAAGGTTGCATTGTAGGAATTGGTAACTCACTTGGAATCTATGTGCCCAATGGATGCTTGCTTTTGATTTTCCTTTGGTTTGTTTTCCTTTCCCATAACCTGGATCATGATGGAATGGATGCTTGACAATTTTCCTAGCTCAAATGGTTATTAAAGTGACACACCAGAACCCTAAATATTATCATTTAAAAAACATGCAAACCATTGAGCAAAATAGATGAGTAATAATGTTTTGCTCAATTGTTATTTTGCATTACCAAAACATTATTCAAATTCACTATCTGAATTCATTTGTATGTGGAGAACGCAAAACATGACCCACTCAAGGAAAGTCAACAACACAATAATGTGCCAATTCAGTTGTTGCAGAAATAGTAGTAGCCTCCTCTGTTATTTCTCAATATTGCACAATGAACATCCAAAATCTTGTCTCATGAGGATGAGGCCCTGCAATTCTTGCACATAACGAAAGGAAGGAGGCACTGGTCATTGCATGTGCTTTAGTGTAGAAATCTCCTCATTTACTTTCTCCCTCTTTGCTAGTTGCAAGTTACAGTACAACTGGCCTGTTATCTGTTCCCACTGTCACACAACACCAACCACACAATTGCAGTTTGTCAAAGAAGCATTTCAAGTGTCTTGAGAGGCAGGATATTAGCAAATAGTGAGCAGGAGATGTTAGACCTTAAATTAACATTCAAGGGAGTTAGGTAGTTGAAAGGCAAACATGTCTATAATTCCAGGATTGTTGCATTATGTTTTCTACATTACTCACTGCAAAATTGAGAGATTGTAGGTGAGGTTACACAATTCTTGTGAATTGGACCCTCATCATTTGCTAACCAGTGCATGCTTTTTGTTGGCATGTTGATCTGCTACAAGAAACCTCATACAGATCCAAAGTTTCTGCTGGCAACAAAGTCATTACAAAATCCCCACACATGAGACAGAGATGCTCTGCTTAGAGGCTGCAGTTTCAAACACCATTTAACAATTGAGATATTGACCTTTCTGATGGTTTTGACAGAGTGAAGCTTGGGTTCATACTTTGGGATTGGGCGAAACTTGCAGTTGTGCTACAGATAACCCATCAAGAAAACAAGATCAGAATGATAACTTGAACTTGCATATATGTCCTCTGCAAAAAAAATTGCAACAACAAATCCTTCTTAAAAAACTCTAACTATATCATATCAAATTCTCATACAATGTCACCCCACTGGTTTATAGAGGTTTGGGGAACAACTACAAGTTAGAAATACCTCAGCAATCAAGGCTGCAATATCATTGTCATCTCCATGTTTGCTTGATTTTTTCCCATCATGTATAGAAGAAGCTCCAGCATTGTGTACAGACTTGCTTGTCTGCTTGAGAATTGCTGAAGTGAATGTAGGCATACTTGCTCACATAGCAGATGGCCCATTGGATTGCTGAGTCTTGCTTGAGGCATCTTGCATGCAAAACATAGACCATTGTGCAAACATCAACACTAAAGGTATGAAAAGCCCCACTTTGGGTAACAAAACTTCATTTTTAGAGAACATGTGTAAGAGGTCTTCAGTCATGACTAAACCTAATAATTGGTAAAAAGTTTAAATGCAGGACATTAAATGTGTTACTAGAAATCACATTGAGTTGCAGACCTCTCAAAACCACTAGAAAAATTGTATTTCATTGAAGGATTAATCACATAGAAACAAATGTGTGCAGTTGTGTACCATGACTAACATTCTATTGCTAGGGCTTTTATGATGTCCTACACTCTTTTTTTGATTGGACACATAACTTTTTCTAGAACCTAACTGGCTGCTCACTAGCACTTGAATTTCTCCACTTCTTTCCAAAATGGTGTTGGATTTGTTCGATAGTCCTCCAATAATAGCTTGCCTTGAAACTGCATTAGCTGGCATGTTCATTCTTAATACAAATTGTTGAGTCTTGTTCTCCAGAACTAGTCCTGTAATTACCATTAAACCCACCAAGGGTGTATAAGAGATGCTACTGACCTACCAGTTATTAATTAGTCAAACTTGAACACATAATAAGGGCTCAAGAAGAGGACATGAACTTGTAGCTTTTGCACGACCATGACCCATGGATTCCTAATGACCTCTTCAAGTTGGATGCAAACCAAAATAGAGGACAAAAACTACCTATATTGACCTTTGACTTTGATGGTGACTATACAATGGAATTATCTTTTCCAACCTTGGAGGAACGAACTCTGCTAAGTATTTCAGCAGGTTGACAAACTGAGCTGGCTCTAACAGGGTGATTCTGTTGGAGAGATCCGCTACAATTGCAGATCTTCATTTTGTTGTCAGTCCCTTTCTCCAAATATCCAAGAAACATGGATCACCTAGTGTTAGCTGACACAATGATGGTTGGGGTTGATCCATTGGTTGAAGGCTTCTCTCTTATCCTTTTGTTGGGTTTAGGGTAGCAGGCATTGGCAACAAAGAGATGCAGAGATCCCACTTGTTCCTTTGTAAGTATGAATCCCAACACTTGACGTATTCGAGTTTCACTACTTCCGGCAGAATGTGCTTGATTTGAGCCAAGTGGTGGAAAAGAAACCGTCTTCAAGAACACACCCAAGATATAACACTACATCAGTTTTGCTTTACAACAACTTTGTGGAACCGACCGATCCAAGAATTCAAGAAAAGAAATTGCATGCAATGGAATTCATAGTCTCAAACTGCTGCTACCTTCTTGTGCTGGTTTCCACAGTGTTGCAAACGAATTCGAAAGTAGAGCATTGGCAGTGTAGAGAAAGCAAACTCACGCTACCTCCAACCCATCAAAGAATGCTTGCAAGAGAACACATCCCATTCATTTATGTCATTTCAAGAATTTATGCAGACAAAGCTCGATTGAAGACAAGTTTGTGGGTTTCCGCAAGACAAATGATGCAGCCTTGATGAAAATGCATGTGGCAAGGAGTGAGGCATGGCCATGAAATCCTCCTTCCTTGGCAGCTTTTGAGTGTCTTTTTCCTAAAGGCTGAAAAAGAAGAAAAGAGATCTAGAGTCGACTTGCAACCTAGACTCCACAAGACTCAAGAGCTGAATAAGAAAAAGAGAGATCTGCAGTCGACTTGTAACCTAAACTCCACAAGACTCAACAGAAGATGAATGAATCGTCAGGATCCATCTCAAGAGCTAATGAAGAACATAAAATAGAGGAATCTCGAGAATAACAATGACAAGCTATCCCATGCCTGGCCCCAAGATACACAACAAAAGTGGATCCAAACCCTTGATGCAAAACCCTCTTCCCTTCTTCCTTGCACAATGGCCCTCCATCGCTGTCACGTCCATATCATGGCTTGGCCAACAAACAAACATGCCGGGAAAGAAACGACAACCCTATCACCCTTACAAGAGCAACGAAAATTCTCACCTTCTTCTTTTTGCTTCAGACAATGGATGTGTGATTTGCAACAAAGAAGCCAAGAACGAATGATTTTCATCACCATGGCTTCGTCATGATCATCATCACCATGGCCATTGTGTATTACACAGCAACACTAATTTGAAAAACCACATAAGGCATGTAATATGACTTGGGTATAATCTGTATATTATTTTTTAAAAAATTAACATAAATAAACTAGACAAAAACTAAGGTGATGTATGCAATACATATTCAAGTATGCTCCAAATACAACTTACATACAATTTAAATATAATCATTATACATAACCAGTAATACATGGGTA
>Ga0116229_10014624_pt1 | contig 10870 bp, 9 predicted proteins | sample S1TSphgellanicum_3_FD_87313 | JGI IMG/M metagenome (GOLD analysis project Ga0116229, IMG submission 87313) | Host-associated microbial communities from peat moss isolated from Minnesota, USA - S1T2_Fc - Sphagnum magellanicum MG | ecosystem: Host-associated > Plants > Peat moss > Unclassified...
GATTTGATTGGCACGAAGCTCATGTTGGGGCGGCCGGCGGCTTCGCATATGGCTTCGGCATCGTTACGGTCGTTCTTGCCGCGTTTGACGAAGGGTTTGACGTATTGCGGCGGTATCAGCTTGACCGTGTGGCCTTGCGCGGTGAGCAGCCGCGCCCAGTGATGCGATCCGCCGCAGGCTTCCATCACAACTTCCGTGGGCGGCTGTTTGGCGAAGAAATCGACCAGGCCGGCTCGGCGAATATCGCGGCGTAGGATCGGCTGGTCGTGCCGGTCGATGCCGTGCAGCGTGAAAACAGCTTTGGACGTGTCGATGGCAATGCGCTTAAACTCGGTCATGTGGGCGGCTCCCTTGTTTGGCTATCACAGTAGCCCAAACACTTGGCACTCGATGCCGTGGGGCCGTCCACACCAACAATGGCAGGAAGCTTCCACCACTTAGGTCATGGGGTTTGGGGACTTGTCCCCGTCACGCGAATGCGTGCTGCGCGCGACAGGGTCGAGGGGCAGAGCCCCCGCCTTCTTCCTTCTTTCACTATCGGTTTTTAATTGCCCGCAAGCCGCCAGAATATCGCGCCCCCGCGGCGTGCGGATGGGGCTGGCATACCCCGCGTCCATGACGATTTTGGCGAAACGGTGGAGCGCGTTGCCGCTGCTGGTTTCGTAGGTGCTGCCGGGCCAGGGGTTGAAGGGGATGAGGTTAACCTTGGCGGGGATGCCGGTGATGAGGCGGACGAGTTCGCGGGCGTCGGCCTCGGTGTCGTTGATGTTCTTTAACATTACGTATTCGAAGGTGATGCGGCGGGCGTTGCTGGCGCCGGGGTAGCGGCGGCAGGCGGCGAGCAGGTCGGCGATGGGGTATTTGCGGTTCAGCGGGACGAGTTCGTCGCGCAGGTCGTCGCGGACGGCGTGCAGGGAGACGGCGAGGTTGACGCCGAGGTCGGCGCCGGCGCGGTCCATCATGGGGACGACACCGCTGGTGGACAGCGTGATGCGGCGGCGCGACAGGGCGATGCCTTCGTTGTCCATGACGATCTTCATCGCTTGCGCCACGTTTTCGTAATTATACAGCGGCTCGCCCATGCCCATGAGCACGATTGTCGAGAGCAGGCGCGGCGTTTCTCCTTTCGGGCTGGGCCACTCGCCATAAGTGTCGCGCGCCGCCATGAACTGGCCGACGATTTCGGCGGGGCCGAGGTTGCGCACCAGGGTTTGGGTGCCGGTGTGGCAGAAGGTGCAACTCAATGTGCAACCAATTTGGCTGCTGATGCACAGGGCGCCGCGATCTTGTTCCGGGTCCGGGATGTAGACCGTTTCGGCTTGCTGGCCGTCGCGGAAGCGGAACAGCCACTTGCGGGTTTGGTCGCTGGAGGTTTGCACCGTTGCGGCTTCGGGGCGGCCGATAACGAATTTGTCCGCGAGCTTTTGTTGCAGGGGGCGGGCGATGCTGCTCATGCGGGCGAAGTCGGTAACGCCCTGATGGTAGATCCAGTGCCAGAGCTGCTTGACGCGGAAGGGCTGCTCGCCGATGGCGGCGAGTTCGGCGGCAAGCTCGTCGCGGCTCATGCCGACGAGGTCGCGGCGGCCGTCGGCGGTCAGCGGCGTGGGGGGGCTGAACAGGGCCGCTTTGGCGAGGATGCGAGCGCGTTCTGTTTCCGTTAACGCAGCGGCGGTAAGGGTGGCGTTCATGGTGGGGTTGCGGGCTTGGGGCAGGCTTGCAGGCTGGCCTGGTAGGCGGCGGCGAATCCGTCGAGCGAGAAGGTGTCGGCGAAGGTGACGCCGCGGGGGCCGGGGAAATGGCCGACGGCTTCGCGGCCGGCGGAGAAGGCGGCGATCGCCTCGGCGCCGTGCGGGGCGAAGGCGGAGCGGCCTTCGAGGTAGAAATGCAGGTCGTGGCCGCCGGCTTGCACCCGGGCGCCGGCGTGGGGGAGCACCTGGTAGCCGAGCAGGACGGCCACTGCGTCGCGTTCGTGCGGGCGCTGGGAGATGGTGAGCACGACGTCGCCGCGGCCCTGCATGGGGGGACGTGAGGTCTTGGCAAAGGTGTAGGCGTAGCAGACGGTCACGCCTGCCTCCGGGTGGGTTGCGGCTTTCCAGGTGCCGAACGTTCCGAGCAGCACCGGGGTCCAGCTGTGGGCGGCGCGCTTGGCCGCCTGTGCCTGGCTCGCGCCGGCCACCGCGAGGATGACACACAAGGCTGCCACGCGCATTGGGCAGAGATACGGGCTGCCGCCGCGCCGGACAAGAACGATGGGGGGCGGGCCGTTGCCCGCCGCGCAGTGAGACACAACTGAATGGTGCGGGCGGGGGCGTGCCGCTTCGGTCAGCGTTCTGGCTCGTCCCCGTCTGGTTCGACCTCGATGTCGCCGCCGATGGCGTCGGCGTCGTCTTCCAGGTCGCTGGTGTCCTCCAGCACGCCTTCCTCGGCCTCGTCGTCGGCGGCCTCGACCTCGACGTCGGTGTCAGTGTCCTCGGCGACCACGGGCTTCTTGACGCGCTTTTCCTCGGCCAGGGGGGCGTTGCTGCGGCGGGGGCGCGGCTGTTCGGCCGGCTGTTCGGTGCCGCATTTCGGGCAGACCGCCGGCGCTTTCATGAGATCGTAGAACTTGGCGCCGCAGGCTACGCAGAGGCGCTTCATTCCGAGTTCAGGCTTGGCCATGTACGGACCTTGTGAAGCGGCTGAAGGTATGGAAGGGCGGGGCATCTGGCATGGGGAGGCGACCAAGTCAAATCAGGTGCCAGTTGCCAGGTGTCAGTTGCCCGTGAGGAAGGCAGTGGGGCGGCGTCTCGACAAGTGGGGCGGCACTGACCAAGTTGCCGGCACGCGTAGTCTTAGGAGCGGGTTGATTTATGCAGATCATGATGCGGCGGATGGATGACGAGGATGAGCCGGACCGCGATCCGGACCCCGGTAATCCGGACATCCCCGAACCGGAAGGTCCGGATATCAAGGAGCCGGAGGGCAACAGAACTCTGTCCGGCCTGGTGAATGAGCTCGAGCACCGGCTGCTGAAGCAGCGCAAGGTGCTGATTTTCGGGGCGATCAACGACAAGGTGGCGCGCGACGTGACCGGGCGGCTGCTGGCGCTGGCCGGCGCGTCGGACGAGCCGATCGACGTGTATGTCAACTCGCCGGGCGGGCATGTGGAGAGTGGCGATACTATTCACGACATGATCCGCTTCGTGGATAGCGAGGCGCCGGTGCGCATGATCGGGACTGGGTGGGTGGCCAGTGCCGGGGCGCTGATTTACCTGGCCGGCAAGAAGGAACGGCGGTTCTGCCTGCCGCAAACGCGTTTTCTGCTGCATCAGCCGATGGGCGGCGTGCGCGGGCCGGCGGTGGATATCGACATCGAGGCGCGCGAGATTATCAAGATGCGCGAGCGGCTGAACCGGATGATCGCGGCGGAAACGGGGCAGAGCTACGAAAAGGTGGCGCGCGATACCGACCGTAATTATTGGATGAGCGCCGAGGAGGCGATCGCCTATGGCATGGCCAGCAAGGTGATTTCGAAATTGGCTGATTTGCGGTAGGTAACCCTGGGGCGCCAGCGTTGTTGGCGCCCCTGCGGGCGAAACAGAAGAAGTGTTTCTTTTTTGAAAAAAAGAAACAAAAAACTTTTATTATTTCAAAAGTATTTTGCTTATTTTGCGCCCCTTGCGACCCGCGCCAGCGACTGGCGGTATATGTATGTCCAGGCCGCCAGCGCACCCAGAATACCGTAACCGATGATTGGTGACAGCAACAAATAGCGCTCGATCGGCCAAGTCCATGCCATCCAGCCTAGCAAAACCCCTTGTGCGACCAGGCCAAATCCCCAAACGGCAGTCATGACGCGCAGGCCGTGCATCACTTGCGGACGCTGGCGGACCGTTTCAAAAAACGCGAGCCGCTCCGACGATTCGCGTGCAATGACCGCGGCGGCGAGGTCATAAATCAGCGGACGCGATGTTACGGCGGAGATAAGAAAAGCCAGGCCAATCGGCACGGTGAACAGGTTTTCCCGCACCATCATCAGCCGCGCCGAACCGCCGAACAAAACCGCCGACAGCGACAATAAAATACCGGCCAATACAATCAGGCTCAGCGCATCGAGTTTGCGAAAGCGGGCGAGCTCGTAAACGCTCCATAGCGTGGGCGGCGCGGCGGAGGCGGCCAAGCCAACAAGGTCGCCGTAGCGGCCGCTCAGAAGACGGTAGACCAGGTAAGGCAGAACGGTATTGACGGTCAGTTCGATGACCGTCCTGGGTGCGATCCGTTTGATGCCGATGGCCTTAAATTCTAACTCGTGAAAGAAGGCCGGGGGCTGTGCCGCTGGACCAAGCTGGGGACAAGTCCCCAGACCCCATTTGTCTAAGAAAAGTCAGGTGTTAGGGAGGGGGGCGACCGGGCCGTTCGAACGCGCTCGGATGCCCCCTCCCTAACACCTGACTCCCCTTAAGTAACAAGTTCTGAGGACTTGTCCGTCGTGCGAATGCACGCTGCGCGTGACGTGCAAATGCACGCTGCGCGTGACGCGGGGCTCCAGGGGGCAGAGCCCACGGCCTTCTTTCACCGGTTCACGCACTCTTGGCCATGATTTCGTCGGCGACGTTGCGCGGCACGGGGTCGTAATGGTGGAACTGCATCGTGAACGAAGCGCGCCCTTTCGTCATGCTGCGCAAATGCGAAATGTAGCCGAACATTTCCTTCAGCGGCGTCAGGGCGCGCACGATGACGGTGGAGCCGGAGCTCTCCTGGTTCTGGATCATGCCGCGGCGGCGGTTGAGGTCGCCGACCACGTCGCCGACGTGATCGTTCGGCGTGGTGACTTCAACGTCCATGATGGGCTCGAGAATGACCGGGCCGGCCTTTTTCATCCCCTCGCGGAAACAGGCTTTGGCCGCGATTTCGAACGCCAGCGCCGATGAGTCGACGTCGTGGTATTTGCCGTCGCTCAGCGTGTATTTGAAATCGACGGTCGGGAAACCCGCCAGCACGCCGGTGTCGGCCTGCACGCGAATGCCTTTTTCCACCGCCGGAATGTACTCGCGCGGCACCGATCCGCCCACCACCTTGTTTTCGAACACGATGCCGGCGTTACGCTCCAGCGGTTCGAAGGTGATTTTCACTTCGGCGTACTGGCCCGAGCCGCCCGACTGCTTTTTGTGGGTGTAGATTTCGGTCCACGGCTTGGTGATCGTTTCGCGATACGCCACCTGCGGCGCGCCGATATTGGCGTCCACACCGTATTCGCGGCGCAGCCGGTCGATGATGATTTCCAGGTGCAATTCGCCCATGCCGGACAGGATGGTCTGGCCGGTTTCCTGGTCGGTTTTCAGGCGCAGGCTGGGATCCTCGCCGGCCAGCTTCTGCAAGCCGAGCGTCATTTTCTCCACGCCATCCTTGGTTTTCGGCTCGACGGAGATATCGATCACCGGCACCGGGAAAGCCATGCGCTCCAGCACCACGGGATCCTCGCTGCTCGCCAGCGTGTCGCCGGTGCCGGTGTCCTTGAGGCCGACAAACGCGGCGATGTCGCCGGCGTGGACTTCCTTGATTTCGGCACGCTTGTCGGCGTGCATCTGGAACATCCGGCCGATGCGCTCGCGGTGGCCCTTGGTGGTGTTCAGCACCATGTCGGCCTGCTTCAAGGTGCCGGCATAGACGCGCACGAAGGTCAGCGTGCCGTACTTGTCGTTGATGATCTTGAAGGCCAGCCCGGCAAAGGGGGCATTCGGGTTGGCCGGGATGACGCGCCGGTTGTCGTGCACGTGCTCCTCCTCGCCCTCCTCGGCGGCGACCTTGATGCCCGGGATGTCGATCGGCGACGGCAGGTAGTCGAGCACCGCGTCGAGCAGCGGCTGCACGCCCTTGTTCTTGAACGCGGTGCCGCACAGCACCGGGCGGAATTCGCCGGAGATCGCGCCCTTCTTGATGCACGCCTTCAGGGTCGGGACATCGACGTCGCCATCGGCGAAATATTTCTCCATCGCGTCGGTATCCACCGATACGGCGGTATCGAGCAGAAGCTGACGGTATTCCGCCGCTTTCTCCTTGAGGTCGTCGGGGATCGGCTCGTCGTGGAACTTGGCGCCCAGTTCGCCGCCTTCCCAGATGATCGCCTTCATCTCCACCAGGTCCACCACGCCGATGAAGGTGTCCTCGATGCCGATCGGCAACTGCAGCGGCAGCGCCACGATATCGAGCTTTTCCTTCAGCGTATCGAACGCCCGGTAGAAATCGGCGCCGGTGCGGTCGAGCTTGTTGATGAAGATGATGCGCGGCACATTGTAACGGTCGGCGAGGCGCCAGTTGGTTTCGCTTTGCGGCTGCACGCCGGCGACGCCCTCGATGATGAACACCGCGCCGTCGAGCACGCGCAGCGAGCGGTTCACTTCGATATTGAAATCGATGTGGCCGGGGGTGTCGATGATGTTGATGCGGTGGTCCTTCCACTCGCACGTGACGGCGGCGGAGGTGATGGTGATGCCGCGCTCGCGCTCCTGGTCCATGTAATCGGTGGTTGTATTGCCGTCGTGCACCTCACCGATTTTGTGAGATACGCCGGTGTAATACAAAATACGCTCGGTGGTCGTTGTCTTGCCGGCATCGATATGCGCGGTAATGCCGATATTGCGTATTCTTCCGAGCGACTCAGTCGTGGACACGGTTGCCTCCATATCATGAAGGGCGCAATCGAGGCCCTTGCCCCGTGCGCCCATCCATGCGCCGGACCTGGCCGGCGGAATGGGGTGCACATGCGCCAGGTGGGGGAGATTTGCAAGAAGGAAGGCCAAGGGAAGGCCGGGGCTCTCCCCCTTGGACACATGCGTGCTTGCGCACGACGGACACATGCGTGCTTGCGCACGACGGACACATGCGTGCTTGCGCACGACGGCGTCCAGGGGCAGAGCCCCTGGCCTTATGACCTCTCTCCCACAGCGCCTCTTTCTCGGTCACATCCGGCTGTTCATCTCTTTCGCCGTGGGCGCATGCAGCCTCTACGCCATGCCCGCCTCCTGGCTCCCGCACGACCGGGGCATCGCCGCGTGGGACATCGGCGCCGCGGTATTCCTGGTGCTGTGTGTGTTCCTGTTCCGCGACGGCACGCCCTCCCGCATGCAGTCCAATGCGGCCGCGCAGCAGGAAGGTGAATGGAGCCTGTTCTGGCTGGTGGTGGCCGGCGTCTCCGCCAGCTTCTCCGCCATCATCGGCGAATTCAGCACCATGAAAGGCGCGCCGGAAGCCGTGCGCGGCCAGAAGGTGGCCATCGTGGCCGCCACCCTGGCGCTGTCCTGGATGCTGACCCACGCGGTGTTCGCGCTGCGCTACGCCCACGAATTCTACACCCGCACCGGCGACGCGGAGGAACCCGATGGCGGCCTGCAATTTCCCGGCGAGCCCAACCCCGACTACTGGGACTTCCTGTATTTCTCCGCCGTGCTGGGCATGACGTTCCAGGTGTCGGACGTGCAGATCACATCGCGGAAATTCCGCCGCCTGGCCACCCTGCACGGCCTGCTGGGGTTCATGTTCAACACCGTGATCGTGGCGCTGACGGTCAACCTCGCCTCCGGGCTGTTGCCCTGATTGGTGCAGCGGGCCGCGATACGATCAGGGCTTCACGTGATAGTCAGGGCTTCACCTGATAGATCGTGCCGTAATTGTTCACCGTCCCGCCTTCCAGCGTGGTGCCGATGAACGATCCGTCGGCAAGCGGGAGAAGCCCCGATTCCGGCTCGGAACCATCGGGCGCACCGCTGAATGTGTGCAGGATCTTTTCCGTCCAGACACCTTTGCTTTGGCTCAGTTTGAACACCACGCCGTTCTTCAGCGTGCCGCCGGTCTCGGTGGTGCCGTATAGATTGCCGTGCGTGTCGAAAACCAGGTTCGAATAGCCCGGCGTGCCGCCATCAGGTGAAAAGCCGAAGCTGTGCAACACGGTCTCGGTCCAGGCGCCGCCTTTTTGCGCCGGCGGGCTCACTTCGAACACCGCGCCATAACCGGCCGTGCCGCCGATTTCGGTGGTGCCGTACAGATTTCCCTTGGCATCCATGGTCACGCCGGTACGGGGCTCCATGCCATCCGTTTGGCTATCAAAACTGTGCAGTACCGACTCGGTCCAGGTAGCCCCATGATCCGCGGGCGCAAGCTCGAACACCACGCCGTTGCCGGTATTGCCGCCGTTCAATGTGGTGCCGTAAATATTGCCGGATGTGTCGAAGATCAGGGTGGAGAACGGATAGCCGCCGTCGGCCTGGTTGTCGAACGGATACAGAATCGTCTCTGTCCAGTGGCCATCGCCGCCATTGGACGACAATCGGAACACAATGCCCGCGCCGCCCGTGCCGCCGTAGCCGGCGGTGCCGTACAGGGCGCCGTCGGGCCCAAAAACCAGCGTGCCGTCCGGGGTGCCACCCCACGAACCGCCGTTAAAGCGCAAGAGAACCACGTATTGCCACGCACCGACGCCGCCCGTTGGACGAATCAACTCGTATGCCACGCCGGCATCGTTTTTGCCGCCTTCCGATGTGGTACCGTAAAGATTTCCGCTGCTATCAGGAATGACGCTGGACCACGGAAAAACGCCGTCCTTCACGTTCTTGCTGAAATGGTGAAGCACCGTCTCCACCCATTTTTTCGACCCGTTGGCCGGCGGCGAGAGTTCGAACACCGCGCCATTGCCGTCCGCCGAGCCGGTGTAGGTGGTCCCATACAGATTGCCGGCGGCGTCGCCGGTGAGCGGGGCGCGGGGCCGTGCGCCCTGCTGCACCTTCACGAAGCGATGGATGATGTCGATCGGTGTCGCCGCCGCGTGCCGCGGCATGGCGGCGAGGGCGCTCAACGCGCAGGCGCCGAGCAGGCATGTCCGTGTCAGGTTCAAGTGTTTGTCTCCGGTCATTTTTTGCCGCGTGCGCAGAACCGCGGCCCGCTCACATGGCGCGCGCATGGGGCGGGTTCCAGTCGGTACCCGGCAATGCGGCCGCTTTTCACACGCCGGGTGGTTCCGCTGGGCTGCATGAGGGTCAAGCGGAGTTGCGTGATTGTTGTCCAATTGGGGCATCTGTGCGAAGATGCCGCCGGTCTAGTGGTTAAAATCCAAGGGAAGAGTCCTTGGATTTTAACCACTAGCCTTTGTTTTTGTGGGCCGATTCACCCAACGCTCGGGTAGGGAGCGTTGGGATCGCACCACTAGGCAGGGTGAATCCCTCCACCTCGGATCGTGAGGGTGCCGCCTCCGCTGATTGTAACTCACAAGAAAGCGAGGAAATCCATGCGATATCTTTATTGCCTTGCCCCCATGCTTGTCCTGGGGGGCGGATTGGCACATGGCGCGCACGCGGCGCGCGCGAAACTGATCGATACTTTTGGCAACGGCGGGTATTCTCCCTACTACGGGCTCGCTGTGACCAAAACAGCGCTCTACGGCATTACCAGCGCAGGTAACGCGAAAAACGATGCGTGCGGCACCGTCTTCCAACTCGCCCGCCAGCACGGTCAGTGGCAATCGACAACATTACATTCGTTCAGTTGCGGCAAGGGCGGCGGCGAGCCCGATCCCGTCACTGTCGATCGCGCCACCGGTGATGTGTGGGGCAGCATCGTTTCGGGATCGTACGGCGCCGTCTTTCGCCTGGGCAAGCCGCATACCGGCGAAAAATGGGCCTACACCACGATCTACCAGTTCCAGGGCGGTACCGACGGCAACCTGAATTCGATCGATACGCCCCTGCTGCTACAGAGCGGCGCCGCGTTCGGTGTCGCGACCGCAACGGATAATGCCGGTGGGGTCGAATTCTACAGCCTGACAAAAAATGGATCCGGCTGGCAGAAAAAATCGCTCGCGACCATTGCGAACCTCCAGGCCAGTTCGCTTGTCGGCTTCGATGCCAACGGCGCCGCCTACATTTCCGCCAACGAGACCGGTGGCGCCGGCGATGTGTACCAGGTCGCGCCGCAGGGCGGCGGTGGATGGGCGGCGACGCGGATCGCGCATTTCAACCCGACCCGCACGCAAGGCGGCATCGGCAGCCTGGTGCTTGACGGCGCCGGCAATGTGTTTGGGGTGCAATCCCGCGGCGCTCGGAATGCGGTGTTCGAGCTGACCCCGCCAAGCGGCGGCGGAACGAAATGGACCAGGTCGATCATCGCCGACCCATCCAAGCACGGCTACGGCCTGACCTCACTCGCGCTTGGCGCGGGCGGCAACCTGCTCGGCGCGATCTATGGTGATCAGGATTTATATGGCGGCGCCGCCGTCGCCATAACCCAGCCGGTCAAGGGCAGCCACACCTGGACCAGTACAATACTATGGAATTTCGGCGCTTACGGACCCGATACGAATCCGCTCAGCATCAATGTCGGTCCCGGCGGCCTGTATTACGGCACGATGAACAATACCTATGACAACGGCGCGGTCTATGAATTGAAACGTTAGCGCCCGTTCGACATTAACTGAATCAGGTTGCTGGGTCGAACGGGCCCTAAGCTTTTGTTTGAAAGGCATCTTTGTCGGCTTGCTGACGCACTTGTTTGCCGACGATGCCTTAGCGTTCGTCCGAGACGCGTCATAACATCCGGCCTTCAGGCTGGCACATCGGTCAAGCAAGGAAGTATGTCTTTTTTGAAAAAAAGAAACAAAAAACTTTTTTCTGTTGGCTGGCACGGCCAGAACAAAGCCGCGCACCAAAGAGCAAAAGTTTTGGTGATATTATACTTGACTTACCCAGCGGCGGGGCGCATGGTCCGGTCATAGGAGGCCCCTATGGCTGTATCTGTTCTCTCTGCCGATCACTTCCACGACGAAGCCGCTGCGACGGCGTTCATTGAAGCGCGCCTGTGGCCGAATGGCCCGGTTTGCCCGCGCTGCGGAGAGACGGCGCGGGTA
>Ga0116229_10014626_pt1 | contig 10869 bp, 6 predicted proteins | sample S1TSphgellanicum_3_FD_87313 | JGI IMG/M metagenome (GOLD analysis project Ga0116229, IMG submission 87313) | Host-associated microbial communities from peat moss isolated from Minnesota, USA - S1T2_Fc - Sphagnum magellanicum MG | ecosystem: Host-associated > Plants > Peat moss > Unclassified...
ACCAGAAAAAATGCGCGTTGTGGGAGTAGCGCCCACTTAAAAAAAAAGATGTGTTGCGCTTTGGCGCTCTTAAGGGAGAAACATTCGTGAGAAAAGTTCCAATCCCACGGATGGGTGTCGTGGTTTTCCCTGCTAGAAAGCTCCCTGCTCCCTCTGAATATCACATAGTAGTAGCACTGACTATGTAAAAGTTAAAGGCGATACAAGCTTCTACGATGGTTTTACAGTTAAAGTCAAAGACGATTTGGAAAAATCGGGAAGAGTTTCCACCCAGGCTCCAATTTTTGATTATCCAGATTTTGAGTATTTAGAGGCTAAAGGCAAGTGTCCACAAAGTTTCTAGATGTTTGAGCCTGTTAGTCCAAAAATTCCTCTAATTCTTCTGATTCCACAGCATCTTTGGCACTGACTGCATACTCTTTGGCTAAAATTGCCAAAGGAAAGGGAAACGGCAGAGTAACATAATTCGCAAAATAGGGCCAGCGATCTCTGAGATTATGAATCAAGCAAGCTAACTTGTCGCTGTCAATTTCTGAGTGATGAATGACAGCTATTTCTAATGGTTTGGGGTTCCCGGCTTGTAAGCTGCCATTATCAAGCCGGGACTGCAACCGCTGTAATGTGTTTGTACCTTTTTCGGTATTTAACGGCTTTCTAATACTCAAGTAAAGTGCTGTTTTCTCACCATCACATACATCCTTCCACAAGAATAAACCACTAGTCTTGGTCCCTGGAGAATCCTTGGCAATAGCAACGGGAACTTCGCCTCTGTCATTGGCGATTCGCAACCGCACAACCAACAGACGAGCTATTTCAGATTCTGTCATGTCCCGTTTCAGTTCATTGGGTAAATCGTTGTCTGGTAATTTATGGTTTTGTAGCCACGTTATCATCTTACGGGCATTTTGCGCTTCGGTCATGAATAGTACGCGAGGAAGTTTTTCCTCTTCAATTTGGGTTTTCAAGCAATCGCGCAAACAGTCAGTAACAAAAATACTAAGTAATTCCTGCTCCCTTTTGATATCGCTAGATTTTTCTTCACCAGTGGTTTCACTAGCCATATCCTCAGAGTATGAATCAGGGTCCCATTTTTCAGTAATGAGGTATCCTAGTGCAACTGGATACGATACCCATGTGGGGAATAAAGAAGGAGTGGTAAGTTCTGCTGTTCCTGTGAGCGGGTTAACTCTTACCATCAGTGCCACAGTGGAAGCTTTGTTATTAGCCGTTGTCTTTTTGGTACGGCGTAAAACATGAAAACAAGTTAGCCATAGATTGGGTTCTATGCCATCTTTTTCAAGGTCGATTAAGGGAGCAGGCAGAATTCCAAATTGCCGGAGCAAGTCCGATACAGATTTTTGCACTCGATTTGAAGCATCTCGAGTTATATATTCTTCGCCAGTCTTTTTACGCTTTGTTAAGGCGTGGATGTGCTGATTGACATAACCAGCTTTCATGGCTCCAATTCTTAATGCCAGCTTGGGGTCAGACTCTGGTGGAAAGTATGATTTTTTTTGTTTAATTTCAATTAAAGCTCCACTCAGTCCCTCTGGTTTAGGTAAGGATGAAACTATATGTTTGATGCGTTCATCCATTAAATTAACGCGCTTTTGTGGTCGGTTATGACCTTCCACTGAAGGATTATCCAGATCAAGTTTTTGTGTGAGGTCTAGGACGTGCTGAATTTTGATATGTAGACAACCATAAAGACCTTCATAGATGATTTCTTCCCCCTGGACTCCAGTAGAAGTTTTATACATCTGAACATCCCCTTTTGGTGACAATAATAGTAACTCACAAATTTCAGCAATCAGAGCATCTCGACATTCTTTGGTTTCCCACAGAATTAGTATCGAGTGTGGAGAATTTTCAGGGGAGCGAAATGTGGCGGATGCAGCAATTTTTTGTCGCAGCATTAGAGTAGATAAATCGTCACGCTTCTTAGGTTCTTTACTATCTTTCTTTTTTGGCTTTCCTGGTTCCCAGAAAGGCACATATATACCTGATTTTTTTACCGTCTCACCGACTCGGCAAACAGGGAAATCTTCTTGCTCAATCTTATGTTGAATAGCTTGATCTAGACAGGCTAAGTCCAATGCACTGACACCAGGCAGGCAGGGAGGATTACCATGATGTCGGGGATCGTAAGCGATCGCCGCCTGTATCCCAGTGGGATTTTCACCAAATGCCGACCAGTTGTAAACTGGTTGTCTTGCTAAGGCTTCAGGATCAGGGAGTGGAGAGTCATTAATTTTTAATAGTTCGCTAATGGATCTGTGCCATTTTGCTGCCTTTCCAGGACGCTTCATCGCCAGAGAAGTCAAACAAAATGGTTGTCTCGAGCCATCCAGCCAGCGATGATTATCGCCAATGTATGCTGTAGCACCTCGGTAAGGTAGGCGTTCTAAAGGCTCAGTTATCCAACGCCGAATTGAAAGCTGATGGTAAATCATCGGCTCACTCCGCCAAGGAACTGTCTGCAGCTTGAAATGAATAACAAATGAGATGTGTGCTTCGCCTGCTACTTCTTCGTGCTTGATGTCATCTTTTTTAACAACCTTAATCAGTGGAATCCGCAGGGGAGGCCATGACATAAGTTCCGCTCCTTGGTCGAGCCTAACTACTCGATAGAAAGTTAGTTCATACTGTGCATTACCATCAAAGCAAACTGTCGGGTTTTTGAGAAACTCTGTGGCAAGATAATCTGGCAACACCTGAAAACGAAAATCAATTTTATATTTATTTTCTGGTTCACTCCAGAAAAGATTGGTAATTGTTTCCTGATCCCAATGCCAATCATCATCACTGAGGTTTTCGAGACGAGAATTAACTTCATCTTCCCCTAAACACCAGCTAAATTCCTCTCGCAGCCAATCTTTAACAAATAATGGCAAGTTGGAGATGTCAGCAGCTTCCGTCGCAAATATCCAAGGAACGCCAGGACGTTGCCAACCGTGACGCTCGGTTTTAATAATTTCGGGGAAACTAGCAGCGATGATGGGGTCAAAGGAGGAAACTGGAACAGATGAATATTTTGAATATCCCCCACGAGTACGCTGGGAAGCTAAAGCTTGAGCAACTTGCCGCCAAGCAGTAGGAACCTGGAGAGAAAAAATTTCGTACTTCACATCATCCTGCTTTAGTTTCCAGGCTCCTGGGAGAATAGTTTTAATGTTGGTCATAGTCTAATTTTTTGGTTTGTTTAAGTGCCTTGAAAAATGCTCCGTAGAGCGATGTTGCTAAAGTCGTTTCCCAAGGAGATTTTCCCTCTGGGTTTACTGCGTTTTGCATTTCCTTGAGAATGCCTACCAAAAGGGATGTATCCTCTCTGTCTTGTTGACTTTCAGCGGAAAGCGGTGCAAACTTAGCATCGAGAAAATGGACTATGCAGGGGACACCACCACGTACCAAGCGACCGATAACTTGCCAAATACTCACTAACTGAGTCCAGCAAAGCACAGAACGCTCTTTATCGGTCAACTGCTTAAAGGACATTCCTCGACAGTTCAACTCAACCATTTCAGCAATGGCTGCTTGGTAAAACTTGTTTTCGACGTTCGTCAAAGTTAGAGGTTCACCGGAGTGAAGCAGCGCATCGTAAAAGTTGAGATCTGGGGCATTTTTGAGCGCCCAATCGTTAAGTTGCTGAACTGTAGTTTGCCAATCATCGGGGACAGGCATAGGTCGGCAGAGGAACATCGCTGCGCCAAATGCTGCTATCCGCCTATCGTTGAGAATATTGTGACCCCGTTCCAGCGCCATTAAGGGGGCAATGACAATCCGTGTCGGGAGTTTTCTCAAATCCCGAATTTTACTGCGACGAATACCACTTAACTCGGCAGGAACATTGTCGCGGCGTAGGACAGCAATGTCATCAATATTTTCGACACGACGGTAAAGCGGTTTTAAAATGGTCTCAACTAACTCTGCCTCGTCGTAGCTGTTAGTAAGGAGTAATACGCGCTGTCGGTCTGTCCATTTTTCCCTCTCTTGCTGTTCTTTGTCAACTAACATCTCAAATAACTGATCGAGAAAACTTTTCGCTTGTCCAGGTTTATAACAGATAGCTTTGACCATCTCGTCAACCGCTTTTTTTCTAGGGGTTGGTAACAGTCCAGACAAGGCGATATGCTTTTTGATTGTATTGCGCTGTGGGCTAAAGAAAAACTCACTTTCACCTATTCCAGCATCACCAGTCGTGTGATTATTGTTAGCAGGTTCTAGCAATACCTTGGGTTTTTCCTGGATGTGATAAGCTGGGGTTCCTGGGGCGTAGCTAGTTCCGGAAATTAGTACCGTATGGGGTCCATCCCAATCATCAATGGCAAAGAGAGTGGGAAAATTAAGGAGTAAATAGCGACCGACCCCAACGTAGCGGAAGTACTCTAACTTACCGCCACCCTTGGCGCGATCGCTCATATACCTGAATCCCAAAATATTACCAACTGGAGCGGATGGTACAACGGGCAGATAATCGCGGGCTGGGCGATACACAAGTGCAAGACTTGTGTCGTGCAGGTCGAGAAAGCGATGAATTGTGCTTAAGTTATCGACTAGAAAGACCAACCGATTGTCCAATACTGTGATCAGAATTGCGAAGTAAGTGTTGCGCTTTAAATCCTCAAATTGAGTCTCATCCGGTGTTGGTAAATTATGAGCTTGCAGCCATTGCAACCACCACTTGCCGACTTCTGCCAAAACAGAGGATTCACTTTCTGCACTTAATAAAGTCAGAGCTATTTCCGACAGTCTTCCGCCGTCACTAGGAGTGAGGGGTGCTTGTAAAAATTTCTCTAGCGTTTCCATCAAATATTGTCGGTGTTTGCGTTGTTCAACAGAGGTTAAACCATCCAAAATACTTTGTTGTTGCGCTTTGACCCCTTGAGCGCGAGTTTGCTTCGATTTTGTGATTGGAGGCGATAGTTGAAAGTTTTGGCTCTTCTCTCCTTTAACGATGTCATGAATAATATGAGCAAACAGAGAACGACCAGTAAATGGGTCATGTCCCAGCCATTCCACCAGTTTTAGTTGTTTGTAGAGGATGGGACACATCCGGTTTATTGCTTTTTGAGCGTCGTACTGAGCGTTTGTCCAAGCTTCAAACCAATCCGCAGTCATACTGACACGGTTTGAATTGTAAATAGGTGCTAGATTAAGTCCCAGTTTGTTCAGGAATGAGTTTTCTGAGTTGTCCAACAAAACTTCATCAGGAGCAAAAGCTTCATCTAACTGCACCTGCACCCGATCTGCTTCGTCAATAAAGAGAAATTCACACTCACGGTAAACAGCTTCAACAAAAGTCAGCTTTTCTGCAAATAGTTGACGGGGAACGTGGGTATGGATAAGGCTAGCTGGAGTTAATACCCATAACTTAGCTGTGGCAATGTCACGTTCTAGTTGATGACGAGGACACTTATAATACAATGGGCACGTGGATTGTTTTTCAGTGTCATCCTCTCCCCACTCTTCTAAATCGTCATCTTCATTCTGTTTGGGAATATTGGATTTTTGGTAAAGATTATGACATGGTTCGTTGCCAAACTCCCATTTATCCTCAGATTGTACCAAAGCGAGTATTGGACAGACTGGGCTGAACCAGCGCCATGCTGGATGGGTTGCTCCTTTTTCTATTTCCTCTCCCTTGGTCGCCAAAAGTGGTTCATAGACTTTCTCTAATTGTTCCAAGCGATTGCTCCCCAACACAGGAGCCGCAGGAATTTTCAACCCGAACTGAAATAAGGAGGCGAGGCGCACAGATGCGACAACATCATTAACAATCAACCCACAGCGATACCCCTGTTTGGCAAAGTGGTAAATCAGAATTTCGAGCAGTGTGGATTTACCCACGTTCAATAAACCAACAATGTGGAGTAGTTGCTTTAGTTGAAACTCTGTACCACGTTGGAAATCATCTGTAGATGCGTCGTACAACCGTAAGGCAATTCCTTGAAGGCGATCGCCATAATTTTCTGCGTCATACCCTGCTTCGAGAAGTTTTTGATCCATTTCCTGGGCATCCTGTAGCAACTTCTCCAAGATCACGGTGTGAGAGGGATTATCCTGAGTGCGCGTACGTTGAAAAGATACCTGTGGCAAGAGAGCAAGATTTGCTACAGCTTCAGGAATATTGATTGGAACCTCCACAGGGGAATTACCCTTGTGAGAAATCTTGGCATACCAATACCCAGAAGTTGCTAGTTTAACCTTTTGTGTTTTTTGGGGTGGGCTTTGGGAAAGGGTTTGGCGATACAACTGTAAGCGATGGGGATAGGTGCTGCATGGAATCAATTGCGGGACATCGCTGCTGTCTCTTAAACTGAAGATTCTGATAATTTCCGGGATACTGATGTATTCATAAAGACAACGCTCCCATTGCTTACCCTTACGAAGCACAAGATAGAAACGGGCTTTTTGCACAAGTCGCCAATTTTCATCACTTGCAAGTGCCGTAACTGGAAAGCGGTATCCCAGAAGCAAAGCTGATACGGAAGTTGCCGGGTCTTTTGGGGCTACCCCTGTGAGTAAAGTTAACCCCAATTCCACCTCAGCAATCAATTGAGCCAAACGCCCTATTTCGCGCTTCTGTACCAAAGTGTTTGCATCAGGTAAAAGCAATTGTACATGATTTCTTAAGTCATCTGATTTACGCAGGGCTTGGCGTAATTCTTTGCTCCATTTGGAAATATCACGCATGATTTTTCTTATTTATAATCTTTTCTGCCTCGGAGATGATTTCGTCAACTAGCCGCAGGCGCATACCGCCCAATTTAGGTTCGAGTTGTTGGCGTTGCACTTGAATCTTCAATAGTTGTTCTCGCTTACGGGGGAAGACGACAAAGATTTTTGTGAACTCAGAGCGACACTGTAATTTCTGTTTGACTTTCTCCAAGCGTTCCTCATCTAGGTATGACCAGTCTTTTACATCAATTGCCCAGCGAACTTTCTTGCTGAACTCTACAAGTAAATCAAATTCATCAATTTCAGGCCAAAGGGTGACTCTCACTCCTAGTGTGGTTAGCTTTTCTGCTAAGTCAAGTTCCCAAATTCCGGGTAATGTGCCATAGCGGTATACGCCAAGAGTGACAACTTTTAAAGTGTCTGCATCATCTCTAGAAATGGTGGGTAAAGAAGTTCGTCGGTGTTGGGCGCTGATTTGTTCGCAGGTGTGATTTCGACAGATATAAGTCTCTTTATATTTGTGCATGACATATTTGCAGCGCGGGCAAAAATGATAGGTTTTCTCTTCTACTAAATTGACTAAATCGACATAAATTTGCAGTAAAAAATCGCGTAGAGGTCTAAGTTCAGTTGAACTGAGGTGACGGCGGAATTCAGTGTAAGGAAGAACGGGATACTCGATAATCAGCTTCCGCAAAGCTACGTATTGCTCTTCTAGCTGATTTGCTCGGCAGTATTCCAGAACATCTTGTAGGACTTTCTCCTGTACCTGCCTTTCTACGTCAGAACCCGTAACCTGCCACTGTAGAGCAAAGTCGGAAACTAACCCGTCTTCTATGAGGGTGACTGTTGGTGAAAGGTGTTTAATCTCTGTTGTGGGTTTCCACTTAACGACTGGATTTTTTGCCCAATCAAAAAATTCCGGGATGTTCGCGGCAGCTGGTTCATCTCCTTGTAGCAGAGACGTTAAGTACATTTGAGACATCCCGATACGGAGTGCTTTTGGGATGTGCGATCGCTTCATAGGTTCTTGTTGTTCCCACTCTGCTAATCCGGTTGCCAGATATCGCAATGTTTCCGTTACGGGTATCTGTAGTCCAGTTTCAATTTCCGGGTCAAAAGTGAGCAAGCGAAGACTGCGGGCAGCATTATCGTCCCATTCCACGTCAATGCCTCGCATCGTTTGCAACCAGCGTTGAAGCGTGGCTTTCTGGCGGGGTTGCATTCCCAACTCAACACACAACTCTTCCAGGGTCGGTGCCTGTTTGTGGATGCGAAACCATTCTCGCAATGCCTCTAGGATTTTGTCTCGGTGTCTAGTGACTGTCATCGGTCGCCCTTTTATTCGCGCTTGTTTGAGCAATTCTGGCATCCCCTTGCTAAAGGAGCAATAAAATTTTTCAATGTTTCCACTATGTTTCTAATGTTTCCATTTTTACCTTAGCTTAACATCGTAAAAATCTGTTAACCTTTGAAGTTAATTGTTTTTTAAAACATTTGGTAAAATGGATATGGATATTGTGTTTAAAAACAAAAAATTTGAAAAAGAGTGCAATGACCAAAGGCTTCTAGAGAAAAACCAGGGTGCAGATAGAGCAAAACGCATCCGGCGAAGGCTCGATGATTTACGTGCTGCCAACGTACTTGAGGATATGCGAAATCTTCCAGGACGTTGCCACGAATTGCTTCATGACCGCGCTCTTCAGTTATCAATAGATTTGGATCATCCATATCGGCTGATATTTGAGCCAGCAGATGAGCCAATTCCCACCAAACCAGATAGTGGCATTGATTGGAATAAAGTAACTGCCGTTAGAATACTCGGCATTGAGGATACCCATGAGTAATACGATCCAAAATCAGTACACACCAGATTACGTTTCTCCTCCTGGGGAGACTCTTCAAGAAATCATTGAAGAGCGTGGGATGTCCCAGGCAGAACTGGCGGAACGGACAGGTAGACCAAAGAAAACGATTAACGAAATTATTAATGGTAAAGCAGCAATTACTCCGGAAACAGCGTTGCAGTTAGAGCGAGTATTAGGTATCCCAGCTAGCTTTTGGAACAACCGCGAACGACGATACCAAGAGGCAAGAGTTCGGGCAGAAGAACAAGAGCGTTTGCTAAAGCAAATAGCGTGGCTTGATCTGATCCCCGTTAAAGCCATGATTAAGTTTGGCTGGATTCAGCGCTATCAAGACCAAGTTGAACAACTACGGGAAGTGCTGAATTTTTTCGCCGTCGCCTCCCCTGAACAATGGGAGGGGATATGGTGTAGCACTCATGTATTTTTTCGCAAATCTCAAGCCTTCCAAACTGACCCTGGTGCCGTTGCTGCTTGGCTGCGTCAGGGAGAAATTGAAGCATCTGAGATTTTTTGTGCTGCCTACGATGCTAACAAGTTTAGGGAAGTGCTGCGACAAATCCGCACTCTAAGTGTGAAACCACCAGAGATTTTTCAGCCGGAAGTCGTGCGGTTGTGTGCTGAAGCTGGTGTGGCTGTGGTTTTTGTGCCGCAACTTCCCAAGACACGGACTTGTGGAGCAACTTGCTGGTTAAATCCCAATAAAGCGCTGATTCAACTTAGTTTGCGCTACAAGACTGACGACCATCTGTGGTTTGCCTTCTTCCACGAGGCTGGTCATATTTTGCTACATGGCAAGCGCAATGTCTTCCTTGAGGGGAAAGGCGTTCAAGGTGCCGATGAACAAGACTTGGAGGAAGAAGCAAACAAATTCGCTGCAGACATACTTATCCCCCCTGCTGAGTTGAAGCGATTCCTGGCATTAGGTCAACAACAAAGTAAACTAGTTATTGAGCAGTTTGCTGCTGAAATCGGCATTGCAGCGGGGATTGTAGTTGGCAGACTTCAGCACGATGGAGTTTTACCGCCTACTCACTGCAACGACCTGAAACAACGGTTTGACTGGGCGTTAGATGAGCAGGAAAGATAATTATTTGACAATCAGCTCTTAGGAGGTGATTATTTTTTCAATCTTTATCTGTACTTAAATCACTGCACAGCGCTCAAGACTAAGCATAATCACGAGCAAATCCTGACTGATATTTACACCAGTCAATTGTGCATTCCAAAATTATATGCTCCCGAAAGCAGCAGATTTTCCTAATCGTATATTGTGCCATCTGGCATAATCGCACCTTGCAAGTTTGTACCGCTCATATATGCCCCATACAGATTCGCATCCTGTAAGTTGGCTGCGGTGAAATCTGCATCTATCAGGTCTGCCATTTTTAGTTCTGCGCCATCAAGTATAGCGCCTGTCAGTTTGGCTTCAAACAAATTGGCTCCACTGAGGTTCGCTCTACTCAGGTTAGCCCCAGTCAGGTTGGCTCTAATCAGAGATGCTTCTCTCAAGTCTGTCCCTACTAAATTTGCTTTACTCAAATCAGCTTCACTCAGGGACGCACCTTGTAGATTAACTCCCTCAAGATTAACGCCATTCAAGTAACTACTATTGAGATTGACACCCCGGAAATTTCTTTCTCCTGCCTGATACCGTCTGAAAAACTCATCTACATCCATATTCTTAGATCACAACTCTCTATAAGTAATGTGCCTCCGATCATAAAATTTATCAGTTACTCGTTTTACGTTATATTTCTTAATTAAAAAATGTAATAATATTTCAACAATTGGTCACTATCACCGTCCTTAATACAGCGTTTCATAAATTCGTGGCGTTTTGGTTCGTAGTTGCGCTTTAGCGCTAAAGCGCAACTACGAACTTTATACAAATGTTTAACCGAACATGATACCAGTAAGGGCATAGCAATATTCTTTACAAAAGAAGGGAGCAGGGAGCAGGGAATAAAGAACCAGAAAAACTTTAGTTGTGGGTCTAAAGCCCACTAAAAAAAAAGATGTGTTGCGAGACGCGCTCTTAAGCGAGAAACACGGCGTCAAAGCTCCAATCCCACGGATGGGTGTCGTGGGTTTCCCTGCTCCCTCTGAAGTGGATCAATTCTGTTAAGAGGGGACTAAGGTGCGAATAAACATGTAGGGTGGGCACTGCCAGCCCTTTCAATGCGAACATATGTACTACTTGATCGAAGGCTGAAACCCGCTCCTAGACTCTTCGCCAAAAATCATGGCTCTAAGTCATCCATCAAGCCTGAAGCGATAAGGCTTAAGCCGTTGCCTTCGGCATCGCAATCTCAAAGATGGTCAA
>Ga0116229_10014628_pt1 | contig 10868 bp, 5 predicted proteins | sample S1TSphgellanicum_3_FD_87313 | JGI IMG/M metagenome (GOLD analysis project Ga0116229, IMG submission 87313) | Host-associated microbial communities from peat moss isolated from Minnesota, USA - S1T2_Fc - Sphagnum magellanicum MG | ecosystem: Host-associated > Plants > Peat moss > Unclassified...
ATCCAATTAGCCCAATCTCAAATAAAATAAACCTTCTTCAATACCTAAAACCCTAAACCCTAAACCCTTGCCACCCTTTTGCTACCATTGGAAAGCCCTCGATGAATAGAGGTGCACCAAGGTTGTTTCCTATTGTTTAGAACTATGGTGCAAGAATTATTGAATATTGAACAATTTGTATAACAAAATTCAATCAAATCAAAACTTTAAAAATTAGGGGCATGCTTTTTTGTAGGATTTGAAAGCTTGTGATGAATGGGATTTCTTGGAGGTAATTTCATAAATTTTTAAACCTAAGGTGAGGGAAATATTGAATTTGGAATAATTTTCATGATGAGAAATTAATTAAAAATTTAAAATAATGTTTTCACAATTGGACTATATCATTAGGGACATGTTCACACTTGGACCAATGGCACAAGCCACACCAATAACCATCATGCGAGGTGTAAGTTATCCCAGTATGCCAATATGTAAGTTGCAAGGTTTCCTAATATACAAAGACCAATGTGTAAAATGTAAGGTATCTGAATATCAAGTATTCAAAATGTGCTCTACATATGTTTAACATTGGTTGAAGTAGTAACAATGCTACATAAATGCTATTAAAAAAATAAAATAAAATAACCATAAATTGAAACATGCATGAAAAATGCAAAATAGAAAGGTAACTTGAAAATATTGATTAATTTGCTAGTAGAAAAGTCATAACAAGACACTATTTGTATTTGACAAAAAAATTTACAAAGACTAAAAAACACTTGATGAAAAATTCACATACAAATATACATAAAGAGATTCTTGCGTTCCAATCTATGCTAACATCGAGAAGACATCAAGATTAAAATCCAAGTTAGAATAAGGTGAAAGCTTCGTCTCTTCAACTATATGCACAACCTCTTGATCACCATAAGATCATTCCAATTGATCACACTCAAAGACATCAACTTTGCCATACATTCATTGGTTGGCTAATCTAGTCGTGCTATGGATTTCAATTCTCTATAATGGCTACATAATAAGAAAAACTACAAGTTAGGATACTCGAATTTACATAAACTCAACATAACTAAAATATGATAGCTTTAACTTGTTACTTCATGCATTTAAAAATCCACATGTTCCATCAAAGCAACACCTCATACATATATATCCTAAACATTGTGTTAAATTTACAACAAATCAATATTTTTTTGAACCAAACCCAACTTGTAAATTAAACCTCATAATATAGTAACAAATTGCAAAGTACCCACAAGTTTCAATCAACCAAATAAAAACAATAAGGTGCAATTAGAATCAAACAAACCACATGGGGTGTGGACAATGCTTCAAAATTGTACCCCTATATTTTTGAAAAATAAAAGGGGAGCATAATACTTTGGATTGTCAATTTTTTTTTTGGTATAATTTTTAATACTTGCAAATTTTCAATATTCAAAATTTAATGCAAATTGATGATGTTTCATAAGTCCTTTTGCATGTTTGAAACAATTAGAACATTGTTGTGAACAAATGTTTTGTTAAGGGTCAAAAGTCCTCAAGTTCCTTATCAAATGTGCACCATTCACTTTGAAATTTGAAGAGGATCTTGATGTTAATACCAAAAAGAGAAATTTGAGTTTAAACATACGTGTGATATAACATTATTATTGATATTTGGTTTATAAGTGTTTTTTGCTTTTAAAATCATGAATTTTGAAAATGTTTTTTCACAAGGGTTATTCATGTGTATTCAATAAAGAACATGGATGCATAATATACATGATATAAAATCAAGATGTAGCAAAAATATATTTACATCTAACACACAATTTTAAGTAGGTATGAAACTACAAAACTTGGCAAATAAACTAGTACAAGAAAGTCACTTGTGGGTCCAAGCATGCTAAAGTATGCCGATAATATTCTCAATTATCATGTGGAAATTGAACGTGCGTGAAAACCAAGCTTGAAATTATGTAAGAACTTTTAACATTGAATTTTAAAGATATATGCATGTCTCAAATATGAGATGGACATGTTTTTAAAAGTTTAAATTTTCATATTAATTTTTTTAAAAATATTTTCAACAACTTTGTGAAAATTGTGTACTTGTTACACTTTCAAAAAAATTGGTTTTCTAGATTCATGAATTGAAAAATATGAATTTGGAAATAGGGGCATCCATTACCAAGTTACAAAATTAAATTACAATTTATATGCATGTAGAAAATTATTTTTTGTATGTCAAATGACATAAAGTAACGAATTTTCTTTAAAAGTTTTTAATTATCCAAATTCAAAAAATAATGTTGGAATGGATGCACAATAAGACTCATTAGGATTCATGGTTGTTGTGGCATAATTTCAACAACTTGCATTTTTTGATGCCTCAATTGGAGGGATAATAAATGGAAAATTCAACTAGTTTTTAAAGTTTTCCCCTCTTCCCCTTCCTTAGTACTGTAATACCTTTTCAAGTTTAGCATCTTGCTACCAAATAATTATATTATTTTGAAATTTTGATTTTGACACAAAAAATTAATATTTTCTGAATTTTTGGAAATTTTTTATTTAAATTAAAAAATATTCAGCAACAACTTGAAATTGCTTAAAGTACATGCAATAATATACATACTAAAACCCTAAAACTAACTTGTAACAACTTGATTTATTGAATTCTTGAAGTTTGGTCCATGCTTTTTAGAATGATGTTTGTATCATTTGTGGAGAGAGATGTTTGCAAGGCAAAAAAAATGAAGATTTCATAAAATTTATACCAAAATATAGTTTAGTTTTGTGCATGGGAGTGGAAATGGGTAAAGAAAAGCTACAACAAATCTTACCTACTTTTTTATTCAATATGATTACAAGAGTAGAAAGAGAGGATGATTTGCATAAAGAAGTAGAAGACATCAATGAGAATGTTAAGTAAAAAACACTAATGCCAGAGAAAGTAGAAAAACGCCCTATTAAACATCCAAATTTTTTTGTAGTAATAATACAATTTGAGAAACAAATCAAGCATGAAGAGGGTAAAAAGGAAGTTGCAAAGAAGCAATAAGTAAGTAGAAACAACCCTAATCAAAAGGCCAGTACACAAATTAGTTTCAACCACATTTATGGCCACCCATAGTAGTTACAATTCAAAAATATGGTTCAAATTATGATGATGTGCACTACTTGTGAATTGCTTACCAAAGTCCAAAAGTTCTAAGTTCATACAAAAAATTAGCAAGAAGCAGTTTGTGGACTTGGTTTACAGCAAAAGGAGAACTTTGACCAAACTACCTGCAAATGGCACAACAAGGTATAGTTATCAAACACTTGAAACAACATTTGCCAATCCTCGAAAAATATCCAACACTTCGGGATAATCTTGCCACAATGTTACAAAAGATGAGAAGTGTTGGACAACTATTCAACCAATTTTAAGGGGCATGATAAAGTCCCTTGCTCCTAAGATTCTTTGGACTAGTCATGGGGGTTTCATAGTCACAAGGGAATGGACAAATAATTTTTTAAACATTACATGAATTAGTCTTTTCACATGGCAACCATCACAACTAACAAAATGCTAACAAATTGGCATGAAGAAGGTTAAAACATGGCATACATAATAGCTTACTTTGTGAAGTTTTATTCCATTCCTCCGTGCTTTATGGTCAACAATGACCAAACTAGGATCCACCTTGTTCCAACAAAATACTTTGTTAGCAAAATTTTATTTATTTACTTATGCAGTCAAATCCAATAATTCAACTTACAAAAAAACCAAAAACTTGTATGGTTAATCAATTATTGGAATGTTCACAAGAATAAGGAATTTCTTGATTGGATTAAAAAAAACAGCCTAACATCCTTGTTGCGTTTGTTCTTACAAATTGTACCAATGAATTATAACTTGCAAATATAATCATACAAAGACCTTTGAAACATGCTTTCAAGGCCAATTTCAATAAATGGATTACAAATATCATCAAACACCAAATCTACAAAAGGAAAGAACTACACATTGATTTTAAAATGAACAACCTCAAACCTAAAATCTATGCGTGGCTTCATGCAACTTGGACACAAGTCCAAGGAATGGAGGAAATGATAATTTAAGGTTAGCAGAAAATTGGGATTACAAATGTTTTCACATTAAAACTTCAAGTAGTTGTGATGGAAGCCAATACACTTATTCCTTTTTTTACTTTTATTTTAGAAGTTGAAGAAAACAATGATGGTGCAAAAGACATGATGCAAATCCTATAGATTCCATTATAACATTGATTGAAAATTGTTTATAGCCTAGTTGTACTCCACTTGGAGTTGCAACTAGAGGTGACTCTATAATAACTTTAAGTAATGGCAAAATGTTTAGATTAAAACAACAAGTCAAACTCAAGCAAAAAAAACTAGGTTGCAATTACATTTTTAGATAAATTACCTTACATTGTTGGGAAAATCCTTTTACAAGTTATTGTTGTCTTGAAAATTTTGATACGAATGCCTTTTTGTTAAACTATGGAATTCGACAACCTAGTTATCATCAAAGAAAAAAGGTTGTCGAATAAAAACATGAAAATATAACTTGTTTTCTGTTTGCCTACCACCATGTAGCAACTACCATCATGTAACAACCATTGTCATGCACATATCCTCATTGGTAGACTTGAAAGAAAACCCCCAATTGCCTGCAGACCTTTGATAGTTGTTACTTATCATCTATAACAATTGCAAAACTTTTGTAACTACTACTTACCATTTACAACAACATTACCTTCCTTGCAAACTTCAAATCTCATGTCCACCTCTTGGTTGCTACCTTCAAGTGGTAACTACTATCCTATACCAGAATGTAATTTCAACTTTAATAGCAAGTACATAAAGTATTTTCATTGTAGAAAACAAAAAGAACAACCAAACTAATGAACTAATAGTCTACATCAACTAAGAAGGAACTATTTTCCCTACCTTCTTAAAGGTCAATACAAACAAAAAGAAATAATGCACATGTTGATTCCACACAACCTTCAACCATTTTCCATTACATAACACCAAGTACAATATTCTTCCATTTCTTATTTTCTCTTCACACACACAAGCATGAGCTCCTTATGGTAATGATTTAATCTTTTCATGATCTAATGCAATCCTTCCCTCCTTCTAAGATATAAACAAGGAACCCAAGAAGGATGTTCACCCCATAAAAGGTGAGTCTTTATCCTCTTAGATTTCTTTATCCTCCTAGGTCTCCTTATCCTAGTCCCTTCCACACATCCTAGTTAAGAGAAATCCATTAATCTCTTATCCACTTGGACTAATTAACCTAGATGGCTTCACCCCCTAACAAATAAAAAATGGTAAGTAAGATTTTTACCACTAGCAATTACATAGTTACTAGGTTACCCTTCTAAGTAAATTAGACTAGGATATATGTATATTTTTACTAATATTAATTCTTTAAAAATTCCTCCCAAAATTAACATATGATTATTTTACCCCATGAAGGTAGTTCACTATACTGATGGTATTATTGTTACAAAACACCTTCATTCTTGTAATGGTTTTCCCATTTGATGGTAACTACCATCCAATGACGGTATTACCATTTTTTAGCACCCATAATGTTAACACAATTTTCTACTTTTAACACTTTTTATAATTATTACATCTCTAGAAAATTTGATAAAACGAGTAGATTATTATAGCAAATGTGGGTAGATAGGAGAGTTATTCTTTGATCAATGTTGATAAGAGAGTTTGCATGCTTTGCGAATACAGTAATAATAATTGTGCCATTAATTTGTAAAGCTTTGTAGTTCATCAATTACCTATTATGAGACTTGAAGGAGCATGTGGTATAAGCCATTTTCTTAGTCCTAAACCAAATCCTTAACAACATGTCATGTTTCCTATACATCTCCTTTTCATTGCTTAGTGCTCTAAATGTCAATTTCTACCCCGTTTCTACCTAGTGCTCTAAATGTCAAAATGAAAAAATTCAACCAAGTGTGGGTAAACAACGAAAGTTTTGGTCTATTCAGGCCCTACTCCAACTACATTTCCTTGTTCATTATAGTAAACAAAAGATTGCAAAAGATACGTGGAAACAAAGTTTGTTTAAAACCTAATTTCAAGCTTCAAACTTACAATTTTGGCATCAAGATCAAACACCTCGGTTGAGAAGCATTTTGAGCGGATTGGACAACCGACTAATCTATTTGACAAAAATAGCCACAAACACCTCCAAAATTTCCCCCAAAAAAGCTTCCCTTGTGACTAAAACTTTCTATGTTGATTTGGCTTCTCATGCGGCAAAAGCAACAAGGTGCACAACAACAACACAAAATTCACAAAAGCAACAAAACGCATAATAATAGGGAAATAAAAAATGTTAAACCATCCTTTTTTGAAAGCTCTATAATCTAACTACAAATATCAAAAATTACAAGTCATGCATGCATGCACGCCTATTGACTATAGCACAAATTGAGTTTGAAACAACAATGACATAAAATAGGACTTAGAAGGTTGTACATGCATCAAAGTTCCATCCCATCAAAACATATTTCATCACAAGTAAACAAGTTGTTGGACATTTAAAAGAGGAAAGATAGGGCAACCCAACCATGGATAGAAATTGTAACTCCATCAAGCTTCAAACAATTGATTACAATGCAACCCCTAAAACCACCTCCACGTCCAATTCCTCTTGGCACTAATTTGCCCATTTCGTTCATTACAAAACCAAAATCAAAAGATTTGAGCCACCCATAGTTTTAGTACCACCTTTTAGGCATGTGCTCTCACTTACTCTTTAAACATTTCGAAACGATAGTACTTGAGATGTGAAAGAACAAGAGAGAAAGAGAAGCAAAGGGGGAGCAACAAAATTTAGATTTGAGAAGCCTTGATGTAGAGGCTACTTCCTAATCCGCCACCACCATCCTCATTAACATAACCTCCATCTACTTCGATCGAGTCATCAACCACCAAGATTTTTGTAACTATGACATTCACGCGTCCTCCTTTTCCACCAAGATCATCACTTGAACAAGCAATTTTACTTGTGTTGCCATAGTTCCAAGGTCGATGCAAGGTAGACCAATTGTACATATCACCACCCTAGGTGTCACCTTGCTCCTTTGTTTCATCTTTCAAGTAGCAAACACCTCACCCACCATGACCTTCGCCTACCCCATTAGTTCCAGAAGGTGTTTTGTTAGTCTAAGGGGGTGGATTTCCTGCCAATGCAATTGTGTTGAATGTGGATTTGTCACCAAGGTTCACATTTGATGCTTGAACCATAAGGTTCCCACATTTGATTGAAAACTTCTCCCCCAAGTTCAAATCACCTTCCAACAAGATAGTTGGTTATAACTAGCTACTTCACATGAAATTGAAATGTTTTATTTGATTTCTAAAGTTCTTATTCCTATAATCATTAAATCACTTGCTAAGGAGATGTTATGAGTCAATACTCATTTTGTTGCCAATGATCCAACTTTGCCCAAATCCTCTTCACAAGTAAGAGATTTTTGTGCAAGCCGGTGTTGACAAAACTAGATCAAGCAATCGCTCTATAGTTTCTTGAACATGAGTAGGTTTCTTGGTGTTCAAAATATTCAATAAAGAAGCAAGCACCATCCATAGCACGATCAAAGAGTTGTTTGGTGCGTGTTTGTTTACAAGGCTACAAATTTGAAAGGAGCCATAGAGCATAAAAAGAGAAGGAAAAATCTAATATGAATAGTAATGTGTAGGTAGAATGGCACCATTGTCTTCCCTCATAATCGCATCAAAAGACCATTGTCAATGCCCCTTAGATAATAAGAAAAAGGAATAGAATCACATGTTTTTTGGATGATGCACACAAAATTCGGCGAGATTAAAGAAGATGACATTTCTACTAGCCTAATCTATAATTAGGGCAACATTACAACCATATTGTAGGTTTTAGGTAATAAGGTTCTAGCCTCCTTCTTGTCACTAGCTCCTTGTCATTAATATCCCATACGAACATATTGAAGTTGCAATGATTTGCATCAAAACGTTAATGCAATACCTAAACACCTACTACAAAAGTGTGACAAAGGAGGAAAAAAAAAAAAAACTCAAAAATCCTATGTAATTTCGACATCAGTAAATAATAGTTTTTAGAATTTTCAGCAAGAAAGGACTTTAATTTTCTAAAAATTAGGCATTTAAAGAAATAATGTAATTTTTGCCAAACCAAAAAAGGTACTACACTATTGAAAAGGATTCCCCAAGTTTTTAAAAAATAAAAATAAAATTCCATTTTCACCTTCTTTAACAAGGGCATCCAAACATTTTTTTTGTGTACTTTTTCATGAAATGAAAATATTGATGTGTAGCATATTTGTTCATGCTTGCACTTGTGTCAAATGTAGTTCTTGGAAAGGATTTTGACCTTGGCACCTTTGTCTTTTATTGTGATTAAATCTAATAGCAAAATTCTTACTACCACTATCTTTAACCAAAAGCCCTTTTACACTATAAGACTCATACACAAATCATGTCTTAGAAATTTGGGATTTGGGATTTGGTCATTATTCCAAAATTATCTTGAGTTTATGGAATGATGGGAGGAATAAAGGAAAGGAAAAGGATGAGTAACATAACAACATTTTTATCCAACATTCCACATGAAACACTAGATACAAAGAAATAATAGTCAAATTATTTAAATAACAAGTTATTTTTCTTTAAGTTATGAGTGATTCAAGAAAACTTTGCTACCTCAAAATTCAAAATGTAATTTTTTGGGAAAAATATAATTCTCAAATTGTGTACATACTAATACATGTGAGAAAATAATATTATGTATGAAGATAGGCTAAAAATAATAATAACAAATTCATAATTCATGTTTTTCACCTATAATAGAACCTCATAGTTTATGTTGATTGAATACAAATACACATGGGATAAACTCAACAAGAAATGCATCATACATCAATTATTCTGACCAACAATAACCACATGACCAATGGATTGCCCAAGGTCACACTCAACATGATGATTCCAAAGGAAAATGGATAGCACCCTTATTGTAGATCATCACAAAATTACAAATGCTCATCATGGAAAAAGAAACATATGACTATTTGTTCAACTATGAAATAATCTAGAAATATATAGCTCAAGAAGTAGTTACAAAAAGAAAACACCGATCCTATAGTTCAAGAATATGTGACATGGGATTGTAGCTTGTGTAACCACATGCTTTAACATGGGTGACTTTATATATGTAACATGTGGTTTCCATTTTGATAGTTAATATGCTGTTGGGAGTTTGATGACTTAAGGATTTATGACATAACATACAAATTTGATGGTTGTCAATTAAACACACATTATTTTGTTTGGTACAAGAATGAATTGTTAGTTTGTTGGAAGAAAACATAGAATTTCATGATCATATAACAAATTACATAATTTCAAGCCTAAAATCCGCTTCGATCTTTCAATCCTTCATCATCTCTTTGATGGGTGGGCAACATGCATTTTCACATCGTTATTTTTGTCCAATAGGACAAGGACCAAATTGCAAGAGCTTCTCCTATTTGACAAACTCATTACAGCAAGTTGTTGTAATAACCTACGAAAAGTTTTTTTTCCCTTTAAATTGATGTTTCTTCCAATATGTTGCCCATCTACTAAACAATTCCAAACCAAAGTGTGTATAATAATAACATCTATGCTATGCAATTTAACATTGGATATAAAAAATTTCCCATGATGTGATATTGTATGTATAAGGTGAGACCACTTTTGAGGCCCTTTTGGGTTTGAGGGTGGTGGCCCAAAGTTGGGCATGAAAACCTAAGGAAAGCTAAGAAAACTTGTAACCAAAAAGGAGGGAGATAGAAAACCCTGGTGCAGAGATAATTCACAACACAAACACTATCTGTAGATGCACAGATGCTAATGGTGAAAATTATATGAATCGCAGAAAAGACATACAAGGATTTACTGATATTCCCTTCCTACTGCATAGCTTGATAGAATAAAATTCACTGGTCTGGGGCAGCTATCCTCAGCTACAGAGCATTGATACTTACTTCTACTATAATATAACTAAGACTTACAAACATCATCATACAGAAACAGGCCAATGTCACAAGTTTTGGAGGTCTAATTTTGAGGTCAGAACCCTCAGTGTTCACAAAGTCCTTTTGAACTGCTAACCCAATCTCTATTATGCAATGATGCAAAGAAACACCCCAACTCCCAACTGAAAGGCTTCACACTTGATCAAACTTCTCAAAAAGTACACTACTCTCAACTCTACTTCAGGTGCATTCACACTTTGTGTTAGGGACTTTAGTGTTGAGTCCCCTAACATGGTGCTAGTCATTTAGGACTTAAACCTACTTACCATGAAGGTTTTCCGTTAAGCTAACATTCACTTAATATTAAGCTATCACCCATTAAACATTGAGTGCCACCTAGGCTGCCACCTAGATTTTCATTTCACACTGACTTAACATCAAGTGTGAATGCACCTTTAGTTTGAAAAAACCCTAAACCCTAAACCCTAAACCCTAAACCTGTTTAACATCTTCCGGAAAACACCTTTTGCCATTGAAGCATATGGTCAGTAATGCCTTCCCATGTATATGACTTGAAGGACTTGACTCACAGACCCACTTTGCAATTTACTATTTCAATTGTAGACATTCATATCATATTGGAGGTTCTCACACTAGTGGTAGTGGGTTTGCTCAATACTTAAGTCATTTAAAAAAAATGGGTGCATCCCTTCTCACCAAACTGACATTTGTCAGTTATGTACCTTTGATCTCTGCAATGTAGTGTCAAAAGAGAAGTTCACTTAAGCAAAGTTCACTTCTGCTTATGTGTGGCAGCAC
>Ga0116229_10014629_pt1 | contig 10868 bp, 4 predicted proteins | sample S1TSphgellanicum_3_FD_87313 | JGI IMG/M metagenome (GOLD analysis project Ga0116229, IMG submission 87313) | Host-associated microbial communities from peat moss isolated from Minnesota, USA - S1T2_Fc - Sphagnum magellanicum MG | ecosystem: Host-associated > Plants > Peat moss > Unclassified...
CTTTCTTTTTATAAATCATTCTTTTGCCCCGTCCTTTTTTTTTTTTTTTTTTTTTTTTTTGCTTCTTTTCCCCCTCCCCCCCCCCCCCCCCCCCAACTAAAAACAACCTACCCATTGGCAATTATTTTTTAGAAAAGCAATAACCGGGCATCACGGTTGTGGAACCCTAGTCTTCGGAGTGACCCAACAAATTTTGACAAAATCAATTTGAGTGCCCTAAGGCTCTTGCTAGTTCTCTAAATTCCATCTACCAAGCACTCTAAATTTTTCAATTTTTTAAATTTTATTTTCAACAAATATAGGAATTGACAAGTAAATTATTAATAACCTTATTTTATGATATCAATTTTGATAACTATTTATATTCTTTATAATGGGCCAAGATTGAATTACACCTGATTTGCAAAAAAAAATTCACTATATGTAGCATGTTTTGTTGGCCCAATTGAATGAATTCTGAAAAAAGGAAAGTGGTACACCTTCTTTAGCTTCAATCTAAAATCTTATTAATAAAATAAAATAAAATAAAATGTAAAATTTGAGGTTTGAATTTTATTCAATTTACAAAAATGACAAAAATATTTAAAATTTAATATCTCCGGCACCTTAGGTCTTTTAAATTATGAAATTGCATCCATAAAATCCTACTCCGTTGAGGGCTTTCTAACAATACAAAAATTTCACCCCAATTTTTTTAATTTTTTTAATTTTTTTTTTTTTTGGGGTTGAATTTGCATTGACAAAATTGTTTAATATTAAATAACTCTTGTTTTGTAGGTCAAAACATTGTGAAACCATCTTGATGCACTTCCTACTCATCAAAGGCTTTCCAACAATTCAAGAGCATGGTTGAAGGCACCATGATTTGGGCAATCTCAACTAACAAACCAAACAAAATAAACAAACAATCTTATTTAATAAATAAATTATTGTGGCATTTGCCATTGGCCCAAGGCTGAATTCCTTACGCAATTAATTTTATCCTTCCAAAATGGATTTGTGTAATTTAGCTGAATTTTTAATTTTAAAAATACTCGAAATTCAATATCTCTTGCACCTTAGGTATAAATATTACAAAATCACCTTTGTCGAATCTTACTCATGGGGGGGTGGTTTTCAACAATGTCAAGAGTGTGCCCCAATTTCTCTCATATTTTTAGTTTTGATTTAATTCAAATTTCAATGACAAAATTGCTTGAGATTTAATAACTTTTTTCATCATAAGTCTAAACATAATCATAAAAGATTTCCTCTTTTGTCATGCTTGAAAGAGTAAGGCCATCCATGCATGCATTCAATTGGCTTGGGCACATGATTTAAGAAATTAGCCAAGATTATCAAATTAGGGTTACACTTTTCTAGCTAATTATTCACTACTAATTTAAAACTAAACTCAGGCATTGGTGGAGTGCACAAAACACTTGGGAAGTGCCTGACCCACTTGGGGATAAAAGAGGCCTGGCCCACTTATTATTAAGTGGGCCAACATTAGCCCACAAAATGTGGGGGCAAGTAATGGGTCACCAACCCCCACAAGTTGTTGTATCCTACAATCTCTCTTTAGCTTTTGGACTTTCCCTTCATTTTTGTCTACTTTGGAAACAAACCCAAACTTGTGTTTTTTTATTCCTCTTATGTAGTTTTGAAATTCTTGAAAATTGTTAGATATATATATATATATATAACCTTGTAGTAAGTCACCCTATACTAGCCTATGTTGTGGAATATACCTAGTAACTCATTTTTACTTGATGAAAATCATGAAGTTTGCCCCTTCACCCATAATTCATTTTATGATCTAGCTCTCCTTGGAAATGAAAAATATTTCAAGGGCAGCTCCCATTTTTTTAAAAATTTAAGGCTTGCCCGTAATGTTGCACTTGTCCATTGAACATTGTTTCACCAAAGTTTCAAATGATGTGCTCTTGCTAAGTTAGCACCTTCATTAATTAAAACAACATTTAATAGTAATGTGCATATGAATTATTCAATCATGAATTGCCTTCAAAATGATTAGGTTGAACATTCTAGGGTTTTTCATGTAAATAATAATTAACCACCCTTATAATTTCAAACCTTAAACCTTAAACCCTAAACCCTAAAGTCCTAAGGTCATTTCCACCTTCAAAATTATCCAACATGGAAAGTATTGTTCAAGAAACTCACATTCAAATACTAAGAAATAGCATCATTCTTCAATTTCGTGGTGTGGGGGTTTCCATGCATTCGACATTTAAATTAAAACTTTATGAAACATCAAGAACATTAATGTTTGAACTCATTTCAATTGGGAAATGCTACATTGATTGTATGTTTTATCCAATGAGAGAGTGGCAACATGGCAATTGCAAACACATAGCCCAATAACTATGTAAAATTGGATCCAAAATTGCATGAATGTATACATTAAGTGTGTTTGTCCTTGGAAGTCATTGTTAAAGGAAATCCTAGAAGTGCCATGCAAGGCATTTGAAACATTTGAAAAGGATCCCACCCTTTTCATAGCTTAATAGTAATAGGTAAAATGTTTATGTGTAAAAACTTGGGGCAATTGCTTATGATTCATGAAATGTAGCCAATTATGCCTTGCGCTATGAACAAATACAATATTAAAGCTTTTATTATAATGACATGTATACAAACAAATACACATTTGAAATTGCAAATATCCATGTATATTCTACTTCACTCCTCTTGGATATCAAAATGTGCAACTAAAATGAGAGTGCCATAGTACCAAAATGCATAAAAATAGAATGATCTTTTCAAAATGTATTAATGTAACATGTGTCGCTAGCCTAAAGGTGAAAATATTGTTACCCAATTAATTTCTCCTTTTGAATGATTCCTAAAATTCAACATATCCCACACCATAAGTCTAAAATTTACAAAGTCACTTCTAGGAAATCCCATTCATCAAAGGCTTTCCAACACTATGAAAAACACACACGATTTCTTTTTTTTAATTAATTTTTATTTTGTTGGTTTTCTACAAAATTATTCAATATTGAATAATTCTTGCATCATAGGTCTAAACATTATGAGTTGCTTCGATGCACCCTTCCAAATCAAGGGCTTTCCAACAATACCAAGTACATGGTAATGGAACTGTGGTTTGAAAGATCTCAATGTGATTTGTAATAAAACAAAAAGAACATTCCTTAATAGATAGACTAGATTTTGAATTTCTATTCAATCTTCAAATGGTATTGTCAATCAAAGTTCAATCTCTCTCATGCATTAGGTATAGAAATGATGGAATTGCCTCCATAAAATCCTATTCATTGGACGTCTTCCAAGAATAAAAAAAGCATGCCCCAAATTTCATTAAAATTTTTAATCTTGATTTTATTGAATTTATTTTTCAAAATATTCATTAACTATAACACCAAATGTGTACACATTATAAAACAACTTCAATGCACTTCCACTCATCAAAAGTTTTCCAACCATTCCCAAAATGCAATGAAAGACACCATGGTTTGGGAGATCTCATCATAACAAACAAACTACCTTTTTTAATAGATAGATAATGTGGCCTATGTCATTGGCCCAAATATGAACTCATTGCCCAACTAATTGAATTTGAAATTTGAAATTTTAGTGAATTTTCAATGACAAAAAATATTCAAAATTCAACATTTCTTTGCACATTAGGCCTAAAAATTATGAAATCCCTTCCATAAAATCCTATTCATTGAGCATTTCCAACAATATTAAAAGCATGCCCCAATTTCCTTAATTTTTTAATTTTTAATGAAAATTTTGTTCAATATTCAATATCTCTTGTACTATTTAGGTTTAAACATTATGAAACCACCTTGGTACACCCCCATTCGTTGAAGGCCTTCCAATAGCACCAAAAATTGTCATGGGGTGGGGGGGGGTGATTTCAAATATCTAAATGTGACAAACAAATAAAACAAAACATCTTATTTATAATAAATAGATAACATATACATGGATAAAGGCAAATGTGAATTGGATCCTATGTAAATATTAACCTATTATGAATATATCATACATGTGTTGGACCTCTTTTCTTGTTCCGTGTTAGATACATGAATGAAAATATTAACTTAATAATTCGAACACTATAAAGGAAGATTAAAAAGATTCAATACATGTAGTTACAAGGCACATACTTGACCACGCTACCAATGTTGCAAACAAGCATTAACCAAAAGGAGATGTACCTACACAATGAGCAAGCATAAATTGTAAAAATATGACAATGCCTATAAGGTTAACAATCGTTCAATGCTTGTTATCAATTATCTCTCCTTTTCCCATTTATCCAAGTATGACAATTTGTATTTTCCCTAAATCCATAGGTAAACATGTGGTCCATTACAACCCAAATTTCTAAGGAATGTGTGAGATGTCTTATTGTTCATGTTGGATGGATTTCTTGTCTTGAATTAGGCGGGTCATAATTTTGTTATAGGATAAGGTGGAAACAATTTGGAAGCACAACCATCAAGGAGGTTTTTATTGTTCTAGAAGCAAAGCTTAACAAAACATTAATTTCAACCCCCAAAGATGAAGAAGGAAATGTGGTGACATGGAAAAAGGACTTAAAAAAAGGTTTGCCACAATTTTTATAATACTTTGTATAAGGCCCACGGGGTAAATTTTAGGCAATCAAAATTAAGGTCAGGGGTACTAGGGTCAATGCCCAAGAAATTAATGTTTGAACTCATTTGAATTGGGAAATGCTACATCGATTGTATGTTTTATCCAATGAGAGTGGCAACATGCCAATTGTAAAAACATAGCCCAATAACTATGTAAAATTGGATCCAAAATTGCGTGAATGTATACATTAAGTGTGTTTGTCCTTGGAAATCATTGTTAAAGGAAATCCTAGAAGTGCCATGCAAGGCATTTGAAACATTTAAAAATGATCCCACCTTTTCATGGCTTAATAGTAATAAGTAAAATGTTTATGTGTAAAAACTTGGGCCAATTGTTTACAATTCGCGAAATGTAGCCAATTGTGCCTTGCACTATGAACAAATACAATATAAAGGCTTTTATTATAATGACAAGTATACCAAAAAATACACATTTGAAATTGCAAATATCCATGTATATTCTACTTCACTCCTCTTGGATATCAAAATGTGCAACTAAAATGAAAGTGCCATAGGACCAAAACGCATAAAAATAGAATGATCTTTTCAAAATGTATTAATGTAACATGTGTTGCTAGCCCAAGGGTGAAAGTATTGTTACCCAATTAATTTCTCCTTTTGAATGATTCCTAAAATTCAACATATCCCACGCCATAAGTCTAAAATTTACAAAGTCACTTCCAAGAAATCCCATTCATCAAAGGCTTTCCAACACTATGAAGAACACACACAATTTTTATTTTTTTAATTTGTTGATTTTCTACAAAATTATTCAATATTGAATAATTCTTGCATCATAGGTCTAAACATTATGAATTGCTTCGATGCACCCTTCCAAATCAAGGGCTTTCCAACAATACCAAGTACATGGCAATGGAATTGTGGTTTGAAAGATCTCAATGTGGCTTGTAACAAAACAAAAGGAACAACATTCCTTAATAGATAGACTAGATTTTGAATTTCTATTCAATCTTGAAATGGTATTGTAAATCAAAGTTCAATCTCTCTCATGCATTAGGTCTAGAAATGATGAAATTGCCTCCATAAAATCCTATTCATTAGACATTTTCCAAGAATAACAAAAGCATACCCCAAATTTCATTAAAAATTTTAATTTTGATTTTATCGAATTTACAATGATTTTTTAAAATATTCAATAATTCTAGCACCATATGTGTACACATTATAAAACAACCTCAGCACACCTCTACTTGTTGAAAGTTTTCCAACCACTCCAAGAGTGTAGTGAAAGACACCATGGTTTGGGAGATCTCATCATGACAAACAAACAAAACAAACAAACTATCTTCTTTAATAGATAGATAATGTGGCCTATGTCGTTCGCCCAAATATGAACTCATTACCCAACTAATTGAATTTGAATTTTGAAATTTTAATGAAAACCCAATGACAAAGAATATTCAGAATTTAGTTTTTCTTTGCACATTAGGCTTAAAATTATGAAATCCCCTCCATAAAATCCTATTCGTTGAGCACTTTCCAACAATATTAAAAGCATGCCCCATTTTTCTTAATTTTTTAGTTTCTAATTTTATTAAAATTTTAATGAATTTTTTGTTCAATATTCAATAACTCTTGTGATATTTAGGTTTAAACATTATGAAACCACCTTGATACACCCCTATTCATTGAGGGCCTTCCAATAGCACCAAACATTGTGGTGGGGGTGTGATTTCAAATATCTAAATGTGACAAACAAAATAAAACAAAACACCTTATTTATAATAAATAGATAACATATACATGGATAGAGGCAAATGTGAATTGAATCCTATGCAAATATTAACCTATTATGAATATATCATACATGTGTTGGACCTCTTTTCTTGCTCCATGTTAGATACATGAATGGAAATATTAATTTAACAATTCGGACACCATAAAACCAGATTAAAAAGATTCAATACATGTTACAAGGCACATACTTGACCATGCTACCAATGTTGCAAACAAGCATTAACCAAAAGGAGATGTACTTGCACAATGAGCAAGCATAAATTGTAGAAATATAACAATGCCTATAAGGTTAACAATCGTTCGATGTTTGTTATCAATTATCTCTCCTTTTCCCATTTATCCAAGTATGTAAAATTTGTATTTTCCCTAAATCCATAAGTAAACATGTGGTCCATTACAACCCAAACTTCTAAGGAATTTGTTGGATGTCTTATATTATTCATGTTGGATGGATTTCTTGTCTTGAAGGTGGGTCACAATTTTGTTATCGGATAAGGTGGAAACAATTTGGAAGCACGACCATCACGGAGGTTTTTATTGTTCTAGAAGCATGGCTTAACAAACCATTAATTTCAACCCCCAAAGATGAAGAAGGAAATGAGGTGACACAGAGAAATGACTTTAAAAAGGTTTGCCATGATTCTTGCAATAGTTTGTATAAGGCTCATAGGGTAAATTATAGGCAATCAAAATTAAGGTTAGGGGTACTAGGGTCAATGCCCAAGAGATTTATAAGGGCCATGAATTTTAAATTGTTAATTTTCATCAAGGAATTGTACATAGTTGTAAATTCCATGGTTAAGAATAAAATACATAGCCTAGATGGAGTTGGCATAAAATTTTACACATTTTTATGGGATCTCCTCATAGATGAATTCTTCAAGATGATTGTTTTGGCATTTGATTCCTTTTATGAATTGGCATACAATATTTATTTTGAAGTTTTGTTAAGGCTTCAAACAATGCTAATGGAGGTTGTGAATGTGCATCAAATGATCTTTCTTCCACTTTAGTATATTCTTGATAATGTCCTCTTGACATAAAAGACTTTTGGTTGGGCTCAAAGGTCTAGCCGACCCATAGTGTTGTTTAAAGTTGGTTTTGTGAAGGCTTATGATATAGTAAGTTGGATTTTTCGTTTAAAGTTTTAGAATAAAGGGGGATGGTGAAGGAGTTCATAAGGATGTTAAGGTTGTTATCTAATGGTGTAAAGGGAGAAAATCTACCTCAATGGGGGAATTATTAAATATTTTAAGATTGAAAAATAGTTATGTAGGGCTCCTTGTCAGCCATTTAACTTTTCTGTCTTGTGTAAGAAGTATTACATTTTATGGTGAAATAGAATTAGAGGTTTAGAAATATTAATGGGATTTCCCTCTCAAGGGATCAAGGCAATAAACCTAGGTTTAATACGAGGATGACACCACAATCTTTACTAGAAGTGAAAAAATCAATCTCTAGAATATGATTAACATATTGAAATTACTTTTGGGGTGCGAATACACACATAAGAACTAAAAACCATGTTAGATAGTGGTGAAAACTATGAATTTTTTAACATATGTTTTTTCTTGACATTTTAAAGTTATGTTAATCATTCCAAGTTGTGTAAACTAATTAATATGAATGTTAAAAAAATTCAAATTAAAAATTCATTGAATTAAATTTTGGGTTTTGGTTTTGGTAAATGATGTTTGAATTTGAATAGATATTACATTAGATTGTGGTTAACTTTACAAAAGATTAAGTAAAGGAGTATTGTAATAACATAATTTTGACAATAAAAATATTTAGATGATAGTAACTCGCTACCCACATTCAAAAAACATTCAAAGGAGAATTTTAGAAGTGGTCATGAAATGAATTTGGGAAAAGTCCATTGTTTTTTAAAATTGTAAAAAAACAAAGGTAAAACTTGTTAGACTAAAAGTTTTAGGTGGAAGTGGGTTCAAAATGAGGAGTTTAGTAAACTTTTGTAGTAAGCTTTTGGGGTCGACTTACATGTCAAAGATGTTGACAATTTTTTGGTGGAGAAAATATTTTAAAAGTTGAGATATTAGAACATTTTCCATCTACCTCTAGCTAAAAAGGTTGTGATAATCAATTTAATTTTGGCATCCACATAATGGTTTTTTTATTAATGTATAGTAAGGCTCAAATAAAACAATGAAAAAAATGTAGGCATTTGCTACAAAATTATCAATGGGCAAAAGGTCAACACCATGCAAAGGTTGAAGTGAATTAGTTAGATTATACAAGCATAAAAATATATGTGGTTTTAGTTTGGTAGACTTGGAAAACATATTGTTTGCCCCACTATGTAAATGGGTGTTAATTGCTTTTGAATTCAATGAACCAAACATCAAAACCTTGTTAACATTCAAACATGAGAACCAATGTAAACCCTTTCAACACAAGCGGAGGGCTTATAATCTAAGCTAGGGCATGGTTAAAGGCCATGCATTGTCTATTGGTTGTAGGGTGGGGGGATAGATCATGGAGGCATGGTGATCAACAAACAATTTGACCTTCAATTTTAGTTAAATCCATAAAAATGGTCTATCTATGGTGAGGTTTGACCTTTCAATGAGATGAATTTTGGGTATTGATTACTAGGTATTATAAAAAGAATAAAAAATTTCACCAAAAAGGCTATGAAAATAGCTATTTTAAAATTCTTATATGGAACCATTGATGACATGGTTTTCAATATAAAGTTATGAAGATGAGATGGCAAAGAAGAATTGATGAAGTACAATGTTAAACTAATGAAAAACTTAATTAAGTCCAAGAAAAACTTCAATTGTGATGTACCTTAAAAATGGGACTATGTTCTCCCACTAAATTTCCACTAAAATGGAGTGATGTGCGGGTGAAACACAAGGCCAAATAAAGATGTTGGTTTGATTAGGTTCCTTTGCCATCAAGTTTTTTTTACAGTCAATAGTTGAAGAGTAAAGGCAAATTGATTCAATTTATTCAACTACCTTTCTTGTGAGCTTGTAACACCTAAAACTACTACTCACAAGCTTTGGTTTTGCACAAGTGCTAAAATAACATGGAAGTTTGCTTTTACATTTTTGCACGTGCTTAAAACAACTCTACAAACTAATTGTGCTTGAAAAACATTTAGTTTTGAAAAATGCTTATTAATAATAGCTTTTTAAGGAAATTCAATGCACTATGGTCCTTACTTAGATTTGTAACACTTTGGTCCATCTAAATAGAACAAAACGACTTGGGCTTGGATGTTTCCAAACAACATGTTGATAAGGTAATGTGACACAATTTAAGTGACTATGGAAGGCTAAAGTGATAAATGTATTTTGAAGTTGGTTAAAAAACATTTGATTAAGAAGCATCCCAAAAAGGAAGGCAAACTCATAAAAACATTTGACAAAGTATGGTGTTCGCATCATGCAATGTGGACTATGGATGATAGAAGATTCAAATGGTGCTACCAACCAACCATCTACAACAACTTTTGTGTGAGGCTCGTGGAGGTTTGCCCAATGGAGTTGGGTGTCCCTTCAATCTTTCTATGTAATAGCACAAACTTTCATAGATGTAACCAAATTTAATATGTACACCCAAAAATAAGGTTACATATAATTGTAATGCTAAGGTTCTTAGTTGTCACCTAAACTATTAGGTTCAACTATGACGTTTAACACTTATTTTGGGCAAAAACAAACCCTACATCTAAGCCCATACTAAATGTTGTCCTTCTCTAGTTTTACATCCATGATGCTAACCACTAACATTGGTGGATGAATATTTCATTTATCAATTGAGCATGGTCATAAGAAAATCCATCATGCAATTAACATGGTAAACCTCAATCACATTGTCCTCACAAGTTTTGGAATGGCTTAAGCCCCCTTTCATTCATTATTTGGCACATAGATGAAAATGCCTCTCAATGTTGTGCCATGATAATATTACAATAGTTTTGTATTTATATAAGGTTGGTTTAAGTTGTTGTAAATCATGCTCAAATCCTAGTACCAAACCAATAAATACATAGAAACCACCAACAATAAATTATTGTCAATTAGATATTAGGCAATGGTTGTAATTAGGTTTTCTTCCTCCCAATTTTGTGATATTAAAATTTAACAAAAAAAATTCCCCTTCCCCCCTCCCCCCTCAAAAAAAGGTCTAATTTACACTAAAAAAATTTCCCAAAATTTTCTCAATTTCTTTGTCATTAAAGGACAAAATTTGTCAAGAAAAAAAACACTCATTGTATTATCAACTATTCTTCAAATTTTACATTATGCCTTTTAGGTCCTAGTTTCTTGTGTAGGAATGAAACAAAAAAAAACATTTGAGAGGCTCAACTCAAGAAGGTGGAAAGAGTGCATTTCTTGGCTATTTTCTCATCCCATGTGTAGATTGCTATCTCTATGTAGATATGGCACTTTCAAACTCAACCCACCACCCATGACCCTACCTACCTACCTACCTACC
>Ga0116229_10014630_pt1 | contig 10868 bp, 6 predicted proteins | sample S1TSphgellanicum_3_FD_87313 | JGI IMG/M metagenome (GOLD analysis project Ga0116229, IMG submission 87313) | Host-associated microbial communities from peat moss isolated from Minnesota, USA - S1T2_Fc - Sphagnum magellanicum MG | ecosystem: Host-associated > Plants > Peat moss > Unclassified...
CCAATCCTTCATATTCAATTTGTTTGTTGTTTATACTTCTTCTTACACCACTAAAGTAGTTTATAAACAAGAGGGCGAGTCTATCCCTAAATGGGTGAAAGGGTGGTTCCAAGGTAAGGTGGCTCATTTTTTGCATCGCAATCCTATTTTTACTTGAGTGGCATGCATTTCCATGCTATTAACATGACATAAAAACAATAATTTTCCAAATTTTTGACTAGATTTAGATTGTCAACTTGGACAAGGACATCTATAAAAAAATTGCAACATATTTACACCAAATATATAGTAATGGACTTTTGAAGTTGAAAAATATGGAATGATTTGATGTTTGTGCCGTTATATACATGCATTTTTTTGTATGAATTTTATTTGGGATATATTATAGGGACTCAATATATGATATGTTAAAACAAAAAGAACATATGTGCAAAATAATTGCTAGTAAAAAATTAACCAAAAAAACATAATGGACTTTTGAATGGCCTAAAATGAGCCATATTTTCATAAGTTCATATCATAATCATTTTTGGGTGGATTTCAATTTTTATTTTTTAAACATGTACATTAAAGAATTTTTTAGAATGAATTATTTTCATATGGGCTTTTTAGTTCATTAACCACCATGTAATTGCCCACTAAATTAATGATATCAAAATAGATTGCCATTTTAACACTACCATATGGACTTTTAGGGAGTGGAGCATTTGCCAAAAATGAGTCACTTTAAAGTGCATACACCCAAAAGCATGATTGGGGGAGGCAAAATATTGTCCCAAATGGCAGTTTTCCATATTATCATTAACAAAGTACTCAACACCACAATGATATGAGGATATAATGCAAATTAAATGATTAAATCATAATGGTTATGAACATATCTTTCTATTTTTGAAAACATTTTGAATTTGGATACAATCACATTATACTTTGATTGTACTTTTTTTTATCAACGAATGTCCCAAAATATAACGTACCACATCATATGGAGTTAGTACTATAAAAATTTAATATTTGTTAAAAATTAATATTTTCGACTAACCAAAACATCTTAATGTATGAAAAAAACTAAAAAACATGCTTATGAAACATCATATCAATTTGGGATAATTTGACAAAAAACAAGTATTAAAGAAAAATGTCCATTGAAAGGAGTCCATCAAAAATCAATATTTTCAATAAAAGTTTGAAGATGAAATGTTCTTATAACTATGTTTGAAGGAATCATGTTGTTGAATTTTTAAAAACTTCAAATCCTGGTTGAAATGACACTTTCAATTCATAAGCATGATAAACTAATTGTTTTAAAAAATTCATGTATCTTGACACTTGCACCAAATTAACCCAAATTTTGACATGCCTTAAGTCATGATCCCAAAAAATCATGTAAAAAAAGATGTATTTAGATTCATTGAAAATTGATGCATAAGTATAATGAACAAATTAATAACTTGAAATTTTCAAAATGAATTTGGTTTGGAGCTCCAAATTATGCATTCATTTAGGTAAATCAATGTAAATTTCATTGCAAATCCAAGTCAACATGGTACTAAATGAAGTTAAATTCAACATGGATGTGTTTTAGCATCTTAGTCATTTAATTTGAAAGCAAAATCACATTGTTGCAAGGGACTTTTAATATTGCAAGTACATCCAAAATTACAACTTAACATGCTTCACCCAGATGACAGACCTTGCCTCCTTTTTTCTTTTTGTATGAACTTTTTATGATTATTTGAGTAGTTGTAATAAAGTTAGTAAGTGAGAGTAATTCTTTTTGGGAATAAGACGGAGTTGACCTTGTTTCCTTGGCCTTACCTCCCTAAAGAAGGTAATGTTTAGGGGCCGCATTTTCACCCCTTTATGAAAACCACCATGTAGAAGATACTCCACATCAAGAATAGACTCATTCACATTTCTATGCGTTGTAAACATCTTCTACAACAAAATCTGAAAAAACCATTTCAAAAATTTATTCAAAGCCATGTCATGTTGTTAATTAATTGGGAATTGACATTTGATATTAAAGCATGTGTTGAATGTTTTGAAACACTCCAAAAGATATAGGAGGGGGATCATTTACCAAAGTGGTGTAAAATTTTTTAAATGCATGATACTTCGCATGATCCCCCCCATAACAACCTTGTCCAATGAAAGCCCTTCAGTGTTGTGGACCTTAAAGATCTCCAAATCCAATTTGGGAAAATCTAGAACCTCTTGCAAAAACATGCCCACCTCATCCTTTCATGAAATGAACCCCTGCACCATTGAAAAAAATTGTCCTCCAAATAAAAACCTTATTCCAATGACATGCCCCCTTGCAATCATCAACCATATAGGCAATATGAATCACTTACACCCATATTTTCATGTTAAAGCACATCACTAAACACATAGCACATTGTATACCAAAAAGTATACCATAGGTACAACAAAATTAACATGCAAAATACACAACTTACAAGCAAATTGAACATAATGTCTTTCAATACAAGGAAACAAGTGAAACGAGGACAATTGTCATGTTAGCTCTCAAGATGCATATATACTAACTATACACACATTTTAAAAAAGAAAAAGTTTAGTTATGTTTCATACCACCAATGTGAAGAATTCAAAAGTGTGTACTCCTAATCAAAGAGAATGTGTATTACCATACTAGGCTAACAATATAAAAGCAATGGAAAACAATATATATTTAACATAAAAATAACATTTCTTTTTTAATAAAAGACTCAAGAGCACAACTAAAAAATTCTAAGGTATGTTATATTTATTTATTTATTTAAAGAGGTTTTTGAATTTACAAAACTACCCTTCCCTTATATTGACTTACCTATCTTATAAAAAATCTCATCATTCTTCCCATGAAAGACATTCTATACCCATCAAATTACCTTCTCACAATAGAGAACTAGGCAAATTTTTGAACATGAAACCATGACCCACATTCATGCAACCAAAAAAAGTGAGAAACTTGAAAACAAAAAAAATAAAAATTAACATGTGACAACCCACAGACACACAACCCAAAAAAGTGAAAAACTTTAGGGGAAAAACCATTTACATGTGATACAAATACACATGCAATTGAAAAAAATGAGAACCCCTCGAAACACCCCCAAAAAAAGGGGACCACAAGAATTTAATCATATATATATATATATATAGAGAGAGAGAGAGAGAAAGATTTTCTAATGAAACCATAAATAAAATTAATTAATAAATTTATTTCTACAAGTGATTTTATCAATTTTACATTTGATAAATAAAATGAATAAAAAATTTATTTCTAACATGAGACCATAAGTAAAATGAATTAAATTTTTAAATATAAACATGGTAAAAACTTTGTATGAAATCTTTAATTTTGAAATCAAAAAATATATTTCTTACTTGTGACCTTATGAAAATGAATCGATGAATGTTTTTAGATGTTACCATAAAAAAAATTACAATTTTATTTTTTACATGCCTCAATATTTAAAATGTTTTTTTTTTTTTGTCTTACATGCAATCATGTAAAATATTTCATAATTTTCAAACCTCCCTTAATATGTCATCTTCAAATCATTTAAGTTTTTGCCTTAACATTCATTAAGCAATGAAAATATTAATTACGCTACAAATGTTTAAAGTGGGCACTTTATATTACTCATTAGATTCATTTCAAACTTGTTCAAAGGTTTTCATACTATATAAATATTATTATTATATAAATTCATGAAAAGATTCAACATTAATTTAATGTTTGATTAAAAAATATGTAAAATTAAATAGTGTGTTACACATTTTGTGGCTCATTTTAGCATGGACCCCACCCATGAACAAGAATCATTGCCATTGTGACACACATGAAATAACCCCATTTTGACAACAAAACAATTTCAAGCACATCAAAGTGCCATTAGCACACACAACACAAAGTCTTACAACCCTAGCCTTGGGCTCGCAACCAAGGCAAAGGCTTGCAAAGGTGCGAGCCAAGAGTGAGCCCGGGAGTCACATTTCATGCTCTCGTGTGTGCAAGAGAGTGGGAGGGAATGAACCTTCACACTCCCAAATGAACTCCCACTTTGGGAGTTAGAGTCCCAATGGACTCTCAAATCTTCAAAGGGCGATTTCAGGGGTCAAAACTCATTGGATTGAGATGTTCCTTATATCATTGAAAAACTTTTGGAACGTAAATGTCTAAAATGGGCTCACAACAATTTCAGGGGTCAAAACTCATTGCATTGAAATGTTCTTTATATCATTGGAAAGATCTTAGAACGTAGATGTCTAAAATGGGCTTGCATGACACATTTGAGTACTTAAAACACTAGTTATGGTCAAAAGAAAGGCTAAGAGTCAAATTGGCAATTTGACTCTCGACCAATAAAAGTCAAGAATTGCCCCGATTTCCTACGTGCAGGTGGTGTGCTACATACCATTGGAAAGCTCTTGACGAGGGCTACAAATTTGCTTTAAACCTCACCCCAATCAAAAGTCTACACACAAAGTTATGAGCCCCCAAAGTTATGGGAGTCCTAACTTTGAGAATTTCGGGACTCCCACTTGGGAGTCTTGGGACAAAAGGACATTTGGGTGTTGGTCCCATGGCCAAGCATAGAGTATACTATAAGGGGGAAGGTGGTGGCTTCCCCCAAGTCCAGGCCGTGGTGAGTCTTGTGAATCCATGTTTGCCCGTGGCTCGTCCGTGCACCAAAGGTGTTCTAACTTCACACTAACCAACCTATTGTTTAGTTTGTGCAGGTCCATGTGAGTAAGTGACTTGCTTGTCAATCTTCCTAATCCCATCCTAGAGTTCTGACACGCCTTTTACCCCCAACGTGCTACGAACCAAGGAGCGCACCCTAACTCCGTCTCTTTTTGCTATCTTCTTTTTTGGACTCGCACTTGAGTCCATCAAGGAGCTTCGGGGTGTGTCACAAAACCCCTATTGGGCATTAGCTACCTTAACATACTAAACCATGTTTTGGTTAATGGAAGGATCGTTTTGTTGGGTTATTGAAGATGGGGTCTTGGCAAGGTGAAATAATCATGATTAAAGGGGAGAAGGGTGAAAATCTTTGGGGAAAGTTCATGGTTTAATTGTCAAGATAAATGATCACCCTAAATGTCCCCTAGATTGAAAAGGGAAACCACTTGGATAAAACTAAGGGCTTATAGGTGCCTAAACTATAATAGGATAAAGTTTATCATATTCCTTGTATTAGAAATTTTTTGAATAAGGGTTCACAATTTAGTTATGATCATGTTTTTTTATGGCAATGTTTACACTATTGTATGATTCAATGAATTATTTGTTAGAGAGCCTTGTTTGTTGTGAGATGTGATTCAATGGGTTGAGGATGTAGATGTCATTGTAATGTTGATTCGGTGTGTGAAGGATGTTCTTGTGTTGCTTTGACCTTTATATTATTATTAGTAATAGGGTTTTTCATTTTTTTCAATCATGCATATGTGGGTTATGGTCACATGTTAAAAGTTTTTGTTTTTTTGTTTTTTTTGTTTTTTTGTTTTTCTCTGGGTTTCTCACTTTTGTTTAGTTACATGTATGTGGGTTATCATTACATGTTAAGGTTTTTTTCTCTCTTTTTTTGAGTTTTTCACTTTTATAGTGGGCATTGTTTTTTTGAAATGCCATGTGGAAGAAAAAATAACTTTTAAAATATTAAAAGAATGAAAAACCAAAGTAGGTCTCTATGATGCTTTTTCAACAATGCCCACTTGGATGGAACAACATTTAAGGTAAATCATCCTAGCAAGGTGTTTCCTAGTTTTGAACCCTTATAAATGAGGGTAGTAGACCTTGTTCCTAGGGGCTCAAACTTGTCTAAAAGGCTCAAACTTGTAAAGCACTCATGAGTCACCACTAATCTATTAGGGAGGATGGTTGAAACTTTGAAATGTAAACTTATGCTAGCTTTTAAAGGATGATGTGACAAATGTGATAACCTTTGCTTGCTTGATAGGGGAATTTCAAGTTTTTTTGGTGGACAATCACAAATGTTTGTGACCCCCAACCAATATGGCAAGGGTATTACATTGCCTTTTTGGGATAAGGTCACAAATGTGATGTTCTTACTAACCTTACATGAAAATTTCAATGTTTTTTTAGGGGAGGGTCACAAATGTGATAGACTTAACAACGTGATAGGGGATGTCATGTTATTTGCCCATTATGGTATGAAAGCAAATTTACATTGGTTGGTTTATGGACTAAGTGATTGGTGAGAATGTGCAAGTTATTGTGAATAGTTGAAGCATATGAAGTGCCCAAAATATTCATGATAACCAACACCCTTAAACCAATTACTAGACATAACCATCCTTTGGGAAAATCAAGATGCCTTTTTTCATCCAAGTAAAGAACAAATATGAAATCTTCATCCAAGCAATGAATGGGTACAAAATCATTGAACCAACCAAAGCCTAGAGTGCTACCTTGTGCTAAACAATGGTCAAAGGTTATGGGTTATAATTTGTGACTTGACAACCAATCATAATGTTGAAAATTCTCACAATGGTCACATGCAAGGGTAATGTTTTGGCAATTGGGCAAGATTACACCATGTGAATTGAATACAAATTTACATTGTGATGTGTGAGGTGTATTGACAACAAGCCAATGTTATGGCATGTGATTGGCGAATTAAGGGAAAATTTACATTCAGTGGGGTGAAAGCACACTAAGCCCCCCCCCCAAATGTTGACACATGTATGTTTTTTTTCTACATTTTGTTTTTTGGTAATGGGTGACATCACATCTTGGGTTATTTTCCTTTGTTTTATGTGTATTTTAATAGTTTTAAACTTAAATTAGTTATTTAAAAAAAATATTTAAGAAACATCAAAAACTTTGAATGTATGGAATATATATGGGACAAAATTATACCCATCACAAAATTTGAAAAATCACATATATACTTAAAAATTAATGTTTTTTTGGGGATCTTTGGTTGAATTTTTTTGTAATGAATGGTATTAACATATATCAAATAAATATAAGCTATTTAAAATTTAAATTAATTTGTTGAAAATATGTTTTTTTTACAATTGTTGAATTATAATGGCATTATAATTTATGTGTTTTAATAAAAAACCTCTACCATATGAAAAAGAAAGAAATTTTATAGGTGGGCATGTTTTTTTTTTCAATTTCATTTCCATTTGCTAATGTTTCTTGAAGACAAAAATTGAAAACCCCATTCTGGAACCAAAAGGATCCAAAATGTACATTATATATTCATATTTCTTTAATATTGGCCATTGGATTGAAAATGTTCCATTCGTAATCAAAATTGGTCAGTTCAAAATTAATTGCATCATTATTATTTTTAACTGCCAAACATCGTGATCATTGACCTTCGTCAAGTTCCTTCCACCAAAGCGGATTTGGCATTGACACTTTGTGCAACATTGTTAGGTTGCGCACACTACACCTAACTTTTTCTTTGCAATGATGTGAACTTGTTGCATTTCAACCTTGGTTTGTAGACACAACATTTGTGACATTGATAGAAAAATCGATCTATATCTACTAGCTTTAGAATTCATGTTAAACAATTGAGATGGGTCCATCAATGACTTCCCAAGATAGAACTTGGTACATTAATCATGAGTTCAACTTACAAATGAGAGGAGTGATGAGTTTTTGACTCCTTTGCAAGTCTTTTGGTGTTCAAGTAGTTGCGATTCATCCTCCTTTTGAATGGTTACTGTTAAGAGAGGGGTAGGTGGAAGTTTTGATGTTTCAAAAGTTTAGAACTTGTATTCATATCTTGAAAGGATGAAGTTTTTTTTTCTATTGAGCTCAATTACTATATGCTACAGGTTCTAAGTTCTTACGCATGTTAGATCTAGACAAGTTATAACTATGTGTAAGTATTTCCAACACCAAAGGGATCTTGTAATCAATTTGTGTAATGTAAAGCTCAACAAATGTATAACACAACTTCAATTGCATCATTAATTTTGTGCTTTATGTTTCTTCAAATTTATTGTTGGTGACCCAGAACGATCAAGAGTCAAAATCCATTAGACAAACTTGACCCTTGCTAAGACTTAAGTGCGAATATTCAAAAGCAGAGCAAATCCATCCATGAAATACGGAAGTTCAAATCATGCAATGAGTAGGGGTGGTTGTTAAACCCCATTTTGAATCGCAAAAAATGACCTGATTGTTTTTGAATCACACTTGCTTTGGGATTGCACACTTGCAGTCATTATTGATGTTTTTGAATCCTCACACCTAAATCTTAGCATGGATCAAGTTTGTCAAATGTCACGTTCAATTTTATAATCACATTTTTGCACTTGTGAATCTTTTCTTGCTTGACATTTGTTTTATACTGTAAGTACCATAAACATGTTTTTAGGGTTCATATGAACTTTTGAATCCCCATTCCAAGCTTTTTTTTAGCTTCAACTTCAAGTATTCATGTGTTTTTGGATGTATAGGGTGTCATTTGTCAATAATTTGAATAATGGTCCCAGAGATCATTGTACAATTTGTGAGATTTATTGTTTCGGGCCCCCAAAAGACTTTGGCCCATTACTTGATCTTCTACAAAAACTATGTGTATGTGTCCTCCATTACCCTTTTGTTTCTTCTATGCATCCTCCTACCTTAAACCTAATTTTGTGATTATTGAATTTTTAACCATGTTTGATGGTTGGTTTTGGTCTTTTATCTGTTAGAAATCAATAACATCATTTTTGGTTGCTCATTCAAAACTTTCAAATTTTTTGTTTGAAAGAAAAATACATGTTATCCAATTTACTAGAATACAAATCATGTACATAATGGCAAGTTAGGATTATAACTTTGGAGTTAGGATTTTATTTTAATCTTCCAACTCCCAACTTCAATCTCCTTTAAACCCACAATGGATGTTATTTAAAGTTTTTTACTCTAATTGTTATGTGGGTGATTGGTTATAGAATGGCATAAGCTATGCAATGCAATGGGTGATTCATGAAAGTTATGTAGACAAGGATATAATGGGTATTACCAACATTTCTTTTGGGAGAATTGCACTCTTGCAAGCCACCCTAGGTAAAGGAATTCAATGTTCTTGAATGTTTAAAACCTTACATGATTACATGACATATTCCACTCAACTAGGCCTAAATTAGCCATGTTGAGTAGTAACATGAGAGTCAAAAGTTGTTTAACCCAATGTTGGCAAAGATTTCATGGGGTTTGCAATAGAACAATGATTTGTGTGGAGTTGTCAAGGAGAAAGTTACTAGTCAGGGGGTATTGTCTAAAAAATCAAGTTTCATGTGGCCTTCCTGGGACCAAGTCTTTGTATATTATTATAGATATTTTTTCTTGGTTTCATAATTAATGTTTCTTGTGAAAAAATTGTGCCTTTTGATTGCACATTTAAAATAACATGTTTTGTGTTGGGGGATGCTCAAATGTGGTGTAATGTAGGTATTAAACATACAAGTGTGGAGATGGTGACAATGCAAACATCATATATTGTATGTATTTTCCATGATCTTTTAGGTGAACATTATTTAGTAATTCATTTTCAAATAAATCATGCATGTTTTCATTGATAAAAACTTTGGAACTGAGAAGATTAAATTGGATATTGCATTATATGGTGCTATTAGGTTCAAGACTTGCATTGAATTTATGTTTAATGTTTGTCTTTTGTATGCATTGAATAAATGTGGCTCAATCTAATTTTCACATGTCTAGGTTGTTGTGCATGAATGTTATTTACCAATATATTATTGAATTAGGTAATTCATTTTCTTAGCTTGTAGTAACTTCTATTATTGTAGTTGAAAGTGCAAAAGTTTTGTTCATATTATAATTGAACAAGCAATGTTGATAGGGTGGTTGGAATGCAAATGGCACTTTGTGTGGGGAGGCAAATTATAGCATTTGGAGGTTTTGAATAGGTAACTATGTCTATCTAGTCCATGCCATGCTTGTTTAGCATGTTTTGTATAGGAATTTATAGTTTAACTACTTGTTATGTGGTATGTGAATTATGCCTTATGTAGATTTTCACGTCTAATCAAATTAGTGTTTACACAATAATACATGTATTAGATCTACCAAGGTTGGACACCTATACATTCATTTCAACCTTGGGATCAATGGAAAGTGACGAAGCACCTTGAAAGGAATTGTATCTAACATTTCAATAAACCTTGACCTCTTGCACTTTGGGCAAGATGTGGCTCCTCTTAGTTCTCCCCTAAACAAAACACACCCATTATAACATGCATGAATTGAGTTGTAGTTTAATCCCAATTGCTTCACTATGGTCTTTGCCTCATACAAAGACTTTGGAAGGGTGTTGTCCCTTGGGAAGAGGTCAAGTTTCAATAGTGAGAAGAGCTCATCCCCAAACATGTTATTGATTCCATGTGTACTACACAAATTAAGGATTAAGAGGATAGTGGCGAGCCGACTAGTGGGAAACCCTCCTATAATGGGGTTTGAGCCTCCCTAAACATATTTGACATTGTTTCATCATAATCATCATCATGTTCTAGTTCCATGCCTTCAGGTCAAAATCATCACCTACATTTTTATCCCCATTAGAAGGTTCACCATCAGCAAGTTGGCTACTATGGAAGTGTAACCTGAAATTAGGTTACATCAGACTCCTGGACGTCACTGATCAGGGAAGTTAGGTCGTTTGTTAATCAAGCCGTTGGTTTTTATGACGGCTGCTTTTACATGGGAAGCTTTGCCGGATTGGGGAGAAGAGTTGTACTGAGGAATTTGCATGACGGCTGCACTGAATGGGTATGGAGCTTGAATGGCGGCTCCAAATTATGACTGAGGTCGGCAATGCAATTATGGAGAATGGCGGTTTGGAGCGTGAGGG
>Ga0116229_10014632_pt1 | contig 10866 bp, 5 predicted proteins | sample S1TSphgellanicum_3_FD_87313 | JGI IMG/M metagenome (GOLD analysis project Ga0116229, IMG submission 87313) | Host-associated microbial communities from peat moss isolated from Minnesota, USA - S1T2_Fc - Sphagnum magellanicum MG | ecosystem: Host-associated > Plants > Peat moss > Unclassified...
AAAATTTTTTTTTTTTAAAAAAAAATATTTAAAAAAAAAAAATTGGAAAATTTTTTTTTTTTTTTTGTGTAAAAAAAAACAAAAAATTTTTTTATATCAAAAAATTGGGGGAAAAAAAAAAAAAAAAACTCCTTATTCACAAATCAATTTTACAAGAGAGAAATATTACAGGTGCAGGCCTTCCAATGACCTCTAGAATCTTTTCAATTTGATTCATAGTTGATGTTCCTATCATCCACAAACATTCCAAGGGACATTCCAATTGGTGTTTTAAATTTTGGAATTAGCTCGTGCATTACAAAATATTAGCCAATAATTCTTCTTAAAAATGGAAAACACCACTTCCAAGAAGTCCATTGTGATTGAAGTGTGGAATATCCACATAGCAAAGTTGTCAAGTGAAATTTGCCTTTTGTTTAATATTAAATCTAAAATGCACATTAAAAAAGTTTGTAAATGGGTTCACCTGGAAAAATGGGTTTCCCATTCAAAAGTTCTCCCAATATGCAACCACTTGACCATATGTCCACCCCAAATGTGTATCTATGATTCATGTTCAAAAGATCCTTCATAAAATTCATTTTAAAAAAAAAAGAAAGAAGAAAAAAAAAACATCTCTAGAAATGGAAATCAAAGAGTAGAATCCCACTTTTGGATACCAAATTCACAACCATTAATTAATATGAGGGGATTGAAATTTCTAAAATTAAAATTCTTAAGGTTGCATAAAAATAGCAAAATTGTAATCAAACCATATATATATATATATATAAATATGTGCACAAGACAATACTTACTTTGTTGAGCCCAAAAGAATTTCAGGTGCTCTATACCTGTCATTAGCCAAATTCCATATTGAAAATTATTTACAACCCATAAAAACATGCCAAAATTGGATAGTAATCAAACAATATGTAGCCCAAAAAAAGAAAATCATGAAACTATTAAATAAGCACTAGTTTGAAACACAATTTACAATGGCTCCACCAAAATTATCATAATTTTTTTGGGTTTCTTTGAACCCTAATTTGACCATTTTGAACATACCAACGGGTTGCAACATAATCGGTGAGAATTGTTGGACTACTTCCATTGTCATCCTTCAATTGTGCAACCTATTCAAATTAGTTTTTTCCATTAATTTTTATGCAAGCATAATAGTGAAAAAATAAACATAAAAAGAGAATTGTATTTATATGAATTAATTATATATATATATATATATGAATGCAATTTTCAGATTTTGAATCACTTACAGATCGTGCAAGGCCAAAGTCTGCAAGCTTAACTTGGCATTCAGAATCCAACAACAAATTGCTAGGCTGCAATCCCATAATGTGCTAATTATTTTCAATATCATGATATAATTAACTGCAAAATTTAAGCAAATTTATTAATCTTTGCCTAGAATTGACTTTGTTTTAGGACCCAAAATTATAGCTTATAATTTGGGTGAGACAAAAAATTAATTATCAATGTATATGCTGGATTGATTATTCATTCATTTATTCATGCATTCATTCCTTTGAAAAACATGAAATGAACTCAATCTTGTGTTGTTTGGGTTTCAAATTTCTACTAAGGAAAATAAATCTGAAAATTAAGAACAACAGAAAATTAGTGCACAAATCTTGTGGAACTCCAAATGAAAAGTTGGTTAATTTTGGTATGAGGGATTGAATTTTATTGAAGACCTTGATGTCGCGGTGGATCAATTCCGCAGAATGCATGTATTTCAAAGCCTTGAAAAGTTGATACATTATAAACTGCCAATACAAAATCAATAGATATAAGTTAATAATTCCATTCAAGCCATTTTATTTTTTTTAATGCAATCAATATTTGAATTAATTTGTTACATACATAAATCCATTTTAGTACCCTTTACCAAACACCATGCTTTTTGTGTAATTAAGGATTTTAAAACTTGATTTTTTAAAACTGTTGTTTTAATGTAACCTGCTTATGAACTTCTTCAAGTATGTTGGCCCTTATAACTGCATGCAAATCCGTCTCTGAAAAAAACATAATTTGACCCCAAAAAATACTCAGTTTATAAATTCAGTGATGTTTCTCTTATTATCTTGGTAGGTGTTTAAAAAATTATTTAAAAAAATGAATGTCACAAAGTTCAAACCAATTGATACAAATCATTTTATTTTATTTCGGTCATATGGATTTATTTATTGGCCCATTATTGCTCAAGGTGAAAAATTGACTCTTAATTAGGTCTATTCTTTAAGTAGTGCATTTTGTGTTCTAGTCCAAACCCAACATCAAGTCTCAAATAGTTTCTTTCTTGAATGTATTAACGGTAGTCGTCGATGCAATTCCAATGGAAATGTAATTATTTGTGTAATTAGTTTCAACTTTTGTAGATGAAAAGAAAAGAAAAAAAGAACTCTTTGATAAGACATACCCATGTATTCAAAAACAAGGTAAAGATCACGATCATTTTCGGCCTTTAATACATTGAGTAATCTGCAATATGACATCCCTTGAAAGGTCATTGAAATGAAATCAAGTAAATGCCTTGCACAATTCAATGTAAAGATGACCTAAGTGTCACCCACCCCTAAAGAACCTAGCAACAAAAACTTGTGTACACACATAGTTGATATTAATTACAAGTTGATTCTAAGATTTAATATAAAAACTTCCTTATTCAAAGGATTATGAAAATGGAGAGAAAAAAAAAACACATACACACACACACAAAAGTAATGTTATTCAAGAGTAATTGCACACAAAACTTTGAAATTCTAGCTTGCAATGGTGTTGTTGTTGTTGGGTAGGAAGGTTTTCCCTTGAGAAACATACTTGATGATGTTGTCATGGTCATTCATTTCTTGCAAGAACATCACTTCTCGAAACGTTCTCTGTGGATGGAAATGTGTTCCACACAAGATTTGGGTACACATCATTTGGGAAAATTGAAATTGATAACTCAATTTTTACACCACCACATCTAACCCTAGACTATATTTCTTTTTTGGACTAAACAATTTGTTGTGTATTTTAGCTACTGTATATTTGAACCAAAAATTGGCCACAAAACTAGTGTTAAGTGGAAACTTGCAATTAGTTTAATATTAAAAAATTCCATGAAGATGATGATGAGTTTGGAGATTTTCTTCACTACAAAAAAAACAAAGGATTTTTAAATTTTTTTTTCCAAACCTGTGCATCTGTTGCATTCTGAAATGCATCAAATATTTTTTTGAGAGCCACAATGTCACCCGATCTCCTTTCCACTGCCTTCCATACAATTCCATAAGCCTGCATAATCATCGTCCCACCAATCTCAAAAGCTCAGAACAAAATCACACAAATTGCATATGAATTCATTCATAATAACAACCCAAAACTTATCATGGTTTGGGAAGTAAAATTAAGGTTCGTTGAAGGATTTTGGCATTAAAACTTTACCCCTTTGCCAAGCTTTTGGCCAACATGATATTTGCGAAATACATGCTTGTCAATGTCTTCACTCATGGCTCTCCCAAATTACTTTGATTGAAGAAATTTTCTTTTGGAGAAATTAATTTGTTTCCTCAATGTGAACCTTGCTTGGGCAAAGAAAACCCCTACCTAGCACATTTTGTGGTCCCTAATATTTGCAAAAGAGTCTTGTTGGAATTGATTGAGCCCCAATACTCTCTCTCATCTTTGATCTTGATGGTTTAGTGTTTTCTAGAGTTAATTTTTGATCCCAAATTGTAATTCAAACTTTGCATTTGGCAACAAATAGAAACCCTAACAGCTTCTACAACCCAAACAAAAGGTGACTAAGATAAAGGGCCCTTCCAATTTCAACTCAAATGTTTTGCTAACATAGGTAGGGTACTCCCCAAATTAGAAAGAAGAAAAGGGGGAGGTTTGGGGGGAGAGAGTAGGTACCATTCTTTGAGAGGGGCAATGGGCTCAAGTGCATTATTGAAGCACATCAAAAATTTGGAAACCTCTAAATGATTGTCTGTTCACATGCAACCGCCTCTATTTTTGGATTTAAGCCACTATGATCACATCCATCACCTTTCATTCAAAATTTGCATCCATTTGCCAAAACCTTCAAGAAGACCTGGTCCAGCCCATCCATCATACAGCACCATGCATGTCCACCCTCTCTTTTGTAGCCTTTTGTCTCCAATCCTAATGGGTTTGGGTGGCCCTATTTGGGCACTTTTTCCAGGCTTGTTCCTAGGGTTCCACTTTTGGTTTGCTCAGTTTCACTTGTTATTGATGTCTTTTCTTTGTGAATTTTGGTCACTTGGTGATCAAAATAAATAAAATCCAGTGTGACCCATTCAAACTATTTTTGTGGAAAAAATGCGCCAAAGTTATAGCCAGATTCTTAAACTTTTGTACTTTCCTCTCTTGGAGCTGTAGCCAAATTATGGCTATTTCCTCTTGTGTTTGATCACCACCAGTGTGGCTACATCACACAATTGGGGACAAAAACATTGCTTGTAATGTGAATCCATGGTGAGGAGAACTGGTTATCCTCTGGAAAAGGCCTTGGTACAACCCCTTACCACCTAAAGGACTGGTGGCTAGCTCTACCAGGAATTCTGGTACCCTACATGATCCTCGGTTGGTTATCTGTTGGCCAAGAGTGAACCAACAACACACCTGAAGAATGGATGGTAAGTGGCCACAAAACTTGGATTCCAGTTCCGTAGCTAACCTAACCATGGTAGTTAGATCACTTGCTTTTTTCTATTACCTACCTGCTAACAACCCACAAGCAGGTTGTTAATAGGTAGGTAGTAAAAGAAGCCCTTGTATAATAACCCATGTAATAATTACCTGGTAGTCACCTATTTTCTTACCTATGATGTACCTACATATTTGATCTACTAGTTATTACACAATGGGTTACTGAGGTGAAACCAGAGATTAACTCAGTTGTGGTTCATCTAACTATACATGGTGGAGCTTGCTTTTGAACCTATCTGTGGCACACTGAGTTCTCAAAATTCAAATGAATTAAAAAACAAGAGTGGTGGGTACTTAAAGAGAGAGAGAGAGAGAGAGAACATCTTTCTTTTAAAATCTTTTGTCTTTATTTGATTTTCCCTTTTGTGGTCACAGGCTCACACGCTTTGCACTCTCAGCCTGGGGTTTTCTGATGGTAAGTAAAATGATTGGGGCTTTAAAGTAAAGAACTGGGAGTTTATACCCGTGTTGGCCAGTTCTTAAGGACAGATACCTGCTGGTTATCAGACCGGGTATATATATATATATATATGTATATTCACTTACCTGTCAATTCTCCAAATTTTCAATGGCTTTGGGTATATAATTTTGATTCTCAAAAATAAAAAATAAAAAAATTCAGAGAACCGTCTTTTCTTTGCCAGTTCTTTCATGAAAATCATCAATTTTTTTTGAGGTTTTGAAAGCACCGGAACTTTTGACAATTCTTTGATTCTACGAAAATTCCAGAATTGGAACCGACGGTTCTTTAAAAATTCAAAAGAACCCTAAACCCTAAACCCAACACTGGTTTATACTCTCCAAATTTTTGGTGTTTGTAGGAGGTGGGTACATATGTGAAAATTATTAACCATGTGAAAATTATTAACCACTCTTATGGTGGATGTGGTAAACACTAAACACTAAGGTAGAGGCTCAAATAGGGGGTTGTGAGTGAAGCTCTAGTAGAGTAGTACTGCTGCTGCTGCTTAACAAAAACAAAAGAGAACAAAAGAACTTCACAACCAAAGATTAAAAGACACCACAAACATGCACAACAAGAATGATTTGCCAACAAGATTCATCAACACAATTGATCATTCATTCAAGCTATCATTCGTGTGCGCACACTAAAACCATTGAGGATGAAACAAGGCATCACAATCACGCTGGCCCTGCCAATAGATAAGATGTTGTACATCTACCTACTGTATCCACATTCTGAAGACCAAAAAAAATCTGTTCCAATCTCAACAATCTAAACACTTTCACCAAAAAAACTGGTTCTAATAAGGTAAAACTTCCAAAAGTTGGATCCAATGCGATAGTCCCTGCCCCCACAGGGCAGGGGCCAAAAAAGACTAAGGTAGAAGCTCACCTAAAAGCATCCGAATAAGCAGTTTGGCAAGAACTACTTTTGTACTCTTATCTTGCACTTATTAATTTGTTTTGCAAAATACCAACAAACTAAACAAAATCAACCCAGACCAAGTGAAATTGTGAATTGTGCCTACTCAAATGCTCATCAAAGAGACTCATCAAAGAGAGATTCCTCAAAGAGGAGAAGGAGGAGGAGGAAATCGCTGCAATAAAACCATCTCCAAGTTCCGACAAAGATAATGAATAAAATGAATGGGATCCCAAAATGTACATCATGCAGTTTTTTCACATTTATTTTGCTTAAGTCCTCTTCTTCTTTTTTCCTCTCTCTCTCTTTTGCGTTTTTTTTTTCCCCCCTCAATTTTATGATAAATTTACAGAAATATAAACAAGTTGCACAATAAGAGGAAATGAATGATGCTGAACAAATTCCCGTCCGTCTCCACAGGGATCGACTCTGATGCTGATCAGACAACAATTGTAGATCCCAACTGGTCTCAGTACAGGACCGTGTTGTGGAGTCTGATCAGACCAGTTCTTCGTCTACAAGCAACCAGGCATTCCCAATTGGTCTCTCGCTACAGGACTGAATCTGCTGCTGATCAGACCACAAGTTGTTGATCTACAAGCAACCAGTCGTCCCCAACTAGTGTCGCTACAGGTCCCGACTCCGGCTCTGCTGATCAGACCAGTTCTTCGTCTACAAGCGACCAGTCGTCCCAACTGGTCTGGCTTCTGCCGTCGTCGTCGCCGGAGAGCTCGATCCCTGACCAGCTATCTTCGCTCACTGCGTCGCTTGCCTCCTGCAGCAGCAGCTGCTCGCATCTCGCGGCTTCCTCAATGGATTTGAAGCTCTCAAACGATCCATGCTCGAAAGCTTCAAACTCAGGAACAACTTCTTCTTCTTCTTCTTCTTCTTCGTCTCCAGCCACAAGATCTTTCAGCTCCTCAATGCCTGCAGACTGATCTCCTGCACTCTGCTCATGGGACTCATGGTGCTGATCTAGTGCATAGAAGTCCTCTACCTCTCCATCAGAATGGGATCCGAATCTTATCGGTTGATTTCTAGCTAGCTGCTGCTCATGATGATCATCATACTCCACGACGGTGCAGCTCTGATCTAGTGCAGTCGATTCGGTGCCCCACATCCCGCTACTGGCATTTAAATCTGCTTCAGAATCGTAAGTTACCTCAGTGCAGACACGCCAGTTGTCGAGATGGTGGTTGATGGTGATGTCCCACGCCGTTCTTTTGAGGTGTCCCTTCGCCTTCAGTACTGATTTGTTCACTGGGTGTGAATGGCAGCCCAGGCATCCGACCCTGCGACATTTCCCTGTTGCAGCAGTTTTAGTAGTCGTAGTCGTGCGGTGGTAATTGGTACTACTAGCTGGTTTGCTTCCTGCACACGTATAATTCTGTCCCTGATCGCGCCTCATGCTTTGAGTACAAAGTGCTGCAGTAGTTGCCTAGTGTTGCCGCCCAGCAGCTGGGAAGCTTGTTATGTAACAATTAGCTTCCAAAAGATGCTCTATATAAACAAACCCAAAACCAAAAACACCCCCCAAAGAAAGAGAAGGGGGGAAAAAAAACCTATGGAGAAGCAAGCTCTAGGATTCTTCCCCTAAGTAAATATTCAACGCACACAGAGATCAGCAAACTTTCGGATGTATAAAAGATTTACAAGAGAGGTGAAGCACGGTTCTCGAAGGGCAAGAAGATCACAGAATCCCACAAAAGCAGCAGACAAAGAAGAAACAGGAAGCAGCTGATGTCCAAAGGAGGAAAACTAGTATGACGCTGCAGAGCCGGCCTGAGAGCAGAGAGAAAGCAGAGAACACAAGATAGAGAAAGCAGAGCTCTGAGGAACCCAGCCAAGATCTCGCGGATCTCCCTGAAGAGATGCTCTCTCACTCATGTCCTCCAGTTCAGACCACTGGGCCCCACTGTCTGGTAGTTAGGTAGGAAGGTAGGTAGATAGGGTCATACTTCTTTTAGGTAGGTAAAAGGCACTCATGGTAGGTAGGTAGATTGCCCTTCTGGTAGGTATGTACTAGGTACATTGCAACTCTAGTGAGTAAGTCCATAGCATGACTGGTAAGTAAGTAGGTAGGTAAGTAGGTACATTGCACTTCTTACAGGTTGGTAATTTTGCTCTTCTGACAGGTGAGTAGGTACATTTGTGCTTCCAATTTGTGCATCTGGTAGGTAGGTAGATTGTAATTTTGGTAGGTAGGTAACTAATTATATAGGTGTTTTGTTTTTTTTTAATATGTTTTGACATATTCAATAGTAAGAGTGTAGCTTATGCCATTGGCCCAAGTGTGAACTGGTGGTTACCCAACTAATTTTTCCTTTTAAAACCATTTTAAAATAGTTCAATATTCAATAACTTTGACCTAAGATAGAGAATTATAGGAGACCCAGGGTATACCCCAGAAGCAGTTTAAACATGTGGGTCATATCAGACTAGTGGGCCCTGATTTTGTTGGTCCAAGTATATTAAACCTTTTCTAAGCTCACCCATCCCAATACTCTTCAATTTTTTTAAATTAATTTGTAAAAGACAAAAAAATTATTCTAAATTTTAATAAAAGTTTTGTTTCATTGGTTTGATAATTTCAAAACAATAAACATGCCCACCATCTCATTGAGGATTAATCACAGATTTTGATTATCAAAGAATAATTTTAAGAAAAAAAAACACTAACTATAATAAGAAAAATGTGTGAATATAGTTTATAGAAAAACTAGAATGAATAAAACCCCAAATTGTAAATGGCACTAAAAGTGAAGCCCCCAAAATTTAGTTGAATTACATTATGGGGACATTCACACAAACCAACCAACCAACCATCAAACACACAAACAAACAAACATCTATCTCAATAAAATAGATGTGGCCTCAAATCATTTGTTGTCTCTATGGTCAAAGAAGTGTATTAAGGTTTATATGACATGTTTGGGCCACATCTTTGTCACATAAACCTTAATACACTTCTTTTTTAATTCCACCGACATTTCTTTTTTAATTCCAAGGACATTTCTCTTCTAAACCCAAATAAATTATTTTTTTTTTTTTTTAAAAAAAATTTAAAAGCCCCAAGTACATTACATTACATCATGATAGCCATAACTAGAGTGAATCAACAACAGCCACCAGTGCACCATGAGGGATATGGATAGTTAACTGGTGGTGGTGGAAAGTGGAAACCCTTTTCTATAGAGTTCCAATTCCCTATTTGACAATGGTGGTTAGCTGATGAGTTTCTGATTTTACTACCTAATTACTAACAACCAGTAGCCTTGATGAGTGTGGATTTTGTGATGGCCATAATCGAGAAAATAATTTAATCAAATTTGGCTATACCAGATATGAAAGTCTTTTTCTCTTTTTTTTTAAACAGGATAATTCTATATTCTTGGCTATCTACAGGAAATTATCATAAAAATCTTGCAATTTGGATTTTTATTTTTATTTCAAAATCTGGTGAATTTGGGCTGTTTTAAGAGTGGGAGGGATCTTTATGTAGGTGTAAGATCCCTTCCACACTTAAGGAGTAAGCTTATGAACCCTCTTTCAAACACCTCCTATGACCTTTTAGTGTCACATACTTTAGTAAGAATAAAGCCAAGATGTGGGTAACATTTCCAAAATGTGGGGTCCGACTTGATTATTGCCTCATTCTAGGCCCTTTATTTTGGGAATGCACCCCCCCCCCCCACCTTGGGGCTTTACCATTCACATAAAGCATTGTTGGGAATTTCCCTTTGTATTTAGACATACCTCTCCCCCACACCAAAGAATTAGAGGAGGCTTGTAGGAGCGGGTCTTTCTCGTTCTTTATGAACCTCTTTTTTTTTTGAATGGTGGAAGGTGTGCATGTAATCGGTTGACTAACAAATGTGTCTTTCTTTGGTGTCCTCCCTGAGGGCCACAACCCTTAAATTAAAGAAGGCCCTTAGGAGCAAGCCTTTCCCTATACTCATAGATGGTTACTTGGTAAGTAGGAGCATGTAGTATGAGTATGTGCCAAGCATCCTAAAGTAGATTTAGCTTTTATTGGTGAATTTTTTCTAGAGAACTATGGAAAGTTTTCTCCAAACAAATCATAGCAAAAATTGGCCATGGTCTCCTAACCAAGAAAAGTCACCACATTTCTTCAAAAACTAAAAAAAATTCATCACTTATAGAGGAGATCTTTGGATAAGAGCTAGGTATTTGAAACCAAAAATAAATTAAAATCCAATTTATTATTATTATTATTATTTTGCCACAATGTGAAAATTCTCTAAAGAAAATATTAAATACCATAATACTATGGCAAGCTCAATATTTCAGTATCAAATATTTATTTTATTTTGAAGATTCCATGTCAAAAAAAAAAACATCTCAAAAATATTCTCTCAATTTGCCTTCATTAAATTTTCTTTTCAAGATTGAATTGGTTTCTTAAAAAAATCAACATTTCTGAAAATAATAATATAATGCTGCCATGGTACATACAACACTACTGAATTTTGGTGGGGGCAGGTGGAATATATCAATCTTGGACTTTATCTTTGCTCCCAAGAAAGGGGGGCTCCCCTTAGGGCTATCATTGGGCACAATCTCCAACTTGAAGAATATGTTGAGAGTGCACATGGGCCAACTTCCCCCCCCCCCCCCCCCCCCCCCCCCCCCCCCCCCCCCCCCCCCCTCCCATTTCTCTACACCCCCCATGCCGGCGGGCTGACATAAACTTTTTTCTTTTTTTTTTTTTACCACTTTATTCAATTGTCTTTCTCTTT
>Ga0116229_10014635_pt1 | contig 10864 bp, 10 predicted proteins | sample S1TSphgellanicum_3_FD_87313 | JGI IMG/M metagenome (GOLD analysis project Ga0116229, IMG submission 87313) | Host-associated microbial communities from peat moss isolated from Minnesota, USA - S1T2_Fc - Sphagnum magellanicum MG | ecosystem: Host-associated > Plants > Peat moss > Unclassified...
AGGAGGAGGAGGAGGAGCAGGAGGAGGAGGAGCAGGCTTCAATGCTATTCTTCCAAAGTTGTTGGCAAGACAGAAGAAGAAAATAGAAGACAATTTGCAAGTGAAGCTCAGCCATGTTAGCCATGTTAAGGTCTTAACTTATGGGTGAGGAATGTGAGTCCCATCATAATCACAAAAGAAATCTCATGAGATTGTGCTCCACAAAGAACACAATAGGGTTTGTTGGAGGAAACCCTAAGGGTTCTTGTCGTTGTTGTTTGTTGTTGTATAGCAGTTCTCACCATCACCATCATCACGATCATCGATCGGTCTTGTTGCTTCTTCTTCTTCTTCTTCTTCCCTGATTTTTTCTTCTTTCCTATCGGTGGTTGTCTTTGAAGAAGCTGATTTGCTCCTTTGGAGTTCCGCTCTTGGAAATTTTCCGTTTCTTGTTGCTCGAGGTTTTTGTGTGGTGTGTGTGTGTGTGTGTGTGTGTCTCTCTCTCTCTCTCTCCTCCGCTTTCGTCTCGGGATTTTTTTTTTTAATGATGGAGGGCTGAAGAACGTCAGATGATGGAGACCGAGGAACAGAGAATCGGTAAGCGCCAAGTGCTTTTTTGCTTTCGGAGTTTTGTTTTCCCCCGATTGAAACAAACAACTAAGTACGTGCGTGATTTTCTCGGATCTTTGTTTGTTGCTGCTTTCGTCGGGAAAGAAACCAGTAGATCCAGAGATCAACTGGCTGGTTTGCCATGTGTGTAGGTGAAGAAATTGAAGAAGAAGGTGGTGCTACTAGGTCAGAGGAGCCAGCGGCTAGAGACTCGGAATTCGTTGGTGAAGAAGGCGAGGAAGAAGATGCTAGGTCGGAGGATCCTCCAGTTCGCAAGAGGAAGGCCGGCGGCGGCTCTACAACAACAGCAGGCGTCGATACTACTAGTGTTGCAGATATTGCTGGTGGAGAAGTTGTTGCCCGAAAAGCCAAAAAGAAGATCAATGTGTGGAGCAAATCCTCTACAAGGAAGAGCAGCAAGAAGCCTAAAGCTTCCAAGCCACAGAATGGCGATAGAAAAGATGAGTACATTGAAGTGAATCCCTCACAACGTTACCAGCTTGAGGAGAGATGTGGGATCCAGCTTTCAAAGGTAAGGTCTGTCTCCTTGTGCGTTTCTTTTCAATACTGGTAACACTGAGGATTGTTTGTTTGGTTTTCTGATTGCTGAAATTATTGTCTGATGTAATCTCAATTTTGTTGTGCATGTGGATGGATGGATGGACCTGCCATGCCTGCAGGATCAGAAGGCAGAAAAAGTGGAGCTCTCACTAGACAAGCTGACAGCAAGTAGTGAGAAAGGATATCGAATGGTGCGAGCTACACGAGGGGTAACAGATGGAGCTTGGTACTTTGAGATCCTTGTAAAGGATTTGGGGAAGACAGGACACACTCGCCTCGGCTGGAGCACATGGAAAGGAGATCTTCAGGCTCCTGTTGGCTTTGATCTAAATAGCTACGCCTACAGGTCTCTCTCTCTTTTTTCCCGTCTCAACACTAGCACATTTTCTTTCCAACTCACACAAAGTGGTGACTTTCAGATGTGAAAAAGAAGATTGTACTTGCAGTGAGCAAAAGACTTACTGAATTCAAATGGAGATTACATTTTGCAGTGGACTAATCAAATTGTGTGATACACTTGACTTTGTTGACAGAGATGTTGATGGAAGCAAGGTACACCAGGCTGTTCGGAAAACCTATGGAGATGCTTATGTTGAAGGAGATGTGATTGGTTTCTACATCAGTTTACCAAATGGTGCTGAACTGGCCCCCAAGTATGACCTCTATGTTTCTAAGGCAAACAGGACAGTCTACCCAGTTCCTGTAGATAAAACTGAGGGGCCCCCAAAGCATGTACCAGGTATTGAATGCTCAAATCTTTGGAGTTTTGAGTTTGCAGTATTATCAGATTTGCCCCAAGTGTGGAACAAAGATTGGTTTTGTACAGAAATAAACTTGTGTGGAATGAAGCCTTGCAATTTTTAATATGAGAAATAATGAGCTAGTGATGCTCTTCAGATTTTAGGGTAGGCATAGATGTATCTGTGTCTCTTGGGAATGCCGCAATTTCTGTTTTTTGTCATTCGATCAGCACACTAACACACTAAGCTCTTGGAAGCAGGGAGTGAGATTACTTTCTTCAGAAATGGCGTGTGCCAGGGCACCGCATACACCGACATTGTTGCAGGTGAATACTTTCCTGCAGCTTCTATGTACACACTCCCATCACCTGAGAAAAAATGTTCTGTCCAATTCAATTTTGGGCCCAATTTCCACTTTCCTCCTACAGATTTTGGAGATAGACCAACCCCACAGCCAATGTCACTTGCCCCTCCTCCTGAAGGACTATCGGCACAGGATCTTGAAGAGCGACCTGCTGTGATTGGGCCAGGAAAAGAAACCAAAAAGCCTGACACAGCTTCAGGGCCTGCAACAAAATCAGGAGGTAAGCACAGAATGGCAGCTGAGCAAGGTAGCTGTGATGCAGAAGGAGCTCGAAGCAAGAGAAATGCTGAAGACAAGGGCAAGACCACAGGAACAACAGGGAAGAAGGGTCCCCAGAAACGAAGCCTCTTTACTGAGGTTGCAGAATCTCTTGTTAGTGACTCAGAGCTTCAGATAGAAGTGAATCTGGAAGGCTGCAGCAATGATGGAAGTGCCAATTTGGAGGCCGGTCTTTAAGTCCATCAGCATGTTCAAAGCTTGTTGGAAGCACTGCAATTCAATGCATTTACTACCTTGTGGCGTGGGGGTGTGTTTCCTTCTCCAATCTCCCACTGCATCAATTGAGGTCACTGAAATAGGATTCAACTGAAGCTCTGGTTGGGAATCCCAGTAATTTGCAATTGAACTTGTGTGCCAAGCCCATGTGCATTTCAAATGTTATTGTTTGGTCTATTTTTGTTAAATAGGACTTGTACAATAACTTGCTGTTGCATATGGAAACAAGGCACAACTTCTGCATTAATGCCAATGGTATAAAACCTAAATTTTTTGGTATCACCCAAGATTAAGAAAAGGATGTTCAAGATGGCAGTGATCCAAACACCTCTTGAGATGCAAGGATGAGAGTTTTCATATCCAATTGTGATTTTGCAACGAATTATGCACTCTTGTATAGTGTTCTGGATGCATTTGGACATCTTGCAGTAGAATTGCAATTTCTAACCACAAGAACATTGAAAAGACATTTGTCACAAGCACGCAAAAATGGTATTGTTGCTTGTTGAATAACTTGCAGATCCTTTGTCACCTGCTCATGACACTAAGTATGTTAAGAATAAAATTCTTTCGTCACAATGAAATGAAAGCATCCAATCAAAAAACTAAATTGAACTTGAAATTACCAGTGTTGTGTGTTTCTTGGGTTCTAGAAGAAACCTTGGGTTCTGGTTCCAAAAAAATTTATAAGGGGCATTTTGGTTCTGGGTAGGTTTTTTTAAAAAATATATAAGTGAGATCTGGTTTTGGTTCCAGTTTTTCAATGTGAAGGCTTCAGTTTCAGTTAGAAGGCTATTTCAAAATAGGCTGGTTCCTGGTTAAGGTAGGTTAGGGTAGATTTGGATTAACCCCAGTTAGTTTCCAAAATTCAAAACAACATTGAAATGAATCCAAGTAAAGAATTTTTTCATTCCAAAAACAAGTCAGATTGCTATAAAGAGAAGGCCAAATGAAACCAATCTAACTTATTTTTACTAACATAAACTAACCTAAACTACATTACTAATGGATTACAATCATTTTTTATGACAATTTGTTTCATATTGTCTCATCTCATGCGATTGTATTCAATTTTGAAATGGGTCATCTTGACACTCTTGAATTCAGCCCACAAATAGTCCCAAGTGAGCTCCCAACCAAGCCCCTAATCTGTCCCCTCAAACCCACCACCTCAAAAACCCTCAATGGACTCTCTTTGCTCCAAAATAGCCCTAAAGTCTGCCCCCTCAAATCCACCCCCTCAAAAACCTTCCATGGACTATCTTTGCTCCTAAATGACCCTAAAGTCCGCCCCCTCAAACCCACCACCTCAAAAACCCTCAATGGACTCTCTTTGGTCCTAAATAGCCCTAAAGTCTACACCCTCAAATCACCACCTCAAAAACCCCCCAATGGACACTTTTTTTCTCCAAAATAGTCCTAAAATCTGCCCTAATTCAGGCTTGAAAAAAGTACTTAAACACTTAATAATGCACACCCAAAATCTACCTTATTTGTGCCTTTAAACATCTTGCTTCAAAACTAGAAAAATTGGCCCCTAAACAACCCAAATTCTGCCCTAACTTTGCCAAATTCAAAATGCTAAGAAAACTCTTGCAAAGTGGCATATCAAGGAAGAAATTTTTAAAAATTAAATCCTAGCAATTTTTTGTGGTTCCATCACATCCAATCCTAGGGTTTGGGGTTTGGGTAGCCCTAAAGCAATAACCTGCTCCACACATTACTCCAAAAACCTATGACAACCAAAATAACAAGTTGATTATATTAACTTTGATAAACATGAACATCAAATTTGGGAAAGAAAAAAAGACTTGAGAAATACAAGAAACAAAATTTACCTAACCCTATAGAAGCTTTCATCCAAATCCAAAAGCATGAGTGATACAATTACATCTTCATTTTCATCCATTAGGGCTTATTCCATTTCTAGGAATCTTTCCAAGGATGATGGAAAACCACCAACATAAACATCATCAAGCCAATTCTTGTAAATGCTTATAAGCATTTCAAGATTATCCATGCCCAAGTGAAAACGTCATAGGTTTGTGCAAATACTTGTAATATTGAAGACTTTTTATGTCTCAATTTGAAATTCCACAATCCCCAAGATTTGTCGAATTACAAACCCAACATAGGAAAAATGAACCTTGTGGGTTCTCCACCATGGCAATGGATCTTTGCATTCTTCTTCATTAACTTTCTTGGTCCTGAAATGGGTTAGTTGTTCTTTCACCATTGATAATGCCATATTATCATCACTTTCTATGCATCACCAAAATTTGTACATTGGAAACTTTAAGATGCAGAACTACCTTCACCTTTTTCATTTGCATTAATCGGGTTTAGGTTTTTCTATGCACAAAGAAGAAGTGGGAACAATACCTCTCTATCACATTCACTTACAATATGAAAATCCATTTGTTAAGTTGAAAAGAAAACGTGAATGGGATGGGTTTGAAAATTGCTATCACATGTTTTTGCACGCATTGTTGTATGATTTGGAGTTCACCATCAAAATCTTAAATCTCACCAAAATCAAATGTGCAACAATCCACCCACATTTGGCATACTAATGAGATTGTGAAAGCAAGGGCATTAGAAAATAGCCAGTAACATCGACTTTGGTTCAACATACATTGTTGAACCACAAGACCCAAAGTATTTATAACAACTTGGGCTATAGCCCAAACTTGTGGAGTTAGCACATGACTTTGAAATGCCAATGATTGTTGTTATCCATAGCATAAAGCAATGGTGTATTTGAATTCTAAAATCTTTTGAAACCAAATGACTTTGGAAACAAACCTAGTTTTGATTGGAGTCTTGAGCTTTCTTGGGGGCACACCATTATGGAAACATGTTTTGTGCCACTCCTACCAACCCTTCACACCCTTTCTTGGTCCATGTGATAACTTTTGACAAAATAAATTGTGCTTCCATGATGGAAATAATGGTTAGACAAACACAAACTTTCAAATCACCGGTGACATATTGACAACATTTAGACATAACATGCCCCCAAAAATGATTGTGTCAAATTTAACCCTCCACATGAAACAACAAAAATCAAAGTTTGAATCATGGTTGTTAAGCACAAAATTAACATGTCTTTAACATCTTTCTTTGAATCACTCCCTCCACCCTTTGAAGAACATCTAAGAGGTGTCACAATTCGGTGATCACCTTTCTAACCTTTGTAGGTATTCACTTTGGGTTAAATACTCATCTCAGCACCCCAACTAACCTTTTGAAGACCCCATGTTCAATACAATAACACCATTGTAGCAAAACATACAAGGAGAAATTGCAGCCATGTCACCCGAGTCATATCCTCTTTTATCATCTACTTGAGATAACATAACCAACATAAAGTAAAGGTCTGGCCTTTTGTCAAACAAAATTTTCTTTCCCCCTTTGTAATTTATGTTTTACCTTTCCTTTGTTTAATATAAACAACAACCTCTTTATTTGTTCACAACCCCTTTCCATTTATTTATATTATAACCAATTGTAACCCTAAACAAATAAACCACAAAAAAACAGACACACACAACATTCATTAAATGAAACAAAAATTTCTTCAAATCAATCCTTCACACATCAAAAGAAAAGGAAGGTAGTTAAACTATAATCTTTACTTCTTGGATATTGGTTTCCTACTCTAACCAAATTTCTACCCATGCCTTGCCAAACCCACTCCCTTTTATATGAACAATCTTACCTTCCCCACTTTTTTGCTTATATTGTTTTCAACTTTCAAAAACCATGACAACCCATACCTATTCAAGCTCTTCAAAACAACTCTTCTTGTTCTTTACTTTCCCTTGTTTTAACACAAGAAGGTAGACCTTCTTTTTCATTCCTAGGTCATATAACCCCTTCTTTTTCTACCCACCCTCCTTTTTAAATTCTACCTTTTTAGGCTTAACATTAGTTTTTTGTACCTTTTCTTCCATTTGCTTTTGAGTGGAACTATTTTTCGAACCTTCCCTTGAGCAACTGTCACCACCAACTTGTGATGTTTCCACCTCCATCCTAACTGTGCTTCTTGGTTGGCCATACTTGAAAGTTCACCTCTTCATGATGCAATAGCCCTTTCACCTTACCTGGAATTTTCATAATATGTCTAACTCCCTATCAGCCAAGATTTCACATCCTCATCATCACTCCCCACTCCCTCCCACTTCCTCACACAACATTCATCATTTGTTGAGCGAAATTTTCATGCCCCTTAACACCTTACCCTGGGTCACTCCCCTTACCCCTTTGGAGATTATCAAATTGAGGAGTCACAAATTACATGCCAACTTCTAACTCTTCTACCTTCTAATTTATGACTTGTTATTTTAGAGATTCCCTTCCCCCTTTCCTCTTAACTTGGTAACAATGGAAAAGGTACAACCTTATGGTGCTTAATTTAATATAATCCTTTTTTAAAATAATTGTTTCTTTATTTATTTGCTATCCTTATATGTTCCTATTCTTGTTTGTTATAGACAATCATTCCATTCCTTCTTCTTCATTGCTTTTCTTTACCACCCTCCCTTTAACTTGTTGCAACCCTAAACCAAAATTATTCATACAAAGGTCATTTCACAAGGGTTATGGAAAGTCATTATATACCAAAACATCTCACATCATTCAAGGTGAGGTTACATCATAATTCTTCCAACTTGGAGTTTCTCCACTCCCATCTATAGCTCATTTTTACCTATTCCCTAAACTCTTCTCCTTCATTACAACCCTACCTCCTCCTATTTACAAGTTCAGAGCCTTTAACATTAACCCAAAGGAAAACAACCCCTTGAATTTTACTACCAAAACAAACTTGTTTCTTGATTATATTTTGTTTTCTTGCTTTTGCAAAAAGGCAAACCACTGCTTGCTTGTTCCTAGGTCCACACCCAACAATCCCCAATTTCCTCTTTTTTAATATTCCTAACCCGTTTATTCCAACAAGGTATGAGTATCTTTTCTTGACCTCCACTAGCTACCTCCCATTCACCATGTTCATGAATTCATACATTTATGTTGCCATAACCGCCATTACTTGAAGATCTTGTTTCCATTCTCCAGCAAATGTTGAATTGGTCTTTGAAAAGTTGGCTAGTTCATGATGTTGTGGCCTCCCACCTTCATCCTCCTTGCCTTCCAATGATTTCCAAAATCTCATGCCCCTCTTTACAACTACCATCATCACTCCCTCCTATTTACAACCCCCCTCCCACGTTCCAATCTCAAGAAGAAAAAAAGAAGTCAATAATTAATTCCTTGCTTCTTAGCTCCTTGGAGGTTCCACTAGTATTGCCTTACCCTAACCTTAATTGCTTAGAAACTTCTAGGAATCATATTTCATCTTGTCCATACCCCTTTATCCAAAAAGGTTAACCAATTTCGAACAAGGATAAAAAATCCAACCTTGTCCTAATATGACCAACCAACTTCCCCTCTTATTTTAACTAGGCCCTACTGGCATAAGGACATATGTTTTAACTTGATCCCCTTAGACTCATAGTTAACCCTAAAATTTTCTTAGCCATCCTAACCTTTCTTAATCAAAATTAAGATAGGCTAATTTGAACCCAACATCATTTTCGAGGTGGCAGGAGTAGTCAACAATGCTTTCCTCCCCTCTTAGCTTAAAAAAAAGCTACTATTATTGTCTTGACCTAAACCTAATTCCTAACACCTTCCTAAAAGCCACTTGTGCCACGTCTATTCCTTATTCAATTGATTTAGCCAATTTAGGTGAAGACAAGGTAACCCTACCTTAACATAATCCAACTATTCTACCACCCACCTTATCCTATCTAGGCCACCCACCCCCTAGTAATACATATGGGATAAAATCAAACATACTACTTTATCCCATGGACCTTGGGTTAACCACAAAATTCTATTAGCTGACTTACATATTCTTAACCAAAATTGGGTTATACTAATTGGGGCCCAACAATATATACTTACAACTTGACAATTACATATATATTAACTAGAAACTTTTAGTTAGTTGGGAGGCAAAATTATATACTTGATATCTGCAATGAGAATGAAGGAAAATAGATGACAAATACCCACTTAAGCATCATGAACAAGGTTGAGGTAGCCTACCATATGTATTGTGTTTGTGATTTGGAAATGCTTAGACTTATTGACAACCTTTGCTAATGTAGTACCTTGACAGCTTTGACAATAAAAAATTGCAAAGTTTAAGATTGCCGAAAATGTTCCTAATGGTGTTTCCCACATGTTTATTAATTTTTATCTAATATGCTTTGTTACATGTTCCTTATGTTGTTCCCACAGTTCCTTTGTGTTCACATAACGAACACACACAAACTCCTTAAATTTATACCCTTTATATATATATATATATGGCCACAAAATGAGGCATGTGAAAAAAACAGAGAAAGTTTTGAACTTTGAATGCACCCACAACTAATTAATAAATAGAAATCACACACAAAACTATCCTACACAATGAAAACCCTATTACACAATACACTAGTGAGAAAATTCAGCATGATTCCAACTATCCTTGGATTGTGTTGTTTTCACAATCCAAGACACAAAAAAATGGATATGATTTAATCTGGTATGGCCAGTTAGGCTCCAAGAAGTTCACATGCTATTATCAATATATATTAAATATAGATGTTTGTTTGTTTGTTTAGATATGGTCACATAGTAATGTTCCTAAACCATGGGGCCCCCTTGCTTTGCTCTTGGTATAGTCCAAAAACTCTGAACAATGTGATGTGCACATTTGTCGTTTCACAAGTTTTGGACTAAAGGAGCAAAAAATATTAAATTAAAAGAAAAAAAAACTTTTTTGTCTTTTGAAAAATTAATTTAAAATTTTTAATTTAACAAGGTTCCACAAGAACTCTTCATTTTAAGCTCCACTTTGATCATTATTATAATATTGAGATGAATGACCTTGCAAGAGGTTTGAGATATAGTTTGGGGCCCATTAAGCAATGGGTCAATCTGAAAGTTCATGAAGTTAGATTGTCCTACTTCATGCTTGAGAGCTGGTGAATAGGAAGAAATAAGAAGAAGAAGAAGAAGAAGAAGAAGAGGACAAAAGTTTCAAGCTGGTGACTTGAGCAAACTTGAGCAAACTTGAGCAGCATGTTATAAAACCCTAGATGTCAGGACAATGCAAATTCACTTTTAAAAAAAAAGGCAACCCATATCGAGGCTTTTGAAGGGTTAAGTGCAAAAAAGGGAGTTAACCCAATGTTGTTGATTGGTTAGCCCCACTGAGGAAGCACAAGAGTTCAACTATTGCCCCCCTTGACACGGGTTGAATCTATGCAAATTAGACAAAGCCCATATCATACCCACCTTACTAAGTTATGGTGGGCGATTGTGAAGTGTGAATCGGTGTTGTGTGGGTATTTGATTTTGTTACTAATCGTTTGTTGGTTTTGGGTTTTTTTTTGGAAATTTTGAAATCAAAGGACCATTTGGGTTCTAATTTTTGGAAAAAAATAATTAGTTGAGGATTAACTCCTACACCTGTTACTATTGCTTGGCCACCTACCCATTCAAGCACCCAATAGCTAGCTAGGCATAGACTGAGAAGAGAACGTGCATGGCTTGTAGTTGCCATGCATGCCCATCTCTCTTGCCCGTGCGATTGATGGAGGTCTTGTGTGGAAGAGAATTTTGCATGTTCTCGAACATGGCCCAAGCTTCAAGTGTGACAGAAGGTTGTTTGACCATGGCCCTCTACAACACTTGTGTGAAATCAAATGTGAATAGCAAACATGTTGCCCAACTTTTCTCTCTTTCTTGGAATGGTTCATCCATAAGTAGTAGGAGAAGATTTTACACAAAAGACGAGTTCTTCTAGTTTTGTTAGGTGAGCAACTTGTGTATTCTTACAACCATGGCATCATCATCATCTATAGAGGCTGGTTCTCGGGAGTGCCGTCACCCTAAGCTCCTTATACAAGGTTTGGAGCATTGGCTCAAGAACAACCAACACCAAAAGTGATCTTATTGTGTAACAAGGGGCGTGTCACACACTATGGCCTTGCCATTTACATTAAAAAGTATCTTAAGGCAAAAGAAGAATTATGGAAGCTCAAATAATTTCACCATGGCC
>Ga0116229_10014636_pt1 | contig 10863 bp, 7 predicted proteins | sample S1TSphgellanicum_3_FD_87313 | JGI IMG/M metagenome (GOLD analysis project Ga0116229, IMG submission 87313) | Host-associated microbial communities from peat moss isolated from Minnesota, USA - S1T2_Fc - Sphagnum magellanicum MG | ecosystem: Host-associated > Plants > Peat moss > Unclassified...
GAAAACACCACCCACTTGTGAGGCGGTGGGAGGAATAATTGTGCACTGTGATATGCACTCCAGTTATAATACAAAAGTTTGAAGAGGTTTTTACATGGTGGAAAGAAGGTTGAAAAAAGACGTCAAATGGTCAAATGAAAGCGAACACCTTCTTTAAGGAATTTCTTTAATGCAGGCTAAGTGATGATCATCCATAGGAAAATGTATAATAAAAAGTGCCCATCATCTAGCTTCAAACCATATATGAAGGAAAAATCTTTGATCATGCTTCTATATTTTTGATTATATAGGGTAGAACCTCTCATCACCGAACATGTATTTATCATCAAACATTTTTCAATATTTTCCTAGTTCATTAGTCAGATTGAGTGATTTTTGTGTCATTGGATGTGCAAATTGGAGGGCTAAAAATGTTCTCTGAACATTAGAAATGAAAGAATAACTTTTTAAAAACAGAGGAAAAGGATCAGCAATAGTTTGAAAAATAGCTCTAGACCCCTCTCTAGTTCCAGCCCCGTATCTTTCTCAGTTTTAATTTATGTTGAGTGATTTAAATCCTGATGGGTGCACCAACTAAAGCTTTACAAAACTTCTTTGTATTCTAAGGCAAAGATGCAATGATCAAAGATCTTAAACTTGAAATCCCAATCTGTTTTAAGTCACCCATCATTGAACACTGAACCCCCTTACACCAAACACCTCACATCTTGCTCATTCCTTTATCAAATTGAGAGATTTTTGCACCGTTGGAAGCTTTAGGTGAAAGGCTAAAACTGTTCTTTCAGCTTCAGAATCAGGAGTCACAATGTGTAATGATTCAACCTCAAGTTTGAGTTCTTAAGCGTTTGCTGGCTAACCTATCTACCTTACTTAAACCAAATCAAGAAGAGGGGGAGAGTGGTGGTGGTTTTGTCAGTGGGGGAACATTGTAATGATGTGCATCAAGAGTAAATGACACAGATTACACTCTAGAAAAGGTACTCGAATAAAACCTGTTACCACTTGCTGAATAGCCTATTGTCTCACTCGACTTAATGCCTTCCTAGGTGGAATAGGCCAAGTTGCAGCTAGGCTCCATAGTACGTAACAATCATGGCTCTAGAATTCCAATTTTTATGGATTCCCACCACAATTTTAATAATACATTATACAATGGCCCACTAAACATCCCTACTACACCCCCTCTCCCCCACCCCCCCCAATAAAACAACAAACGAATTCGTATAAAAAGAAGGGGAGGGGTGGGGTGTAAGTGAAGCGAGAATCGTGGGCGGCCCTTTTGGGCGGGGGGGGCAGGCGCGGGAGGGGAGGAGAGGGGAAGGGAGAGAGAGAACTCAGAAGTTAGAACGCGGCTGGCTGACACATGACTTCACAGGACTCTTGTCGTCTTTTACCGTCAAAGGACAATCGGACGGCTCCCCTTTTCTAGCTGCCCATTTTCCCAATCCAACGCTCACCTGCTCACTGTCGGTAAAACTGAGTGACGTCACTTGCAAAGAGATGTCCAATTTTTTCTTTAAATTTTTTTGCCCACTGTTTTCTTAATTTTTCTTTTTCACTGGTTTGTTGGCCTACCAAGGGCAAGGATGTTGTGTTTAGATTCATTATAGAGTTATAGTAGCTTAAGGGATTTTGGCCCACTTGTACTTGGTCTATCTTTATATACGAGGGTTTTTGAAAGATGATATTTTGGCTTGTGTTGAAACTTGGAAAGCTCTCGACAAGGAGGGGTGCATGGGCTTGGTTCCATGGCGTTTGGACTTGCAGTGCAAAAGTTCTTGAATATTGAATCATTTTTTGACTGAAAATTAAACTAAATCGTAGCTGAGAATTTCAGAGGAATTGGAATGTGCCTTTAATGTTGTTGGAAAAATCTTGATGAGCAGGATTTAATGAAATTTATTTGGTAAGATTTGGATTCAGAATGTGGGAGATATTGATTTTAAAGTGATTTCTGCCACTGAAAATGCAAATAAATTCCCAAAAACCAGGTTTTGGAAGGAAAAATCAGTTGAGGACGTGGTAACACTTGGGCCAACAGGCGCAGGCCACAATAGTTTGTTTTAAAATTAAATAATGTTTTTGACTCAACAACAAGGCACTTTACCTTTGCCTTGTGTATGTGACAAAGTTTTAGGTATCATCACTTCCATAAAAGTCCGTAACCGACATTTCAATTGGATGCTAGTTGGAACTTGCTCACCAAGTCCCGGTAACTACCATGCACAGAGCTTGTTGTTTTTAAAGCTTTTCTTGTCCCCTTCTTGTATGGAATGGTCCCATAGGGCTGGTTCCACCTAGGAATGCAGCAAGTCTAGTAGGGTGAGATTGTTGTTTCCTTTAGGTAGTAACAGGTTCTACCAAGCTACTATCCAAATTATAACTGGGTTTTCCCCACGGTTGATTCACATCTCAAGCATGTTCTCCACTGTCTGTTCACATTACGAAGTGAAACTAATCAGATGTCTGCCTGTCTGACCGTGCGAACAAACCAGAATAATTGTCTGAGTAGGACACCCAAACAAGTTACATAATAATAGAGAATAGAGAACAGTTCATCAATTGCTGATTCTGCCGCGTAAAGCCCTCAGTACTACCAATTCTGGCAGATACTTAAAGCCCTTGGCTACCAGTTTTGGCACACGGAGCAGAATCAGCCATCAACAGCTCATTCACTAGCGTTAAAAGTAGGGGCACTATGGCAAGTGCCGATTCTGCTAGGCAACCCCTCAGTACTATGCTCGCCAGAGCAAGGGTTATCCCTAGCAGAATCGCCATTTGATGGCACATTCTCTTGCATGAAGAGCAGTGGCACATTTGCTTCAGAATCGGCAGAAAATGCTCATTCTGCTTCAGAATGAGGTAGTAGGGGTGGCTGAATATGCACCCCGCCTGCCTGGCCTACTGTAGAGAATTGGCTCTGCAGACAAGTTTTGCATGGAGCTTTGTGATTCAGTCCAGTAGTGCAGCATTGTTTGATACTTGTGCTTGGGAAATGTATGACCTTCATTTGCAGGTTCTGATGTTTCCACATTGCGCACCTGCTTTGCAGTTAGGTTAGGATCCTGAGATGTTGCATACATTTAGAATAGGAAAGCAAAACCTGGAGATGATAATGCTAATGTGAGAGAGAGCTGCTCTTGTTCAATTTGTTCTGTTAGCTCAAAGAAGTCATGAAGGGGAGTTAGTGAGATCATTGTGCTGTTGTTGTGGGGTTTGCAGAGGAATCACGAAAAGTTTGTCAGTAGTTTTGAGTGAAGCAAAAAGAGGGATTTGGAGAGTGGGCAAAGTTGAGGCAAAATGCTGTAAGGATAATTTTCCATCTGTCTCTCTGGACATGGGAGTGAATTCTGCAAAGGATTGTTGGCACTTGGGAAAGGATACATGTTTGGGTCATTAGGGAATCAATATCTGTGGCAGAGTTGAAGTCCAGTGGTGAGTATGTTGCCAAGAATTCCGGTCTGCCTGAGAAATACTGATGTTGCATGAGTGTTGTAGGGCTCTCAGAGTTGAATGTGGCCTATGGACATGAAGACTCCCTGGCCATTTCTCAGTTATAAATCACCATCCCTTGCATTTTGTGCCATCATTTGGTTTGCTGTCAATTGCAAAAAACGCATTTTTGTTGTCACCATTCCTCTTGTGATATTCAATTGGTACCCGAAATGGAACATGAAGACGTGGAGAATGAATTTTCCAGGAGCATTCTTTTCTGCAAGATTAAGAATGGCACTCTGAATGACAATCTTCAAACTGCTGATTTCTGCCCCTTATGCAACCTCATCAGCTATGGTACTTCCTCCTCCTACTACTCTTTGATCCAAACCCTAGCATCAATAGCTCTACTGTTGTGGAATTTCATGCAATGCATATGAATGAATGAATGAATGAATGTGCCTCAAAGAAACCCTAGATATGTTCACATAAGATTTGGTGATCTTGTTGCCAAGGACAATCACATGTGATATTTAAATTCATTTTATTTACAATTGCATGTAAGAAACATTTCAATATTTATGGGCTCATATAGAAATGGTATTAGTCATATATATATATATATATATAATTTACAACTGCATTTTGAAATATTAGAGAAAAATGTTTTTTTTAAAATTTTGTGATTAAATTTTTACTATAGTATGTTAATTTTATTTTTTTATTTTTTATTTTTATTTTATTTTTTGGTCCTTTTTTTTTTTGGAAGGCTTCTTCAAGTTTCATCTTTTAGTCATGTGCATATGGGATTATAGCGGCATGTTAAATTTTTGTTTGTTTTTGGGAGTTCTGCACTTTTAGTTGTGTGTATGTGGGTTATGTTCAATGTTATGATTTTTATTTTATTTTTTGGGTTTTTCTCATTCTCAATTTTTAGTTGTGTTTATGTGGGTTATGGTCACATGCAAAACAAATTCAAATTCCTCAAGTAGGTCCATTGGTGAAGATCCCTAACATTAATTAGTATTAAATGACAATTGTCCTAGATGGGTCTAGCAATTTTACAAATGCTATAACTGATGACCTAGGAAATGCCTTGGTTTACATGTGGCCAATTTAATTATTTTTATTTCAAAAATGGAAAAACAAGTCACTAAAATTAATTAAAAAAATCATTTTTCAAGTTTTTCTCACTTTCAATTTTGGTTGTGTGTATGTGGGTTATGGTTGCATGTGAAATGTTTATTTATTTATTTACTCTTTTTTTTGGTTTTTCACCTTTGATCATGCATATGTGGTTTATCATTGTATGTTAAGTTTTTTTTTTTCTTAAAAGCTTTGTAATTCATTTAATTTATGTTCAAATGTTATATTTTATTTTAAATTTATATATTTTTATGGTTGCTTGTTTAAAATGGACTTGTACATTATATTTCATTGTACTTAAAATACTAGCTCATTTTATGGTAACAAAAAAAATTCATATAATTTTATTATTTTTACATATTTTACATATTCTTACAAACTATAATATCAACATGACATGACATGTTTAAATTGGCATGACACATTATGTATAACCTTATCGTTAACCCAATTTAACATCACCAAGACTTGCGATCCACTAAAATATTTTAGGCTTGTTTCAAAGATTGTCAAACTTGTGCACTCCACATTAATCATATGACGAATTACTTTTTAAAATATCCTTCATTGCATCTCACTTATATAGTCATAGTTAATTTTTACATGCTGACAATTGATGTGACAATTTTTTATTTGTCTAAACCAAGGTAATCTAGGTGCAAAAGTTTGCAATCTCATATACATAACTTTTGTTTAGACATTTTCAAACTTTTAATTGGCCCTCCCCTTATTTCTCACATGCAAAACTTCTTCTTGTTTTCTCCATCTACAAGAAGGTTGTGAAACTTTTTGTCCATCTACAAGTTGAAGGTTATGAAATTTTTCATCCATTTATAAAAAGATTATGAAATGCTTCATTTACACGCATGAAGGTTATCGGTTACATTATACAACATTTATGTAAAAGGGGGCTACCAATGGGTAGAATGTCCTTTATGATTCCTTCACCATTATGGTGGCTCAACAATTACCGGGGACAAGCTTCCTGTTGGTAACTGACCTCTCCATAAATGCTATCTAGTCCATAGAATGTGACTACTTTCAAAACTTTCATCAAGTCAATAGAACATAAACTTTTTAACAAAAATTCAAATAGTCAAGTATAAGGAGGTCAATGTTAGGTTGTAGTTCCTCCTTGTTCTTGAGAAAGCTTTTAATGACAAAAAAAAACCTGCTTGAAAAACTTTTCCAATAATAACCATGTTTTTAAAACAATGAAACCAAACAATGGGGCCAATTTTTGTTTTGATTAGAAAAGCCCATGTAAACTCCTCCAACTCAAATCCATGAAATGTCCATTCAATTTCATCATTGACTTGATCATTAATGAATTCATCAACCAATAGTTTGGTTTTAAGGAAAGATTCCATAGTTGTTTTTATTGTGTTTCACTTGGATAAGTAACATGGTCACAAATCTCACTTTAGGTCATAATGTAACTTAGGGTATACGCTTTGAATCAAATCAATTGATTGAGGAATTCAGTCACATGCATCATAAGCAATGCAAAATGTGTGAAACTTATTCACATCTAAATTGTTAAAGGCAATTAACCAAATCAAATGGCCAATCATTTGCACCTAAAGAATATCAAAATAAACAAAATTGTGAATCAAATTAACATCAATTTCAGTTTTTAGTGACAAACTTGAATTTTTATGTGATTTGGGCATCATTGAAAATAATAATTGTTTGATTTTGTCTAATATAATTTAGGTTTGAAAATAAAAAATAACTAAGGTGACTTGAATTTGAAATTTTAATTATAATCTACTTTTACTTTAAACATCACTTTGTATCGAATCCAAATGGAACCCAACAGTTACTATGTTACACAAAGCATAAATCACCAACTAAAATTTTCACCCAACAAAAATGCACATGCACACAAAATTGTATTATTACATTTTTCTTTTGCAAAAAAATTCGACCTAAATTACACATAAAATTATTATGTCATGCACTTCTTTTTCCAAATAATTTTTACTTAAACCACACCAAAAAAAATTTTGAATCCTCTTCATATTGTTAAAGAATTCTTTCCCACCCAAGTATAAAATATTGTAAGAAAATAATGGCATATGGAAATTCAAAAAAATTCAAATTCCCGATTTCACACCAATGTGTTATTTTGGGGTGAATTTTCACATTATGGCTATAAATTATTTTTTAAATTTTTCATATGTTGTGTAAATTTGAAAATAATTGTCAAATTTTTTTATAAACTAGTTAACATATTTGAATTTTAAAAAAAAAATTAAAATCCATACAAAAGAATGAAAAAGAACACGTACACACATTTACATGCAAATCAAAAATTGAATATAGTTTTAAGACCTCAAAATGTTCAATTGTCATGCTCTACCTAAGGAAGGTTGCATATTATAACAAATACATGAGCACCATTTCTTAATAGTGTTGAATTGCATCAGCAAGTCCATTGGTAATTTGAAAATGAACCACCTTTTCATTGTGGTCATCAATGTGGGATTCTACAAATCATGCAAAGTCTAGAGGAGACATTCTCAAATATGCAAATGATAAATGCATCACAAAGGGCTTCCTTTAATTCTTCCAAAAACACTTGTTCAAACTTCGGCCACATTGTTGTTGTTTTTTAAACACCTTTAGAAAATCTCGTTAATCATGCCAAGAAGAATGGATGAACCTTAAATCATGGCATCAACTTATGCACAAGACTCCTAATGAACCCATTGGTCCTCAAAGCTTTTCATTTCACCTTTTTAAAAAATCACACCCTCTTAGTTGTTGTTGTCATCCATTCAATGGTGTTGTAGTTATACAAGTTTGTGAGGTTTAACATCTAGCATCCATCTCATATATTCTAAAAGTGCATGTGTTAAAATGTTGATGTATAGATGCACATGTTCATGGTACTTAAAAATAAATCATAGATTTTTGTTAAGGGTAGAAACCCCTAGACTAGTTACTATCATGAGGCATCCTAGTAACTAATTAATTACTAGTGGTAGACTTAAGTCCCTACCCAGAGGATGAAATTAATGAGATTAATTAATTTATGTAAATGATTGGTTAGTTGTGTTGCATCCAATCACCTAAGGGATTTCTAGGAAAGATTAGAATGAAAACTTATTTTCATGGGAATAAGATGGACCTTGTGTGGTTTTGAAAAAAAAGGAATTGATGATGGCTTGTGCATGAGCGTAAAACTTGAGCTTCTCGCTTAAAATTTAATGTGATTTTAATCCACCTACATGGATGAATGTGTCCATAGATGAATGATCTCATATGGATGAATTTCATTTATGAGTTGGATATAAATAAATAAATCGTTTGATAAAATTCATTCATGATTGGATAATGTGATTTCCAAAATATCCATCTTCATTTGTTGTCCAAGTATTAATATTTTAAATTTTAATGTCATTTAATAATGATGGATAATATAATTATAGGAAAATACATGATGATGGGACCAAAATATTTTTTAAATATTTTTTAAAAAATCATTTGCATCGACAATGTTAAGCAACTAGAAAAATGTTTTCATGGGATGAATGTTAACTCCCTCCCCATTGTTGTCAACAACATTATATATGTATTTTGTAAAAAATTAGGGCACCTTCAAAAAAAGAATGAAAAAAAATTTGGCCCCCATTATTGTCCATGACGCTTATAAATAGGTTTAAGGGAAGTTGTGGCACATTTGGAAAAAAAAATAAAACTCATTGTCATCAGCGACATTGGGTTAGTTTGCCCGAAATATTATATATATATATATTCAAAATAATGACCATGGGGTGGATGTTAGCATGATAATAATTATAAAATTAACACATATTGAAAATAATGAATTAAAAACCATAGCCATCAAATGGAATTCATAATGGAATTTACATTATATTATTCAACAAATGTTATATCATATAGAACTAAATTGTGTTTCATGAAACTCTAGATAATTAAAATTAAGGGAAAAAAAATCTCATTGATAAGAACTTAATGAAAAATAAAACATTCTCCCATAATTTTGATGGAATTTTTATATATTAAAAAATGTAAATTCAATTTTTTTATTCATACATTAAATGAATGAAAATATCATACATCCATATTGAGGATGAATACTTACATTCATCCTTATGTTTTCTTATAGTTTTACCTATATAACATTCATTTTGTGGTTAAATTCTTGGGTTTTGCATGTGTATAGGGGAAAAAACGTTTTATCATCCCAAGTTCCCACTCTAGGCTCTAGGCTTAGGCTTTAGGCTCATGCAATAGTTTGTTTCAAAGGGGATTAGAAGGGGGAAAAGATGAAAACTTGGGAGAAGGATTATTCTATTGTGTTAAGAGATGATTCTTGAGTGGAAAAGATGTGTGTAACCTCAAAGAAAGGAGGAGAATATGGAATCATGTTATACTTGGATTATGGTTGAGGAAGTAATATATTGTTGTGTTGGTGTTCCTTTCTACTTATAATATGTTAGATAAGGAAATAAGGTAGCACATTGGAGGGTTGCATAATGTATTTGGGTTATATTTTATATAGTAGACCTCCATCCCTTTTACAAGAGGAGTATAAGTGTAGTCTATGTTCTTTAAGATGGTAGCTACTAGTAAAGGGCAATAGGAATGTGATATATTTTGAGTTTGAAGATACATGATAAAAGGAAAAGTTGTAAACAGTAGGTAGCAACCACAATAGGTTTGTAAGGGCTACATATAATAGGAAATTTCCACAAAGGATATGTGAGTGGTGCAGACAATAAGAGACTAGTGCAGGAGGTTTGCAAATGTTGTAAATGGGAGATAGTATAGGTGAAAGACCTATGGACCCCCCTAATTTGGATTATAAGTGCTTGAAGGTACTTTGGAAGTTATGGAAAGTAAACACCTTTTAACCTTCCCTTCACATGCACTTGTTCTTATGATGAACTACACTACTAAGTTTCATTAATTGGATTAGTGACAATTGTAAATGGTAGGACTCTCTTTTGAATTTTCTTTTTTTTAAAATTTATTTCATTACCTTTTATATGAACCACTATATATTATTATCTTAGTAGTTGTAATAGAATTATTAAATGATAATAACTTTTTTGGAAGGTATAAATAACTTGCAATCGATTTCCCTGACATTGCTTTCATGAGGATGGTATTGCTAAGGGGCCGCATTTTCACCCTTTTACATTTGGTGACCATGTTGGGATCTAGGTTGCTAGATCTTGTGATTTTACAATTTTATTTTAAAACTATGGAACCAATCAAACTTGTGTGATTGTTCTTTTAGTTGACATTTGTAATCTATAATTTACAACCCAAATGATGATTATATTCATATTGTTTTACAAACAACATCTCCCATATTTGTTTCCAAGAATTGGTTAGCCCAATGTTGTGAAGCCCATCAACATCATACGTATTTGTCTTTGTTATTCCTAATCTATGGATTAACTCCATTTTCACTTTGTATGAAACCTTTAAATTGTTCATAACAACATGCCTCCATTTTTCAAAAAAGGAAAGCACTCCTTGCCCTCATGTACATGTTTCCAACACGATGTACCTTTTCAAAATTTCAAATAGATTTTACACCATGGTTTTATATTTTTAAAATTTTACTCTTAAAATATGTTCATTCTCATTGAATTTGGCTAGGATGAGTTTAAACTTAAAGATAATATGGTGAATAAAATAATGATGTTGTATTTTGAGATTAAGCTTGTGTTTTCCACATGTGTTGAATAAGGGCAAAACACTTTGTGTTGAAGGAAATAAGATTATAATTCAATCAAATGATCCTTAAACTATTGTCTTGCATCGAAGAATTAATCTTTTTTTTGTACACATGTGATTTTCATGCTTGAGGTGCATATATCATTGAACTAGGAAACTTTTTTGTTGGATGTTTAACCAAATGTCTCTTCAACAAAGCTTCCAACTTGTCAATGTTTTCATGTCTTTTAAAGATGTAATATTACATTTTTAAAAATTGTTTCAAAAGGTAAAATCATGGGATGATGTAAATGATTTAAAATTACCTATCCTATCAAAAGTCCTGACAAGTAAAGATTTCACTCACTTCAAATTATTCTAGAAATAACATATAATTAATTTGGGCCTCAAAAATCAAAATAAATTATAAAACCCATGAATATGAGATTAATTCATAAGTGTGCCTTTGTATAAATGTACACCAATAATTATATAAATATTTTAAAGTGACCTTTATTTGAAAACATTTTACCATTTTTCATTCATTTACAAATTCCACTTTCTTTTTGTAAAATGATAAGA